>ERZ1026780.211-NODE-211-length-50736-cov-6.871964_pt1 | contig 50736 bp, 43 predicted proteins | sample MGYA00380126_ERZ1026780 | MGnify/ENA primary metagenome ERZ1026780 (study PRJEB33269, sample SAMEA4719762) | human gut metagenome | biome: human-associated habitat; feature: organic feature; material: feces | place: Cameroon | collected 2013-10 ... | reverse complement strand
GTGAAGCGGAGGGGGTTGGCGGCGCAGTGGGTGTAGGGAGAGAAAGAGGGGTAGTCGGCGGACTTGGGGTCGGGAGTGGTGAAGCGGCCGAGGATGGCATCATGCCAACGGGCGGTGTTATCATGCCAGCCCAGTCCGGCAAAGTTGCTCCAACGGATGCCGATATGTGCGCGGTCACTCACGCGCTCCGTCCCGAAGAGCTGCACCGGCAGCCCCGACGGATAAAACATTGTGCATTGCCGTATCGTGCCCTCGTCGTCCACGACCGTGCGCACACTCCCTAAGCGGTCGCGCACGTACCACAGATGCGTGAACGTCCGCCCACCATCAGATGCAGCTCTGCCGCCTTGTGCGGTAGCGTTGGAGTTTATGTCAATTTTACGATGTGGCATGGTGGGGTTCGGGGGTGGGTAATCGGTTATGAGTCGGAAGATTGCATGGCATTTCTATCCATCGGCAAATGTACGCTTTTTTTTGGATGAGAAAAAATGTGATGAAAATTTTTTTTCTGACGACGGCAGTTTTTCTCTCTGCTCAAATTGTTGTATTTTTGCAGTTACTAATGAGGGCGTCGGCCGGATATGCCGTCAGCCCTGCCTAACGACTACAGCTCATCAAATGAAAATACTGTCTAACAGCGACATAAAGGAAATAGAGAAATACACCATCGACAACGATGGCGTGACTTCCATCCAACTGGTGGAGCGTGCAGCACGCGCCATCGCCGACGAGGTTGCCGGGTATTGCAATGACAATACTCCGCTGATGGTCTTCGCCGGATGGGGAAACAACGGCGCTGACGCCCTCGAGACTGCCCGCCTACTGGCCTCGCGCGGATACGCTCCCGAGGTATTTCTCTTCAATATCGGAGGCAATCGCTTGTCCCCGGAATGTAAGCTGATGCGCGACCGCCTGGCCGCGTGCGAGGCCGCGTACACCCTGCACGAGGTGACCGGCGAAACACCGTTCACCTTCCCCGAGCCCACAGCGAACGCAGTTGTCATCGACGGAATATTCGGCAGCGGACTCAACCGCCCTATGCCCACGCCGTTCCAACTGATATCTCAAAATCTCAACCGCAGCGGAGCTTTTATCATCTCCATAGACGTTCCCTCGGGTCTGCTCGATGGATTCAATGGCGATACGCCTCGCAATAATATGGTACATGCCGGCCTGACCCTGGTCTTGGGCGCTCCTCGCTTGTCTTTCTTCATCGAGGATAATGCCGCAGTCGTGGGCCAATGGAAGTTGCTTGATATCGGCCTCAACAGCGCCGCCATACGCAATGCCCCCCTCACCTACTGGATGGTGCAAAGCAAGGACGTCCGACGATACCTGCGACCGCGTGACCCGTGGTCCAATAAAAGCAACTACGGCGATGCCCTCATTGCCGGCGGAAGCCACGGTATGGGCGGCGCCACCGTCCTGGCGGCTCGCGGATGTCTGCGCTCCGGCGCCGGAAAGGTCACCGTCTACGGTCCTCAAAGCCTCTACAACACCGTACAATGCGCCGTGCCATCGGCCATGATGCGCACCGATGCCGGCCCGGAACACCTCACCGATATCCCGCACGAGTCGCATTACAGCGCCTTCGGTATAGGCCCGGGCCTCGAAGTCAACGACGATACGGCCGAAGCTGTGGGCCGTTTTCTGAAGACAATGAGCGCCAACCCGCGCCCCGTAGTGGTGGACGCCGGCGCGCTGGGATGCATCGCCGCTCGCCCGGCAATGCTGGAATACCTGCCGATGATGTCAATTCTCACTCCGCATGTCGGCGAATTTGACCGCATCTTCGGCAAACATTTTTCGCACGAAGCAAGGCTGAAAAAAGCCATCGAAATAGCCAAGTACTACCAAATCATCATAGTGCTCAAAGGTCGATATACGGCCATAGTACGTCCCGACGAAAAGGTGTTTTTCAATACCTCGGGCACGCCGGCTATGGCCACGCCAGGCAGCGGCGACGTCCTCACCGGCATTATGACCGGCTTCCTGGCCCAGGGCTTCAAGCCCGAGATGGCCGCATTCCTGGCATGTTATATCCACGGCATCGCCGGCGAAATCGCAGCCGAGAGCCACGGCGAATATGGCGTCATGGCCGAGGACATCGCCGCCAATGTAGGACGCGCCATAACATTTATCGCCAACGGCGAATAACACTTACAACGCATACCATCACCCGACAATAGTACGACTTATGCACAACATACGCACAACACTAACATCCATAGCTATATGCGCCGCCCTTGTGTCGGCAGCGCAGACCACGCGCAGTTTCACCGCCGATAAGACAAACGAGTATGCGCTGGTATACAGCCTTCCGCGCACCGTGCTCGACATCACCATCGAAACCGTACACACGGTGACACGTCCGGGCGAGTTCAGCAATTACGCCAACCGCTACCTGGGCATCACCGATGCCGTCACCACTCCGTCCAACAGCGTGCGCATCAAGAGCGTCACCATAGTGCCGCGCGGCATCCCCGGAGGTGCCGACAGCCGCTGGCAGGTGCAGTTCAAGAGCGGCAGCGCCGCTTCGATGCTGCTCACCGATGCCGGAATACCCTTAGGAGTGAATATCAGCAGCATCGACGCGGCAAAGGCCGTAACATTACCCGTGGCAATGGACGCAGCGCCCACCCCGCTGGAAGGCGAAGCAGCACGACAGGCTGTCACCCCGGACATGACGCGCAGTTCGTCGCTCTCCAAAAAGGCCGAATTGGCTGCCCAACGCATCTTCGAGCTACGCGAAACACGCTCGGACCTGCTCAGCGGCAACGCCGACAATCCTCCGGCCGACGGCAAAGCCATGCAATTGGTACTGGACAACCTCTCGGCTCAGGAAGCCGCATTGACAGCAATGTTTGCAGGCACTACACAAACATATACACGCGTGACCACGCTCACCTACACTCCCGGCACCGCGGAAAGCCGCGAAATTTTGGCTCGCGTATCCCCCACCGAAGGTATAGTGCCTGCCGATGATCTCAGCGGCGCACCCATATACATCTCGCTGTCGGACATCACCAAGGCCGAGCTGCCCGTCACCGAGAAAGGCGAACCCAAACGCTTCCCAAAAGGCGGTCTGGCATACACCATTCCCGGCACCGCTTCGGTCACCCTGACATACGACGGGGCCTCCATCGCACACAAAGACTTGACACTGGCCCAACTGGGCGTAGTCTTCGGCATCAACCCGGCCTTGTTCACCGACAAAAAAGCTCCGGCATACGCAACTTTCGATCCCACGACCGGAGCTGTCACGGCTTTGGGCACCATCGAATGACATCAGTGCGGCCGTATCATTTCGGCTCACCTGTCTATACGACAAAGCGGCCGATCGGGCACGAATTTTGCGCCTCTCGGTTATCTACATCAAGCAAAAACAGGAATGCAAATGTGAATAAATTATAAAATTGGACTAATTCCAAAATTATTTTCATTCCACTATTGCATGTTTCACAAAAGGTGTATACCTTTGCAGTGTAAAAACGACGCCAAAATCAGTAAACAACAACATCCTCATATATAAATCTTTATCAAATCATCAAAAAAGCACGATTATGAAGAAGAAATTTATCTGCACCGTATGCGGATACGTATACGAAGGCACCGAAGCTCCTGAGAAATGCCCGCTGTGCGGCGCTCCCGCCTCCAAGTTCAAAGAAATGGAAGAAACCGGCGCACTGGAATTTGTCACCGAACACGAAATCGGTATCGCCGCCGACACCGACGAACAGATGAAAACAGACCTGCGTACACACTTCAACGGCGAATGTAGCGAAGTGGGCATGTACCTGGCTATGTCGCGTCAGGCCGACCGCGAAGGCTATCCCGAAATCGCCGAAGCCTTCAAGCGCTACGCTTTCGAGGAAGCCGAACACGCAGCCAAGTTTGCCGAACTTCTCGGAGAAGTCGTTTGGGACACCAAGACCAACCTCGAGAAACGTATGGCAGCCGAAGCAGGCGCCAACGCTGACAAGATGCGTATTGCACGCCGCGCCAAGGAGTTGAACCTCGACGCCATCCACGACACCGTACACGAAATGGCCAAGGACGAAGCACGCCACGGCCAGGGCTTCCAAGGCCTTTACAACCGCTACTTCAAGAAGTAAGCATCGCCACATCATACGTACAGAGGGCGTATCCCACCGCGGGATACGCCCTCTGTGCATATATCTGCAAAAATCAAGATTCGGACAATAGCGGTATGGTGTCTCGCAGGGCACGCGGCAAACCGCGCACGACACAATTGTAGCTATGCCGTATAAGGCTGCTCACCAGTGACGAAGGTACGGCACCGCCCAAGCCCACATCATTCCAATGACGCTTGTTCATGTGCCACGCCGGACGTATTGCCGTATAGCGCTCGCGCAACTCCTCGGCATAGTCCGGAGCACACTTCAAGGATACGCGCGAGGTGTCCCTAAGATTCAGCATCGCAAAAATCTTTCCGCCGACACGCAGGGTCACGATGTCGTCGCCGAACGGCATATCCTCGGTCGCAAAAGGTAGCGACAGACAGTATTCGCGTACTTCCGATATTTCCATAATTGATTGTATTATATGATATTATATACCACGAATCTTACTTAGTCCTTACCGACTTCATCGATACGGCAGCATCATCTCCGCCGTCATCCGAAGCCGAGGTCAGATAGACGTCTCAAGCGTCTTGATTACTCGTGCCGGATTGCCCACGGCGACACTATGCGCCGGGATGTCCCGCGTGACCACGCTGCCGGCGCCGATGGTGCAGCCATCTCCTATAGTAACACCCGGAAGGATGGTCACGCCGCCACCTATCCAGCAGTCATTGCCTATGGTGACCGGCAGTGCCCACTCACGACGACTGTTGCGCTCGGCCACGTCCGTGCTGTGGCAAGCCGTGTATATGCTCACATTCGGGCCTATGAAGGCGTCATCGCCTATGGTGACATAGGCTTCGTCAAGCACCGTAAGGCCGAAATTGGCGAAGAAGCCGCAGCCTACGCGTATATGTCGGCCATAATCGCATCTGAAAGGCTGATTGATGTGTATGTCCTCATAGTCCTTTCCCAGGATTTCGGCCAACAGCGCCCGACGTCCGGTTTCATCCCCGGGACGTGATTGATTATAACGCCAGCACAAGTCTCTGGTGCGGTCAAGCATTTCGATAACTTCCGGGTCGGTAGCGTCATACACCTGTCCGGCAAGCATTTTTTCGTATTCACTCATAGCTTCTGATTATGCGATATCTGATTGGTTGATTTACTCCGATTTACCGAAGTATACGGACATTGCCGCTCCGGGTGCGGTCATGTACCGAGACACTTAAGGCTCCCGCGAGCCTTGCAGACGGGAGCCTTAGAGCGCCCTTATTGCAGGGCTCAAGGTGCGTTACGCGTCCTTACTTGACAAACTTCTTGACAATCACCGTGGCATTGTGGCCGCCGAAACCGAAGGAGTTGGACAAGGCCGCACGCACTTCGCGTTTCTGAGCCTCATTGAAGGTGAAATTGAGGTTGTAATCTATTTCGGGATCATCGTCACCCTCGGCGTGGTTGATTGTCGGAGGAACGACATCATCACGTACAGACAACAGCGAGAACATAGCCTCCATAGCGCCGGTAGCGCCCAGAAGGTGACCGGTCATACTCTTGGTCGAAGAAATATTTAGACGATAAGCATCCTCGCCGAAGAGTTTGATGATAGCCTTGGCTTCGCTGATGTCACCGACACCGGTGCTGGTGCCGTGTACGTTGATGTAGTCGATGTCCGCGGGGGTCATCCCTGCATCGTCAAGGGCGTTCTGCATCGACAGTATTGCGCCCAGGCCTTCGGGATGCGTAGCCGTGATATGGTATGCGTCCGCGCTCATACCGCCGCCGGCGATTTCGCCGTAAATCTTGGCGCCACGTGCTAGGGCGTGTTCCATTTCTTCAAGTATCAGTACCACCGAACCTTCTCCGATGACGAAGCCGTCACGCGAAGCCGAGAAGGGACGCGAAGCCGTTTCGGGGCTGTCGTTGCGTGTCGACAGAGCATGCATCGAGTTGAAACCGCCCACGCCCGCGGGGAAGATGGCAGCCTCGGCACCGCCTGTAACCATAGCATCAGCCTTGCCCAGACGGATAAGGTTGAAAGCATCTATAATGGCGTTGTTGGACGAAGCGCAAGCGCTGACTACACCGTAGTTGGGGCCGTGATAGCCGTATTCCATGGATACATGGCCGCTGGCGATATCCGCAATCATCTTGGGGATAAAGAACGGGTTGTACTGCGGGCCGTTTTGCTCGCCGTGGATAGCATAGTATCCGGCCTCTTCCTCGAAGGTATGCAGACCGCCGATACCGGCAGCGATGATTACGCCCACACGGTTTTTGTCAACGGCTCCTTCGGCTTCGATACCGGCATCAGCCACAGCCTGACGAGCAGCATAGAGGGCATACTGGGCATACAGGTCAAGCTGGCGCAGTTTCTTGCGGTCAAAGTATTCGGCCGCATTGAAGTTCTTGACTTCGCAGGCAAATTTGGTCTTGAACTGCGATGCGTCAAAGTGGGTGATGGGCGCGGCGCCGCTGACGCCGGCCAACGCGGCACTCCAAGTGGTGTCTACGTCGTTACCTAAAGGAGTGATGGCTCCAAGTCCCGTAACTACTACTCTCTTGAGTTCCATGAAAGATTTATCGTATATGTACTGATTAGACTTTATATGACAAAAGTTGCCGCAAGTCCGGACCTATATCCCCGGAAAGTCGCGATGCTTTTGCTATTACCTGTCGGAGCATTACGCTCAAGGCAATGTCCGCAAGGTTGTGTGTTCTTGTTGTTACCGACCAAATGTACGCCCCGGACGTCGTGGGGCACCCGGGGCGACATAGGCGGTTATTTTGTGTCGAATGTGGTGACCGTCGTCAAACAGCTATTATTGAGCTGCTTCGATGTATTTGATGGCGTCGCCTACAGTCTGAATCTTTTCGGCTTCTTCATCGGGTATCTTGATGCCGAATTCCTTCTCAAACTCCATGATGAGGTCCACGGTGTCGAGCGAGTCTGCGCCCAGGTCTGTGGTGAATGCTGCTGCGGGGGTTACTTGGCTTTCGTCAACGCCGAGCTTGTCAACGATGATGGTCTTCACGCGATCTGCGATTTCTGACATAATCTTTTAGTGTTTAATTAGTAATATTCTGTTTTAGCGGTGCAAAGTAAGCCAAAAAATTCTAAATAGCGAAATTTTTCGCTATTATAAACTGTGAAAAAATGTAAAAGACGCATCTAAAGCCCTGAATTCCGCTTTTTTTGACCGATTCAGTCATCTCGTCATTCCGCCTCATCTCGTCGCGGTCATATCGGCAGTGTCTTCTCCGGCCGGGGCCATCCCCCTACGATTGCCCTCAACGCAGCGTTTCGCTCTTCAATTTTTGCATGGTCTTACCCGTCCTCCTAAAACCGATATATAATAATAAGCGTGTCCGCTGCCTATTTGAGGCTTGCGGACACGCCTATGATTATAGTATCGTTGTCTTACTTGGCGGGGACTTCCCAGGTGTCGCCGGCGAGGATCATGTCGCGCAGGCAGGTGAAACCGTGAGCGGCCTTCACTTCGTCCACCTGTTGGCTGACAGCCGTTTCGTAGCTGGGGCTCTCGACATCGCGGATGACGCCGACGGCCAAGGGCAGTGTCATACCGTCCATCATGGCCAGTTGTTGGTGCAGGAAGTTGGAGGGGGTGTGGGCGTCGTGTACCAGGACATCGTCCATAGTATAGCCGTCTTGGCCGATGGTGACTGCCTTGAGCAGGAAGCCGTCGCGTACAAGGCCCTTGTCGCCGTTGGCGCCGAAGATCATCTTCTGTCCGTGTACCAAGTGGATGGTACGGTCGGCACGCACGGCGCGGTCGGTGATGGCGTTGTGGATGCCGTTATTGAAGATTACGCAGTTTTGCAGAATTTCGACAACGGAGGTGCCTTTGTGGCGCGCTGCGGCCACCATAACTTCTTGCGAAGTCTTGAGCTCGACGTCGATGCTGCGGCCGAAGAATGTGCCGCGAGCGCCGAATACCAGCTCGGCCGGGATAAACGGATCTTCAGTTGTGCCGTAAGGCGAGGACTTGGACACGAAACCGCGGGCACTCGTGGGCGAGTACTGGCCCTTGGTCAAGCCATAGATCTTGTTGTTGAACAATACGATATTGATATCGATATTGCGACGTACGGCGTGGATAAAGTGGTTGCCGCCGATGGCAAGACCGTCGCCGTCACCCGAAATCTGCCATACGGTCATCTCGGGATTGGCAACCTTGAAGCCTGTAGCAATGGCTGCGGCGCGTCCGTGGATGGTATGGAAGCCGTAGGTGTTCATATAATAAGGCAGACGGGACGAGCATCCGATGCCGGAGATGACGGCAGTGCGATAAGGCGGTACGCCGATTTCGGCCATAGCCTTGTGCAGGGTGTTGAGGATGGCGTGGTCGCCGCAGCCGGGACACCAGCGCACGGCCTGGTCACTTTTGAAGTCCGCGGGTGTGTATGCCGGGGTATTCTCTTGTGTTTGCATTGTCTATATGATTAAGTGGCTGGTGTGACTTATTTTTCTTTGGAAAGATTGAGGCGAACGCCGTCAATGACTTCGCTGACAAGGAAGGGCTGACCCTGAATCTTGTTGATACGCTCGATGCGTACGTCGGGGAACTTGGCTTGCAGATAGTCTGCAAACATTCCGGTGTTGAGCTCGGCCACAATCACGCGACGGTAGCGGCGCAGCACCTCGGCTGTATTGGAAGGCAGCGGGTTGATGTAGCGGAAGTGAGCCAAATCCACCGCAGTGCCTTGCTTGGTAAGTTCCTCGGCGGCTGTACGCAGGTGTCCGTAAGTGCCGCCCCAGCCTACCAGCAGGGTGTCGGCCTTACCGTCACCGTAAACCTTGACTTCGGGGATGTCCTTGGCGATATTGGCGATTTTCTGACGACGCAGCATCACCATCTTCTCGTGGTTGACCGGATCGGTGGAGATTGCGGAGGTATTGGCGTCTTTTTCGAGGCCTCCCAGACGGTGCTGCAAGCCTTCGGTGCCGGGGATGGCCCAATAGCGTACCAGGGTCTCGGGGTCGCGCAGATAGGGACGCCACGAGCTGTTGCGCAGATGTTCGGGCACGAAGTTGGGGCGTATCTCGGGATATTCGCCGGCCTCGGGTATGCGCCATGCGCTCGAGCCGTTGGCGATAAACGCATCCGTAAGCAGGATGACCGGAGTCATGTGCTCGATTGCGATGCGACATGCTTCAAAAGCCATGGTGAAGCAGTCTGTGGGCGAAGCGGCGGAAAGCACCACGATGGGCGACTCGCCGTTGCGACCATACAGAGCTTGCATCAAGTCGGTCTGCTCGGTCTTGGTGGGAAGGCCGGTGGAGGGGCCGCCGCGTTGTACGTCGATGACTACCAAGGGCAGTTCGGCGATAACGGCAAGACCTATACCCTCGCTCTTGAGTGCCAGGCCGGGGCCGGAAGTGGAAGTCACTGCCAAATTTCCTGCGAAGGAAGCACCTATGGCCGAGCATACGCCGGCAATCTCGTCCTCCATTTGGCAAGCCTTGACACCGAGGTCCTTACGCTTGGCCAACTCGTGCAGAATATCTGTAGCCGGGGTGATAGGATACGAGCCGAGGAACAGCGGACGTCCCGACTTCTCAGAAGCCATAATCAGGCCCCATGCAGTGGCGGTATTGCCGTTGATATCGGTATACACGCCCGGACGCGGGTCTTCGGTTTCGATGCGATATGTCGACATCGAAGCGTGCGTATTGTGGCCGAAGTCATAGCCGGCCTGAACCACGGCGCAGTTGGCCTTGGCGATAGCGGGCTTCTTGGCAAATTTCTTGGAGATATAGTGGCAGGCGGCCTCTATGGGACGGTCGAAGAGCCAGCATACAACGCCTAAGGCGAAGATATTGCGACACTTGAGTATGGACTTGTTGTCCATACCGCTGTCGGCCAGAGCCGCACGCGTCATCGTGGTTACGGGCACCTCGAGCACTTGTGCCGGGTCGATACCCAACTCGGCATAAGGGTCATTGGTGGCGAACAGCGCCTTACGCAGGTCCGCCTCGCCGAAGCTGTCGCTGTCGACGATAATGATGCCGCCACTCTTGAGGAAGCGCACGTTCTGTTTCAGCGCTGCCGGATTCATGGCCAGCAGCACATCGCACCGGTCACCGGGGGTATGAACTCCGCGACCTACCGACACTTGGAAGCCGGAGACGCCGCTGAGCGAGCCTTGCGGCGCACGTACCTCTGCCGGATAGTCGGGGAAGGTGGACACCTCGTTGCCTACGCCGGCAGATACATTTGTGAAGATGTTGCCGGCAAGCTGCATGCCGTCGCCACTGTCGCCGGAAAAACGCACGACGACCTTGTCGAGGACTTTGACGTTGGTTTTGTCTAACATGGGGTTGAAATACTTACTCTTTGGACTATGTAGTGATTATAGTGTCAAAGTGTGTGGAAATGAGGTTGTATGGTTGGATTATTGTCTGTTTGTGTCTCTTACGCCAACAATTTGCAAGCAACAGCACGGTTTTGAGCGCCTGTCCACTTGGCTTTGCTGACGTTTTGTCGCCCGAAAGCACTCTCTGACGCCTTCGTTAGACGCCACAAAGGTACAAACTTTTCTCGGCAAAACCAACATCCGCGTTTTTTTGCATAATTCGGTTGTGAATGTATCCTCACGCCCCCTTGCCTATCGGCCGATTTAGCCGTCGATTTTGCATTTTTTTACTTTTGAGCGATGTCCTTACAATAATTAGTCGTACCTTTGCAGTCGTTTTTCGCAGCGACAACAATACTCATTATATATGGATTTTTTCAAGGAACTTTTTTCGCCCGGCAGCAACAGTATCGCGTCCACGCTGATGCTTTACTCGTTTGTCATCGCCGTCGGCATATATCTGGGCAAACGCAAATTGTTCGGGATATCGCTGGGTGTGACTTTCGTGCTGTTTGTAGGCATTGTCATGGGATCGTTCGGATACAGCGTTGATGAAAACATTCTCAAATTCGTACGCGAATTCGGTCTGATTCTGTTCATCTTCTCCATCGGTCTGCAAGTCGGCCCCGGATTTTTCTCATCGTTCAAAAAAGGCGGTATGCGTCTCAATGGCCTTGCCGTGCTCTCCATCGGCATCAGCGTCGCCATAGTCATTGGCATATACTTCTTAGGTAACGTCAACGACAAGGCCGCATTGGTAGGCATCATGAGCGGCGCCGTGACCAATACACCGGGACTTGCCGCGGCCCAGCAGACCATCTCCGAAATCACCGGCGACGGTGCGCAGGTCAACACCATGGCCCAGGGATATGCCGCCGCTTATCCACTCGGCGTGGTCGGCATCATTGCCGCGATGCTGGTCATACGCGGCGTCTTCCGCATCAAGGTGGACAAGGAAGTACAAATCATCGAGGAAGACGAGCGCAACTCTCATCTCAAGCCATACATTCTGACGCTGAAGGTCACCAACGCCCTTGTCGAAGGACAGACGCTGATGCAACTGCACAGCATCATTTCAAACAATTTTGTGGTATCGAGACTGATGAACGCCGAAGGCAAGGTCGTCATTCCGGTATCGTCTACACAGATACACTGCGGAGACATATTGCTCATCGTATGCTCGGCGCAAGATGTCGAATGTTTCCGCGCCGTCCTCGGCCACGAAGTGGATATGGACTGGGAAGCTACACAGACCCCGGTATTCTCGCGTCGTATAGTCATCACCAAGAGCGAATTCGACGGCGTGGCACTGGGCAGCCTGCGACTGCACAACGGCTATCGCCTTAACTGCACACGCGTCAACCGCGCCGGCGTGGACCTGCTGGCCACGGCCAACCTGCGCCTCCAAATGGGCGACCGCATCACCGTCGTAGGCGACTTGCAGGACATTGAGCACTTGGCCTCCCGACTGGGCAATTCGATGAAGCGCCTCAACCAGCCCAACCTCATCACCATATTCGTGGGCATAATCCTCGGTATCATTCTCGGAAGCATCGACATAGGCTTCGGTATGAAACTCGGACTTGCCGGAGGACCGCTCGTAGTGGCCATACTGCTCAGCCGCTTCGGCTACAAAGCCAAATTGGTCACCTATACCTCATCATCGGCCTCGCTGCTGCTGCGCGAATTGGGTATTTGCTTATTCCTTGCATCTGTGGGCATATCCGCCGGCAAGGGATTTGTCGATACGGTATTCAACGCCACCGGTATGTGGTGGGTCATCTGGGGCTTTATCATCACCGTGGTACCGCTGATAATCGTCGGCGCCATTGCCCGCGGACGATACGGTATCAACTACCTCAGCATCATGGGTATGTTTAGCGGCGGATGCACCGACCCCCCGGCCCTGGCATACGCCACCAATACCACCGGCAACGACGAGCCGGCAGTGGCCTACTCCACCGTCTACCCTCTGACAATGTTCCTGCGCGTCGTCGTCGCCCAGGCACTCATTCTGGCTCTACCCTAAGCCGTAGACACAAACATATACAGTCAGGCCCGACCGGAATACTCCCGTCGGGCCTTTTATGTTCCGAGTATTTCGAGGACGGCAAAAGGGGTGCATACGCCACAGATGCCGACATCACCCTATATGCTCGTGCACCGTGGCAATGAGATCCTCGGCCTGATGCAGTCCGGTACCGCGCCACAGCTGCTTGCCGTCTTTGAAAAGCATCAGAGTCGGTATTGACCGCACATTGTACATGGCCGCAGCCTCACTATTGCGGTCGATATCAATTTTGACGACACTCACGCTGTCGCCAAGACGTTGTTTGACATCCTCAAGAATGGGAGCCTGCATCTGACACGGCCCGCACCATGTGGCATAAAAATCCACAAGCACCGGCTTATCACCATTAATCAATTCATTGAAATCATTCATAATCAGTATATTTTGCTTGTTAGTATTATTTGGACTCATGCGTCTCACTTTTGCACCGCGTTCAATCATTTGAACCGTTCTTGCGACCGAACTACGGCACTTTCCCCTGACCATCAAACGCCGTAGACACTCGGAAAGTTCGTGACACAGGCATCAAACAGCCATTTTCCCTAATACAATGCAAAAACTATGCCCACTCGGCGCGTTATCTTCCAAAAAATTCTTAACTTTGCATCGCCTAAGCGCCGCAAGACGCTAAAGCGATGGTCCGGTAGCTCAGCTGGATAGAGCATCTGCCTTCTAAGCAGACGGTCACGCGTTCGAATCGCGTCCGGATCACAATCTCGAAAGAGATGGAATCCCCGACCGAAACGCCTAATCTACCGACAATTACATAGGTGTTCGCAACGTGTAGGATACATCGCAAGAATCTACATATTTGGTACGATGCAACATTAATATCTTGAAAAAAAGATGAACGACAAAACAGCAAAGCCAACTCCACAGAAGCCCGGATGGGGCGGACGGCGTGCAGGCGCAGGCCGCAAAAAGACATCGGAAGGCGTGCGCACAGTAGCCGTACGCGTGCCGCAAGATGTATCTGATGTGCTGGATACCGTGCCGTCTATCACCGAGTATGTCGTAACGGCCCTGCGTGCCTACATAGCTCAGTCCGCAAACACCAAGCCATCAGGCATTAACGACAAATGACTATCGCACTAATAATTACAACAATATCGCTTGTTTAGTCGTGCATGACGCGTCACACGCGACTGCACACAGAAGCGGGGTGTAGGTTCATTAGCCTGACACCCCGCTTCTGTGTGTGGTATATACAACGATGCGGCTACTTTTTCAAGCGCACCTCGTAGAGGTCGTTGCGGCGATCTTTGAGATTCTTGACGCTGCCGTATGTATGCAAGTGGTTGAGCCGGTCGAGGTCAACGTCACTCACAAGTATCATCTCGGTATTAGGAGTGGCCTCGGCACGTGTGCCGTCGGTGGGGAAATAGAAGTCGCAGGGAGTGAACACACCCGACTGGGCATATTGGATGTCCATGTTGTGGACGCGCGGCAGGTTGCCCACGCTTCCGGCAATGACGACGTAGCATTCATTTTCGATGGCACGCGCATGTGCGCACACTTTGACGCGCGAATAAGCGTTTTGTGTGTCCGTCAAGAAAGGCACAAACAATATTTGCATGCCCTCGGCCGCCATCAAGCGCGACAATTCGGGAAATTCAACATCATAGCATATCAGTATGCCTATACGAGCGCAATCGGTCTCAAAGGTCTGTATCTTGCTGCCTCCGCACAGGCCCCAACTCTTGATTTCGTCAGGTGTAACATGTATTTTTTCATACGACTCGTACGAGCCGTCGCGGCGACACAAGAAACCCACATTGTACAGGCGTCCGTCCTCCTTCAACTGCGGCATCGACCCGGTGATAATATTGATGTTGTAGCTTATGGCGAGCTTTACAAAGCGGCTGCGTATTTCCTCTGTATATTGTGCCAATCCGCGTATCGCCTCCGACTCGCTCTCATCATTGAAACGCGACATCAACGGGGCATTGAAGTATTCGGGGAATAGGATGAAGTCACTCTGGTAGCCTGACACGGCATCAACAAAAAACTCAATCTGCTCGAACAAGTCGTCTATGGTATGGTACGAGCGCATCTGCCACTGCACCAAGCCCACACGCACCGAGGTCTTTTTGCTTACCACGTCCTGCGACGGCGCTTGATAATAGATATTGTCCCATTGCAGCAGGCAGGCATAGTGCTTCGACTCCTCATCGTTAGGCAGATAGTTGCGCATCACCTTGCGCACGTGGAAGTCATTGGACAGTTGGAATGTCAAGACCGGGTCAAAGATTTCCTTCTGCCGCACCTTGTTTATATACTCCTTGGGGCGCATTTTGTCGGCGTATTTGTGGTAGTTGGGAATACGTCCGCCAAACATTATAGCCTTGAGATTGAGCGATTCGCAGAGGTCTTTACGATACTCGTACATACGACGTGCGAGACGCAATCCACGATACTGCGGATGTATAAAAACTTCTATGCCGTAGAGAATATTGCCATGCGGATTGTGTGTACTGAACGTTTCGTTGCCGGTCACCTGTGCATAGGTATGGTCGTTCTTCACCAGATTGTAATCAACAATCAGCGAAAGGGCACAGCCCACAATCTTATCATCGACGACGGTCACTATCTGACCCTCGGGGAAGATGTCTATCAGCTTCTTAATCTGCTCGCGGGTCCAAAAAACATCGCTGCCGTCAGCGTATACGCGCGTAAACGATTGCGACAGCTGCTCATAATCTTCCATCTGAAGATTACGAATCAATACTTTGTTGATTTTTATTGAGTCTTCCATTTCGGCGGCGAAATTACAGTGAAATTCAGACCTGGGCAAATGTTTCGGCAAAAAAATGGGGAACGCTCGTACCGATAGTGCAACTCCGCCGCCCATTAGTCCGTATAAGCACCTGATAGTACGCAAATTACAGCATCGGCACCCGACGCGCAATTAACTATAATTTCGCAAATTCGGCAGAAATGCGTACCTTCGCAGCGCATGACAAAACAGCATACGGACATTGTAGCGTGATTGGCTGACGCGTAGGCGTGACTGCCGACGCGCGGCACACAAAGATTTATCGCTATCGGAAGACGATTGATTCTCCGACAGTGATGTTGTTATATACTTACAAATCACCTAAAAAAGACTCACAATACAATGTCCCAATCAAATACAAGCAACAACCGTATCGACAACAACAGCAACGACGCAACCGAAATCGAGCCCACGAAGGCCTCACAACCCGAAGGCCGGACATCGCACAACGAGGACGATTCGTCCATACACGACTTTGACTTCGCACTTATATGCGAGTACTTCGCATCCATCGACCGCCAAGGCCCGGGCAGCGATGAGGCCACACGCCGCGCTCTGAGCTTCGTACCGAATATTGATGCATGCAGCCGCATCGCCGACATCGGCTGCGGTACAGGCAGTTCAGCGATTCTATTGGCGCACGATACCGGAGCGCAAGTCACAGCCATCGACCTGTTTCCTCAATTTCTGACGCGGCTATCCGCGCGTGCCGAAGCCGCCGGAGTGTACGAGCGTATCACCACCGCAGCCGCATCTATGGACGCACTTGACTACGCCGAAGCGTCTTTTGACCTGCTGTGGTGCGAAGGTGCCATCTACAACATCGGCTTTGAAAACGGGCTGCGCTCTTGGCGCCCAATGCTCAAAGACGGAGGCTATATCGCCGTCACCGACGCCACCTGGCTCACCGACAGACGTCCGGCCGAAGTCGAGACATTCTGGCACGATGCCTACCCCGGCATCACCGATATAGCCGGCAATATAGCCGCAATACAACGCTGCGGATACACGCCCGTGGCGGCTTTCGTATTGCCGGACAAATGCTGGACTACAAACTTCTACGAGCCCCAACGGCAAGCGCAAGACATCTTCCTGTCGCGCCACGGAGACGACAAGACGGCGCAAGCACTTGTCGCCAACCAGAGGCACGAAGCCGAGATATTCAGCCGTTTCCATCAGTACTACGGCTATGCCTTTTACATAGCACGTAAGAGCTGATCGCCCGTCCGCATCCCCGTGCCGCCGTACTCATCCCACGGCGACACGGGATACACAACGCGCCTGTCAGGCTTATGGCACAGGCGCGTTTTTTTAAGTGCGTTCAGTCCGCACATCCTTAAGGCAGCCCCCACCCACTTCATCCGCGCCGTGAAAGGCATAGTCTTGAACATCAGCCTGTCAAGCACCATATAGGCAGAACTTATTTTGCTCGAAAACGCCACGACAGCATTGCGTACATTCATAAAGCCCATGGCCATATTCGCTATCGATGCCCCGACATTGAGGTACGGCGCTACGCTCGACACCAGCGACCCTATTTTCGCTTTGAGCGCGCCCATCGAGTTTGCCAGCTGCTTCTGTTTGCCGGCGTCAGTCTTGGCCAGCGCCGCGTTCATCTCGCCGACATTGTCGGTGATGATCTGCGCCAGCATCGCCGCGCGCTCCTGCTCGTTGCCGTTCTTGATGGCCGCTTCCTGCGCTTCCGTGAACGTGATACCCACGCGCCGCAGTGCCGAGGTCATGCCCATCATTGCCTTGCCCATAAGGTTGGCCACATTGACGGCGTCCCCGGCTTCAGCGTTGAAGCCGCGTTGCTGAGCCACAAGGTTATTCATAGCCGGGATAAGCACCTCAAGCGATGATTTTTGATATAGGAACGTGGCCAACTGTTGAGCGCCCGCACGCTGCACCCCCACCGATATAATGCCGAGTTCGGCCTGCGCGCTCGTCAGCTTCTTGATAGACGCTATCTCGGCATCCGTGGACTTCATGCGCTGACGCATAATGACCTCAAGACGTGTAGCGTTCAATTCGGCATTGGAGTACGCCGATGCCATCGACTGAATGGCTGCGTTCACTTTGTCCACGGCTGCCATCGTCGCGTATAACGATGATGACATCTGCTCCCATGTTGACATTGCCCCGGAAAAAGACTGCTGCACGTTCTTAGTCACATTCTGCATCTCCTGCATACTATAGATAGCCGACTTAATACCGCTACCATTGTATGTCGTGTTAAAACTTATCGTTATATTTTTTGCCATAATATTATTGGTCTATATGTCGTATTTATTGGTCAAATATTCTTATTTGCACAGATATGCGTCACCTTGTTTCGTTTTGTTTTGTATATTTGCGGTGAACTAAAAACTACACACCATGTTACTCTTAGCTGAGACAATGTCCGTTGGCGGCTTCTTCTCCGCCCTTTGGAAGTTCTTCGTGGGCCTGTTCGGCTTTGCACTGGAACACCCGATTATGGTTGGCTTGTTCATTCTTATCTGCATCGGAATTAGCAAGGTGAAATTTTATGGCGACCATAGTAAGGACTGCGTTCCTTGAAAGCCTCATATAATCAACCCCCTTAAAATTCCATTATTTCTCCCTCATACTGACCCTTCGGCCTCCACAGCTTTTCGACACGCCGTAGGCTTTTATTCGTGGCGCTCTTGTTGCATACGACATCCCATTGCGCCACACACACAAACCTATCCTCGGGCATCGCGTACTCGCTTATAAACAGCGACTGCGTCTGCGCCTCACACCAGTCGTAAAACGCCTCGTGGTCAAAGCGCACGCCGTAATCACCCTTTTGGGTCGAAGTCCGATACGGAATATCGGCATATATTACGCTGCCATCGGGTATCTCCACATCGCGGTAATCGCCCACGGAATACGTCAGCCTTCCCGGGCTTTCCAGACTTTGCAGCCTTCCCGGGCTTTCCAGACTTTGCAGCCTTTGCAGCCTTTGCAGACTTTCCAGACTTTGATTATCGCCGCGCACTTTCGCTGTCTTTCCGTTGATAAGCGGCACAAGCTGCCGCACTACCTCCCTATAAGCCTGACGGCGCTCGCGCACGCCCTCAGCCGTCAACATCATCCAAACAGCTCGCTTATACGGCTCTATCTCGCGCGAGTAAAGATAATCCTGCCCGTTATTCCCGAAGCTCCAACAACTGCGAACATAGGGGTCGCTGTCTTTGAGCGCAAAGAAATCCTCGCGACTTATCCAACGCCGCTCATCACGGTACTTCCCCGCAACGGCATCCACAAACAACTGCGGCATATCGCTTATATCGTTGATATGTATATGACCCCATTTGCCGCTCAACGCCGCACAATGCGCTATCGCACAACCGCCGCAAAACACATCATACAAATGCTCGGCACGCGGCAACAACGACACTATACGCTCGGCCAACTTATTCTTACTCCCCATATAGGGCATTCCGTATCTCATTTCCTAATACCTAAATTCTAAAACCTACGTTCTCCTCATCTACTCCTCCACTCGCTCGCGCCTAACTTTTTTGAAATCGCCGAATTTGCGGCCGCTATTGACGACTACCACTTCGGGGTCAAAACTCTCTGCAAGTATCCTTAATCGCTGCTCGCTCAATTCGGCGGCGTGCCGCATAAAATAATTAGCCTCACCTTGATTGTCGCCGAAATTGCGCACCGGATACCAGCTGCTTGCATCATACGGAGATAGAAATTCGGCATATATTACGATGCCGCCATCGCTGTGTCGATGACGCGAAAAACGCATTGTCGCTCTCTCCAAATTGCTTATACGCATATCTTTTCCCCCATCTTTATTTTATTTTAAGCGCAAAAGCTAAAATAGACGATTTTTTATTTTAGTTTCCGCCAGCTCATCTGCCGCCTTTGCCTTTATTCCTATCTTCTCATCAGTTCCTCTACTCGCTCGCGTGTCGATGGCGTATACTCGCGCTTGGGCGCGGTACGCGCCGGGGCGTCTATCTCCTCCAACGGGATAAGCATCCGCGGCGTTACGCGCTTGGATGTGTGCGGCTGTATCAGTATCGCGCACGCCGTGCGCAGGCGGTTCCACCGCTCCAAATCCTCCGAGTGTCGGCGCTTCGCATCCTCCTCCATACAAAGCTCGAACGCCCTCGGGCTTAGCCGCCTGAACGTGTCGAGCGGCATCCCGAGGGCGGTCAAAGCGTATGCTTGCAAACGCAAAATGTCTATTTTTTCACCGTCGTCTTTTTTTTTGACCCTTTGGCATTTTCGGCGTTGACGGCCTCGCCCCAGCGCTGTATGTCCTCGGGCGTCACGCGCAGGGCAAATGTGCGGAAGTCCATATCAAAGGCGCGCCCGTCGGCCTCGGCCGTGGCGCGTACTTGGTAGTACAGCATTCGGCACGCATCCGACAGCCCCGTAATCTCGTAGGCCTCCTTGCCCGTGGCCTCGCGGAAGTCCACGAGTGCCGCCATCGTCTGGCGCACGGGGTACTCGACCCCGTCTATCTTAATGGTCGTCTCCATTGTCTTTGACATTAATCGCCCGAGAATGTCGTGGTGGTCAGGCCTTAGATGGCTTGTAGGGGGGTATATCTAGCGCCCGTGTCGGCACGATCCATTAATCTGATAATTGATACATTATCCCCTATACTGCGCGGGCGCAATGTATTGCGGCCCTACCGTGTAAACGATTATGATACAATTCGTTGAGGATCAGCTAATCAAACCTATTACAGCGAAAAGAGCTTAGCCAAGCCAAAATATGCGACGATATTCTCATAAGAACGCCGCAAATTATGCGGCGTTCTTATGAGAATATTTGGTGATTAGGCGTTATTTCGCTAATTTTGCCGCAGAATATGCGGCGTTTGGCCTCGTTCTTTGTCGCACATAGAACAACAAAAACATTATGTATATACACGAAAGAGATAATTGGACGGACTTCCGTTGGGATACTTCCGAGGTTTCAACGCTTCAGGAAATAATCTGTCGTAAACAAGGCTTGCTTTACGGCAGATTGAGCTCGCTCGGCTTTGACAGTAAACTCAGGGCAATGGCAGACAACCTGACGCACGATGTAGTGTATTCTTCCGAGATAGAAGGCATACGTCTGAACGAGGAACAAGTGCGCTCCTCAATCGCCCAAAAGCTGGGAATAGAAAATGTGAAATACACAGCACCATCACACTATATTGACTCAGTAGTGGGCGTAATGCTCGAAGCGATCCAGAACTATGACCAACCTCTCAGTAAAGAGAAACTATGCGCTTGGCAATCGGCTTTCTTTCAAACCGGTCTCAGTGAAGGCCGACAAATTGAGATTGGACAGTATCGTACGAATGAGGAGCATATTGTCAGCGGTATGTTCGGCAGAGAGAAGATACATTATATAGCGCCTTCTCCTAATCGTGTAGAAAGCGAGATGCAAAAGTTTATAGAATGGTTTGATGGCGGAGATACTGTCGGTAGCGTCATCCGTTCTGCCATAGCACACTTCTGGTTTGTATGCATTCATCCTTTCGAAGACGGCAACGGCCGACTGGCTCGAATTCTCTCCGACATGCTTTTGGCTCGTGGAGAGAATAGCGAATTGCGTTTCTACAATATCTCATCTCAGATCAATAAGGATAAAAAACACTATTACAACATACTGGAACGTATGCAACGTGGCGATGGCGACATCACGGAATGGCTGGTATGGTATATAAATAAATTGATTGATGCTTTGGACAATGCAGAAGCCATCGTCACCACCATCTTGAACAAGAGCTTCTTCTGGCAGAAGGCAGGACTCATACCAATGACAGAACGACAGACACAGATGCTCAATCTCTTCTTAGACGGCTATGAAGCAAAGATAACGTCAAAGACCTGGGCTTCGATGGCTAAGTGTTCCAAAGACACCGCCATACGTGACATACAGGACCTTGTCGCCAAAAACATCTTGACAGAGGATATTCCCGGAGCCAAGCGACCAAGCTATTCTATTGTCTATGACGCGGAGGATCTCACGCAATTCTTTGCCGATGTGCGCATTATCCACGATAATGGCGTACCATATCTCAATGCCATATTCAAAGGTCATCGAAAGATAAGTGAACGGATACTGACGCTCGATGCCGAGCGGTATCAAAAAGGCGATCTCCCACTGTCAAATATGCTCAACAAGTATTGCTCGTATTTGATGGGAAACGGCTAAAAGCGGTGCTTGGGATACTGACCCACCCCGTATTTTTTTTTACAAATGCGCCGGAATTTAGGCTTGTCCCGAAACGACGGGGAAACATACTATCACACAATCTCTTAGAAGGGATAGCCGATGGCGAGGTGCAAGGCGTTGGCGTCCTTGAAGCGGTGGAGGTTGAAGTATCCGCTATATCCGGTGTCGTAAGGCGCATGGAGGCCTATACCCCAGTCAAGGCGCACGACAAGCATCGAAATATCCAAACGTATGCCAACGCCGGTGCCGAGGGCCAAATCACGCAGGAAGTCTCGCGCATTCAGCACTCCGCCGGGCCGCTGTGCATCGCTCTTGAGCAGCCAAATATTACCGCTGTCAAGGAATAAGGCGCCGTGCAACGGCCCGTACAGCGGAAAGCGGTACTCGATGTTTGCCTCGAATTTGAAAGTACCGGTTTGATCAAAGTACTGACCTGTAGCATCTGCCGGAGCATGGTATGATCCGGGGCCAACGGTACGTATTGTAAAGGCACGCACACTATTGGCGCCGCCGCAATAGAATTGCTCGGCATAAGGTACTTGTGACGAATTGCCGTAGGCATGGGCGGCACCGACGGCGCCGCGCATCACCAGCCAATGGTCACCGCGGCCGAGACGCCGCGAATACACAAGCTGGGTCTGCCCTTTGATAAATTGGGAGAACGGAGTCCCGAATAGTTCCTTCTCACCCTTGACTCCGCAAAGACTGTATACGCTCCAGAATATATTGCCGCCTTCTTGGACGTTGAAGGTCCAAGTCAGTCGATTATCGCTGTCGTAATAGCGGTCATAATTAAGGCCGAAAATCATCTGCGGAACATACTGCGAACGGAAAGATTGGGCTACAGCCGGATTTTCGTCCATAATCTTGTCAAAATCCTCGGTGGTGTGTATGAGCTTTGTGTACGACAGCTTCAAGGGAGTGAACGTCAGGTTGGTATGGCGCGAAGCCAGCCATTCGTAAGACATCGAGGCGTTGAGCTGTCCCATCTTGAAGTAGTGCGGGCGGTTGAGCAGGTCGCCGTTGAGGGAGAAGCGTGTCCAGTTGATTTGACGGCGACGACGGCGCACAAAGGACGGCGCAAGCAGACGCGGAAATGACAGCGAAGTGGTCAGCCCTATTTCGTAGCTATTAAAAAGGTTTGAGCGTTCCTTACCCGTCTGCCATTCGTAAGTACCGGTCAGCGAGGCATTGAGTTGTTCTCCGCCGCCGAACATATTGCGATGTGTCAGTCCCAGCACCAGTCCGGGGCCGATGTACGAGTTGCTCTTGGAGGAGGCGTTGACTTCGACGGAGGCCTCGAGCGGCACATCCAGCGTGCAGGTGATATTGACATCCAGTGTCGGAGGCGTTCCGGGCGCCGCAAGCGTGTCCGGCATCGGCTCGATATTGATGGACTTGAAAATACCCAAGCGTGCCAGGTACGACTGAGTGCGATCCATATTGCGTACCGAGAAAACACGGCCGGGCTTAATGGTAACGTTGTCTTGTATCACCGAAGGCCTGAGCTTGGATGGCTTCACCTGTACCAATGTCATATTTTTCAGGGGTATCGTATCGGCATATTGCGCCCCGCGATTGGGGTATACGGTGACAGTGACACGACCGGTGCGGTAGGACTGCAACAGCTGACGAGGGATATTGGCCGCCGGAACTATGCGCAAATTGACCTTGCCGCGTACGCTTACCGTATCGGCCAAATACTCAATAAATTCGGGACGAAAATAGTAGAAGCCCTTGTTGCGCAGCCCATCGGCAATGATATTGCGCACCATGGACAGCGAGTCGGCCGAGTAGATGCTACCGGGCTTCAAGTACGGAATCTTGCGTGCGATCGAGTCCACCTTGTGTGTCAGCTCGGAAGTATCCGGCGGTGTCTCAATATCATTGAAAGTAAACGCCGGACCGGTGGTGATGTCGTAAGCCACGGAAACCTTGCGCGGATTTTTCTTTGGCAGCATGGTATATGTCGCCTTACCGCGGAAATATCCGTTGTTTTGCAATATCTGCTCGACCATCTGAGTACGCACCTCCGGACGGACATCCGAGATAAGTACGGGATCTTCGACAAGTTTTTCGTAAATCCAATGCTTAAAGCCTTTCTCGGCACGCGGCCAATTGTTGTACACCCATAGGCCCAGCGGAAACGGATAGTGCCACCCCACCAACTTCCAGTAATTATTCGGGGGAACATCCACGGCTTCCTTGACGGCGCTGCGTACTCCGGCGCTGAGGTGCGTCCCGCTGTCGGGCACAATTTCCACTTTCGAGACGCCACAATACAGCAATTCGCCCTCATCAATGCGCCGCGTAGTCGAGCACGACCACACCATCAGCATCATGCCGGTCAATATATATAATATGATATTACTTCTGAAGTGGAACATTGTCGGTAGGTATGGAATCCTTGGTTTCGGGCGTTTCGGGCGTCGCGGCCGCCGGTATCATATCGCCTTGGGTTTTCGCATCTTTGTCCGTGTCTTTGTCCTTATCCTTACGGCGACCGAAGCGGAACATGTCGGACAGACGGCGTATCTTGCGACGATACACAAAACCGACGCCGGTTTGCGTAATTTCGCCTTCGAGGATGCTCTCGTAGCCGGTATGTCTGAATATGCGAATGTAGGTGGTGTGTGCGTTGTTGAGGTAGTACTCTATGGAAATATCCGATATGATGTTGCGCGATAGATTTTCGTCCGCATCCGCATCGGTGGAGTAGTTACCACCGACGGCTATGCGGAAACGCTCGTCAAACAGCGACTTGGAAATATTGTACGAATACTGGGTGGTCTGCGATGTGCCGGCGCGCGTGGTGCGGTCATACGAGTCGATACCGAAGCTCAGATCGACGCCCTTGATAGCCTTGGATGCCCACGAATTGAGTTGCGAAGACAGGAAGGAATAGAGCGGATTGGCGTTGAGTGCTGCATTGGCCTTGGTTCCCGGGCCGGTGTAGACGTTGTACAGCAGAAGGTTCATAGCCTCGTTGGCACGTTGTTCGGCTGACATGGAAGCCAATTCGTTGGCCACGGTAATATCGTCATCCGTAGCCAGGTCGAAAGCCACATCCATACGGTCAAGTGTTCCGGTGACGTCGAGCGAAACGTCAAAATTGATTAGGCGCGAATTTTGCCCTTCCTGGGTGACATTGGCACGCAGTCGGTCGACGCCCTTGATATTGAGACGAGGATTGAGCATATCGCCTGTGAAGGCCACGTAGCTTTCCTCATCGAAAGCGAACTTCTTTTCGGACATCAGCGGCGGCGTATATCGTATATATCCGTCCAAGATATTTAGGCGTCCTACCATGCGGCCGCTGTTCATGGGATCCATCGAAAACGACAACGACCCTTGTGTATTGAGTTGCAAACGGTTTTTGCCATCGGTACTCAGGTCTACGCCGATGGTGGTGCCGTTATTGATATTGAGTGCGAAGTCGACAAACAGAGCTGTACCTTCGCGCGGCGCCACCGAGTCGGCACGAGCCATAGCCGCCGAGTCGTTGAAGTTGACAAAATGCACCATATCTTCCACCGATTGGTTCTGTATGGTGTTGACGGCATCGGGCATAATATAAGTAAAGTTGCTGGGTGCAAGCACGCTCAGCGAGCCCGAGGTCTTGAGCACGGACATATCACCGCGTGCTTTAGCGTCAATATCCACATAAGCCTTGCCGTATAAATCGGCGCCCTTGGCGGCACGTGTACTTTTGACTATCTGCATATTGCGAGCCTTCATAGTCAAGTCCATAGACATCCGAGACATGTCGCTTATGTCAACTTTACCGTTGATGGTCAGCGGATTTTCGTTACAGCCGCTAATGGCGAAACCATTCAGCCGTACAATGCTTTTTTCTATGGGTATAGGGGTGTCGCTTATGGCAAAGGTCGTGCCCAGCATATTGACATTGATGGCGGCTTTGTCAAATTGCAGATTGCCATCCAGCTGAGGATGGTCGCTGTCACCGCTGACATCCATGCGCCCGTTGAGAGTGCCTGATAATTTGGCCACTCCCGGCAGGAAGGCATTACACGTGGACAACGGGAAATGTATCATTGTCAGATCCATGTTGAAGGGCGAAGTGCGCGTCGAGTCGTTGAGGGCGCCGGCCAAAGTCACCGTCTTGGTGCCGTTGACCCATAGATCGACATTGGTGCGCAACAATCCCGAGCGTTGTGTCACCAAGTCGAAATCGGCACGTATGTCTCCCACTTTTTCGCGCCCGTAGGTCAGCCCGGCGAGGGATAGTTGTCCTTCGCCGTTGAGTGCGTTGTTTAGGCGGTTGACACGTATGTCGGCCGAAATATTCCCCTTGACGGGCGGCGCAAAGGGATTGAGTGCTATCCAGTCTTGCAAACGTATGTCACTGACCTTGACCACGAGGTCTTCATCGGCTCCGTGCATAGCATTGTCATGCTCATGAGCATGCTCGCTGTACAGAGCCAGCGAACTTGTGGCACTACGCATATGCAAATCGGCGTCTATATGCTTTGTGGCATAGTAATAGCGTATGAAATTGCCCTCATTAGCAGTCCATTGCTGGTAGCCGATAGTAGGATTGAGAGGCGTGATGTGCAACGTGGCTGTCGAATCGGCATTGAGCTCGATTTCTCCTCCCACAAGGAAACCGGTCTGTCCCTTGATGTTGCGTTGGTTGACATTGATGCCCAAACGTCCGGGGCGGAAAAACCCGGTGAGGTCCACGGCGGCCCATGCATCGAGCGTACCGGGAAGGTTGCGTATCTTTGCCCCGTAATGGAGATGGTCGCCATGCTGGTGTATCTCGAGGTCTACCGAATCAAGACGCGTGTCTCCGGTGAAAAAGCCGAGGACGTCACCATCCAATGCCATAACGGTGTCGTTATAAGCTCGCAGACGCATATTGTCAAAGCCCATGTGGTTGTCGGCCAATACCTGAGTGAGCATATTGTTGTTGCCGGCCTGGACATCGAGTTCGAAGCGCGGCAATGCACGCTGCACCTCGGGAATGTCTATGCGACGCCGCTCGAATTGGGCGGCAAGGGTCGTCATCAGCGAGTCGCTGTGAGCCAGAACCTCGCGCAACCCGGTAGGGGCACTGAACAGGGCAAAGAGGTCACGGTTGCTAACATTAAGATTGACCGTGGTGTCGGAAGCGGCAAGGCGCGCACGCACGCGATCCACTGTCATTGTTCCACCTTCGTGAGCATACACAAAGTCGCGCAAATCCACCGAAGCATCCACCAGCAGCGGATTGGCGGCATCGATGTCAGCACTTATGTCTGCATTGATACTTACCGTAGCCGGGGTGTTGCCGACCTTGAGCGACATCAAGTCTATACGTCGGCCATCGATGGCAGCTATCCAATTGTAACGGCTTCCTTGTATATTGCCCGAACCTTCGATGGAGAAATCGGCTGTGGAATTGTGCGAGTCGATGCGCAATATGGCCATTCCGTCGGCGACATGCAGCGTCCCTCCTATATCCGTCAAGCGGTCGCCGTTATAGGTGATGTCCGCCAAGTCAAGGTCTATATCGGCCGATGTATGCGGCGACATTATATCCAGGCCGCGACCCTTGGCATTGATGCCGACCGTGACATCCGAAATGCCCAACGATGGCATAAAAGCGTCTATCGGGAATTGGTATGCGTCCAGCTGTATGTCATACGCTTTGCCGCGTCCGTTGAAATTTCCGTCAAGGGCCAATTGGCCGGCGGAGGTGGTTGCTTGCAAGTTGCCGTTGTATGCGCCATTGCCGAAATCGATGCCGGCCTTGACGTCCATGGGCGGAATGCGCACCCCGGCATCGGGTCCCATAACAAGGCGCAGCCATGGGTCGACGTCCCCGAGTTTTCCTGAAAGGTCTATACTGCCGGTCATGCGCTCGGGTGTCAGCACATTGTGCAGTCGTCCGCCGCCGTCAAGTCTCAATGCTCCGGGGACATGTAGTGACAAGTGTGCGATATCGGGATTGTTCATACTTCCGGTGACCTCGGCGGCCAAAGCTACGCGCGTGTCCTTGCGCAAAGGCTGCAGATAGTTGTCGAAGTCGGGGAACATACATGCCAAGTCACTGACCGCAACCTTGGAGGGCGCGATGTCTACGCTTATACTTTGCTCGGAGTCGGTGCCAAGTGTGACATTAAAGTCCATAGCCGTTCCACCCGAAGTTTTCAAGTCAAAGTGCTGCAATCGCAGGGCGGCACTATCTATAGCCAACGTGCCGTCTGTATGCAAAACTATGCCGGAGCGTTCGCGACCGCTGATACACAACGGGACACGCACTTCGGAGGCTCGATTGTAAAACCCTTCAATGTCAAGGCCCATCGAATCCACTGCAATATACCCGAAATCCAGACCGGGTTGAGGGCGCAAGCCGCACGTAGTGTACAGTGCCTTGCTTCTGTCAAAATGTATCCCATCGACCTTCACCGTCCACGGCGCAGCGGGCGCTGATATGGTATCGACTTTGGCCGGCAGAGCAGCCAAGCGCTCCACAGTGGCCTGATCGGGCGCTATATATGCCACATCAAGGCCTGTGCCGCCGAAGTCGCCGACTTCAACGGTTTGCCCGGCAATGTCTATGCGTACATCGGAAATCATTCCACGGCTTATCACCGTTTGCAGGGTGTCTATCGCCGGAAGCATATTCATGCGATAGGCGAAATTCGACAAGGCCAGATGTTCCACCTCTATGAGCAGGGGCGAGGGCTCGGACGATGGTTTGGGCGCAGCCGTATCCACAGGATTGATATACATGTCCACCAAAGCTCCGGCCAAGGCTCCACGCTCGAGGCGTATGCGCAAGGTGTCTCCAAGAGATACGGACAGCGGCGCTGCGTCTATGTGCTCGGCGCTAAGGACTATGCAGGTGGCACTGTCTCGCGACCCCATACGATATAATGCCTTTGACAATAATGCCTCGCCCACATCTACACGTCCGTCAAGCAAGGGCCGAAGTCGTACGTCTGCATCCGCCGCCCCGAGACGAATCATAGTGTCGCCGTTTTGCACCAGCGACATGTCGCGAACCTTGACACGAAGCGGAAATATAAGCCTCACCTCGCCAACCTCAAGATGCGTCCCGGGTCGGCGATTGACAGCGGTGACGGCGGCATACAACGCATCGCGCTGCCACCACACCGAATAGACGCCTACGACTATTCCGGTGACCAGCAGCATCATGGACATCAGTGTCCACAACATCACCTTCACCAACGTGCGTACCATGCTTCGAGCTGGCATCGGCGTCGGCTGTATATCCGTATCGGTCTGCAATGCCGTACTTGGCTTCATATATACTCAACAATCAGGCGCGGCATTGTGTTCTCAGTCCACGGTCAGACGCACGCGCCATATTTATTGCAAAGGTAAACAAAAACCCAAAGTCGTCAAAATCGACCGATGCCTTATTCGCCGAATCGGGCAAAATATCGCAACAAAAGCCAAAATGCACATTGTCAGCAAAAAAACATTTGGGCGAAAACAGAAAAAGTCGTAACTTTGCAACCGATATGCGTAACCGCTGGCGGGACATGGTTGCCCGCGAATGTTGCGTCAGTGCTAACATTTTAATTTTCAGAAAACTAAAATGGATTTAATCAAGATTGCCGAAGAGGCTTTTGCCAGTGGCAAGCAACATCCCGAATTCGGCCCCGGCGATACCATCACCGTGGCTTACCGCATCAAAGAAGGTAACAAGGAACGTATCCAGCAATACCGCGGTGTGGTTATCAAAATTTCGGGCGAAGGCGCCAAGAAGCGCTTCACCGTACGCAAAATGTCCGACAACATCGGCGTTGAGCGTATCTTCCCCATCGAGTCGCCGTTCATCGACTCCATCGTAGTCAACAAGTATGGCAAGGTTCGCCGCGCCAAACTGTACTACCTGCGTGGTCTCACCGGCAAAAAGGCTCGTATCAAAGAGCGTCGCGTCAAGAAAGCTTAAGACCCTCACTCTTACGACACAACAAAGACTTCAAAGACATTCTGTCCACTCCGACAGAATGTCTTTGGCGTTTATATACCGACTTTTTCGCGAAGGTGTCATATTAGCTAACTTCCGTAGAATATACGATTTGGACACGCTCTACGCCGCGCACATCTGAAGCCCGCCACATCAGGGCACGGCATTGTCCGCAAAAGTCACCCACAGTATCAGCAGCCCTATGAGCACAGCCACCCCGACCGCAAAACGCAACCCGGACTGGCGATGGCGCGATGACCCGGTCCTACTTTGTTTCAAATAATGCTTCTGCCCCATATCTTTCGTTTGTTTTCATTGCCATAAGTTCTTCGTCACACCGAAACATCGGCGCCGCGCATTGCCGGACGCCGTTGCATTCGTGCCACTATTATCACAACGCCTATCTCTCTGACTTTGTTTACATCTCCCCGTTTTCAGAACTCATCCGCCCCATCTTTCACAAATAGCCGACCGCCCATGCGAAATTATTTTATAAAAAATTTGCATTTCGGGTGATTGTTGCTTAAATTTGCAGCGAAAACATCCACTCTATCTCCGGTTGCCTCTTAGACATCACTTGTGGCTCTCGGAAAAGGAGGGAACAATATTAACCTAATACCTATTTTTTTTATGAACAGAACCTACGGACGAATGAAGGCGCTGCTAACAGCAGTGACTTTGGGCGTGTGCTGTGCGTATGCGCAGACCTCCACTCCTGCCGGCTTTATCCTGCCGGATGCTGACCCGGACGCCGCACCTTACGACTTCCACATGTCCAAGACAGATGACGGCATATCCGCCTCGCTCACTCTCAACCGCATCGACCGCACTGTCACCGACTCTGTCGCCGGGACATGCCGAGTGTCGGTACCCGGGCTATCCTCTACCACCTTTGCCGGACTGCCGGCGCTACCCTACAAGGCTTTCCGCATTGCTCCAGAGGGCAGCGGAACGCCGCAAATCATCGTACGCGACAGTACTTACATTGATATTCCCGTTAATCTTGACCACAATCCGAGGATTGAATACGACTCCATCGGTCAACCGCACCAAATCGCGGTGGCACGCGTGGATTATTCGGGCTTTATGCCATCGGACCTTGCACGCGTAACCGATACTCAGACTTACCGCGATCGTCCGATATACACCATCACGGTGATGCCTATGAAGTATGACCGTGCAACGGGCGTGCTGCGCGTCTACACGTCCCTCGACATAGACATCGCCTACACCGTGCAGGCACAGACACAGTCTGCCGCCGGTGTCACGCGTTCCGCCGCCTTCAATGCCTATACAAAAAGTGAAGTTGGCCGATTATCGGACTTTTCGGAAGAAGTCGTTATAGACCCAATAATATCGGACACCTTGGATATTACAGAGGATTATCTTGTTCTATCTTGTTCAGCCTACCGGGAAGCAACAGATAGTCTGAAGGAATGGAAAAAACATCTCGGGCACCGCGTATATGTGGTAGAAGACTGGAATTGGACTACGGATAAAGTTGACAATGTCATCAAAAGCCAATACAATAGAAGACAAAACCTGACAAATGTGCTTATCTTGGGCAACCAGAATGCTATACCGGGTATCTCGATGAAGAAATGGTGCCCTCACTTTTATCTTTCTGGTGTTCGGGATACGCCCACTGATTTACCATATATGTTATTTGGCAACAACAGTCTGCCATCTGTAGGATATGGACGCATTTGCGCCACAAATGCTCAACAGGCGATGACTGCCATTCGGAAGATAATTGACTACGAAAAGCGACCGAGCGAAGACGAGGCACTCTATAAGAAGGCTTTCTTAAGTGGCAAGTGCTGGTATGAAAAGGGAAAGCAAGTGCCCGATAGGTTTATACCGACATTGGAAGATGTTAGAGATATCTTGCTACGACACAATAAGGATGTTCAGCGAATATACACTACGGATGAGGGCCAAGACCCGGTGCTGTGGTATCCAAATTATTATAACTATCCTTGGATAAGCCAAGACGGAGACACTCTGCCGGACTACCTTCGGAAACCGACATTTGCTTGGGATGGTACAAAGCAAGACATTATTAATGCTTTTAATGACGGAGTAAATCTTGGCGTATATAACGGACATGGAAATATTGATGGATGGCCGGCATTCGATTTTGACTATTATGCCTGCCAACATCTGACTAATAATCACAATCCGCTGATATTTGGCATTGGATGCAACACGGGTGAACATACATACATAAACAATCTTTCTGCTGAGTTGTCAAGGCGTGCAAGTGGAGCAATTGCCGTGTTTGCCTCGACAAGCCAAACAAGACTTGGAGCCTCAGATGCGTTGCTAATCGGCTTTATTGACGCCATTTGGCCTAATGCATATGTTACGACCGGATGGAATGGTACAGAAAAGAATGATAAATCCTATACGCAACTAAAAGAAATACTAAGCAGGGGACTGTTTCGATTAGAGGAAGTGCAGGGAGGTGGTTATTGGGATGTAGATTTTGTTGAAGCCGACGCTTGTGCCGAGATTTCACGTGCAGGTTTTCACATATTCGGAGATCCAAGCCTATATTTCAATGCGCATAAGCCAACTCGTTTTGAATCCGTTGATATGAACTATCTTGGCGGCAAGCTATATGTAGGACTTTCAGAAAATGAATTGCCTGCAAGAGTTGTTTTCGAGAATCCGGCTATAGGTTCAATAAAAACATATCAAGCCACGACATCTGGCGTGGAATATCCATTGGCTGAAGGTAAAAGTGTGGTAGTGTCGATATCAGGACCGGGGAAGATCCCCTACATAAGACAGGTCTCTACAAGCGACTTAGTACTGCCCGCGCCTCTTGCAAGAATCACCAATGTAGCCTACGAAACCGGCTCACAGACGGCTGTCGTAACCTATTACAATCGCGATAGTCAAAACGCAATAACGATAGGTATTAGGGATTTGTACAATAATAGCTATACTGTGCCCACGGCTTTCGGCCCGCAGGACAACCAGCAAACACTATACCTATCCGGGCTTTCTAATGGCGTGTATGTAATTGCCTTGATGGTTAATAATGAGATAGTCGACACGTATAAACTAATTAAACTATGAGAATTATGAAACATAGGACAGCAACAATAATAATGATGTGTATACTTGCTGCCGGTACATTGGCGGCGTCAGAACCGGCACACACGGAAGACATCATAGACAGCAAACGATACGAAGTGGGAGGTTTCTGTTACTGCATAGATAAGCTTTCGATAGATGGAGTCTCCTACAGCGGCGCGTTCGTAATGCCGTCAGATAACCCGGCGTTGACTTTTACTGGCATTGTGTCCGTTCCTTCAAACGTGACTATCGAAGATATCTCTTACCCCGTTATAGGGTTTACGTCGTTGACTACCATTCCGGAATGCATTGATGAACTTGAGGGACTGATACTCCCCGAAGGGATACGGATGGTTGCCGAAATAGGAGGCGCCAGGGCCAATATCAAAAACATATTCCTGCCATCAACGCTGCAAGGCCTCGGACATATAGCGTATCAAACCGACACCTTGCGCGTACCGGGGTCTGTCAAGCAGGTCTATTATGACGCTCAGGTCGGGGCGAAGATGTTGTATCTGGAAGATGGGGTCCAAAACTGTAGCCGCTATTCGCTGTGGTGTGGTAATGATACCCTTGTACTACCCGGATCGGCCACTTTCCAATCGTACAGTATGACTGCCACAGAACTTATCTGCCTTAGCATTAAGCGCCTGACAGGAGACACTGAGCGAGAAATCTTAGGAGAGTCTTTTTGTCCATATAGCTACAAAATACGCTGCATAGTCAGTGACAACGTTATACCACCGAAGGTAGCTGTGAATGCGTTCCGCTTAGCTTCATATGATGGAGTGGACTCTCCGGGAATGTATGACCGAGCAACCTTGTTTGTCCCCAAAGCATCCATAGATGCATATAAATCTGATCCTGAATGGGGGCGCTTTGAAAAAATAATGGCAATAGAGGATGGCGTGAATGACGTGGCGGCGGACGAGGCTCAAGTCGTTGCCACCGAGTATCACGACCTGTACGGCAGATGTCTCGAAGCGCCGGCCGAGCGCGGCATCACCATCCGCACGGACGTCTACAGCAACGGGACTCGCCGCTGCACCAAGGTTCTGCGTTGAGTAGAGCTTACGAAAAACGGCGTATAGTGCACGAGCATCAGATAATGCTATCTACGCCCTAACGCAAGCAATACACCTCTGCCGCAGAACGTTGTGGCAGAGGTGTGCTACGTATAACCGGAGACGCTACAACCTCGATAGACACTATACGGAAGAAAATTCGTACCTTTGCAACAGCATAGCAAAAGCAAATCCGTTCAAACCAAAACATACATACGTCATCATGACACTGTTTGAAAAACTCACAAGCAACGCTCGCACACATCGCCGGCGCATAGTGCTTCCCGAGGGTACCGAACCACGCACTCTCAATGCCGCCAACCGCATCATCGCCGACGCCTTGGCCGACATCATCCTTATCGGCGACCCGGTCGAGATACATCGTATGGCCACCGAGATGAACCTCCCCGAAATTTCGCACGCAACCATTGTCAACCCCGCCGACGAGGCCATCATCGATCGCTACGCCCCTCTGCTGCTGGAATTGCGTCGCTCCAAGGGTATGACCGAAGAGGAATCCCGACTGACCACAGCCAATCCACTATACCTCGGCTGCCTGATGGTGAAGGCCGGGGACGCAGACGGGCAGGTGGCCGGAGCCATGAATACCACTGCCAACGTACTGCGTGCCGCCTTCCAAGTCATCAAGACACGCAAAGGCATTAAGGTGGTATCCGGAGCATTTGTGATGCTGCTGCCCGAGGGTTCGCCCTTCGGCACAGACGGCATCATGGTATTTGCAGACTGCGCCGTAGTGCCCGAACCCGATGCCGAACAACTGGCCGATATAGCCGTCAGCACCGCCTCCACCGCCCGCGATGTAGCCGGCATCACTCCGCGCGTAGCCATGCTATCCTTCTCCACCAAAGGCAGCGCCCATGACCCGGCCGCAGACAAAGTCATCGAAGCCACAGCTCTTGCCCGACAAATGGCGCCCGAGCTGATAATCGACGGCGAATTGCAAGCCGATGCAGCCATAGTCCCCGGCGTGGCCGCATCCAAGGCTCCCGGATCGCCCCTGAGCGGACGTGCAAACGTTCTGGTATTCCCCAATCTGAGCGTCGGCAACATCTGCTACAAACTGGTACAGCGCCTCGGCGGAGTCCAAGCCGTAGGACCTATCCTCCAAGGCCTCGCCGCGCCCGTCAACGACCTATCCCGCGGATGCTTCCCCGAAGACATCTACAAGACAATCATCATAACCTGCAACCAGGCCATAGGGCTGAAACAACAATAAAAACCGCGCGTGCCTTTGCACATAGAAGCACGCACATATCTTAAAATACGACTATGCTTATATTAGTGCTCAACTGCGGATCGTCATCCGTCAAGTACAAACTCATAGACACCGATACCGAAACAGCCCTCGCCGAGGGCGGCGTCGAAAAAGTCGGAATGGCCGACACATTCCTCAAATACCGCAACCACGAGGGCGGCAAAAGCATTCGCCAATTAGGCCACGCAGACCATAAAGGCTCGGTCAAGGCCATACTTGACCTGCTCACCGACCCCGCCGAAGGATGTATCAAGGACTATGGCCAAATTCAGGCCGTAGGTCATCGCCTGGTACATGGCGGCGAAAAATTCAACAAGAGTGTCCTTATCGACGAAGCCGTCAAAGACATGGTACGTCAATGCTACGTCCTGGCTCCGCTGCACAACCCCGCCAATATGACCGGCGTCGAAGCCGTTGAAGCCATACTGCCCGACGTGCCCCAGGTAGGCGTCTTCGACACCGCATTCCACCAGACAATGCCGGCCAAGTCGTACATCTACCCACTGCCCTATCGTTTCTACGAGGAAGACGGCGTGCGCCGATACGGCTTCCACGGCACCAGCCACCGCTACGTTAGCCAGCGCGTATGCCAAATCCTGGGCTGTGACATCGCCGACAAACGCATCATCACCTGTCACATAGGCAACGGCGGCAGCATTACGGCCGTAGACCACGGCAAAAGCGTGGATACATCTATGGGCCTGACTCCTACCGAAGGCCTTATGATGGGTACGCGCGTGGGCGATGTAGACCCCGGAGTCCTGACTTTCCTGATGGAAAAACACGGATATACCTCCGCCGACCTACAACGCATCATCAATAAAGAATCGGGCGTCCAAGGCGTCAGCGGCGTCAGCTCCGATATGCGCGAACTCGAAAAGGCCGTCAGCGAAGGCAACCCTCGCGCCATCCTGGCTCTGGACATCTACCAACAGCGCATCATCAAGTACATCGGCGCATACGCAGCCGAGATGGGTGGCGTGGACATCATCGTATTCACCGGCGGCGTAGGCGAAAACCAAACCGGGCTTCGCGCCGACGTATGCCGACCCCTGGCATTCATGGGCGTCAAAATCGACGAAGAACTCAACGCTCGCACTCGCGGAACCGAGACGGTGCTTTCGACCGACGACTCGGCGGTTAAGGTCGTAGTCGTACCCACCGACGAGGAACTTATGATTGCGCGCGACACGCGCGACATCGTCAGCAAGCTCTGACACCACATTCACGAAAACGCGACAGCGGACGGACGGCAACAGAAATGCCGTCCGTCCGCTGTCTCTTTCAATATGGGCACATTAGGCACCGATTTCTGAAATTTACAACGCAATTTGTTGATAATTCGCGAAAAATACCTATCTTTGCAGTACACGCACCCACGCGTAGCCTACGACATCACTATATGAAACTCGGACACCTGACAGCAATCATATTAACTGCATTGGCAACAGCCATGCCGACATACGCCGACGGCGAATTGCCGGATAGCGTACGCACGCCTCGCGTCCCGATGGCGGCATCGACCGATACCGTCGGGATGCACAGCCCGACATCGACGCCCTGGCCGTCTCAATCCGCATCAAGCGACGATGCCGCATACGACCGCCGTGCACCTTTGGACCGACAACAGCCTCCGGTCAATCCCGCAGCATACACCTACCGAGCCTATCCCTACACCCCCGGCATTGCGCCTATATACACTTGGGGCACAGGCTCGCTATACGCATCCGGCGCAACCACATCCATGCCCGGAGCTATGGGCATCGAGTCGGGCGCACTCAACTTCCGCCAAAACTTCGGCTCGCTATCGCTACACCTCTACGGCGGCGCATCCAAATACGGATACTTCCGCGGATTGGACACCCGGTGGGGCTTCGGCGGCGACGCGACATACCGCTTCAACGACCAATGGACCCTTACGGTTTTCGGCGGATACTCCACTTCCGGCGGACTGCCGCAACCGGCACTGGCCGGATCCTACGACACGCCCTCGATAGGCGCCTTCCTCGACTACCGCTTTGCCCGAAAATGGGGCATCCGCATGGGCGTACAAAGCGAGCGCTCGATGCTCACAGGACGATGGGAAACCCGTCCTATGATAGAGCCGTACTTTATGCTTGGCGGACAGCCTATAGGCATCGACGTCGGTGGCATACTCTACGAACTTCTGCGCTCCAAAAGCGACTGGGGACCGCGCAATCCCACCATCGGGCCGCCGGTACAAAAACTCTCCGATACATTCCACTGACGCCCCTCCGACAGACAGACCGCCGCTTTCCTCTACACCTCCTCATCCCTCCAAAAACGGGCACAACACCCGACAAACACCGTCCGAACCGTCCCAAATACGCCGCAAAATGCGCCCGAAAAGAGCAAAAACAAAGCACTTCGACGCTTTTATTAAAAAACATTAAGTCTAATTCAAAAAAAATGACTAACTTAGCGGCTTGAAATAGGCACTGTACTCAGAATGCTATTTCCCAACAAGTAAAGAATATACAAATACAACATAACACAAACCATAAAACCTCAACCTCAATGAAAAAAGCTACGCTATTAGCTATCGCATGCGCCGGCCTTTTCAGCGCCTCCGCATGGGCTCAAGAGGCTGCACAGCAGGAGATCACCTACGTGGAAGATCCCAGCCAAGGCTACCTCTTCAACCGTTTCAAAGACAACTGGTTCATCACCGCCGAAGGTGGTGCCAACATCTACTTCTCGCACGGTGACAGCGACCGCAAAACATGGGATCGCTTTGCTCCCGCTGCCGGACTATATGTCGGCAAATGGTTCTCACCCATCATCGCCCTCCGTATCGGTGCCAACTACATGACCCTCAAAGGTCTGTCCGATGTACGTACCGACGACTGCAAACTTGACGAACCCCTCGTAAACGGCAAGTACAAACAGAAATTCAATCAGGTAGGCCCCGTCTTTGACGCCATGCTCAACCTCACCAACTGGTGGTGCGGATACCATCCCGGACGCCGCTACAACGCCATCTTCTACGCAGGTGCAGGCGGCTACTGGACATTCACCAAAGACTACACCACCGACGCACAAGGCAACGTCATCAAATCCAACGGATACAAGCGCAACCAAGACCGCGTGCTCGTATTCCGCGCCGGCCTTATCAACGATTTCCGCATCAGCGACCAGGTACACTTGTCCCTGGATATCCGTTATAGCGGTATCGACAACCACAAGGACGAAGAAGGCGAAGGATGGAACCGCACAAGCCATGACCTGGCTGCATTCCTGGGCGTAACCTATCTGTTCAACAAACGCGAATGGAGCGCTCCCGTCGTTCCCGTATGTCCTCCCGCCGAGAACTGCGATGCTTACCGTGCACGCCTCCAGGCCGCCAACGACCGCATCAAAGACCTCGAAGACCAGCTCAAGGACTGCCTCAACAAGCCCGTTCCCGAACCCGTTGTCGAGAAAGCTCCTCTGGCCACTATCTACTATCCCATCAACATCTTCCGTCTGACCAAGAAAGACGTAGGTCTGCTTGATGCTGTAGCCGGCGTGATGAAAGACAACCCCGACAAGAAGTACGTCATCACCGGCTGGGCCGACAACTACACCGGCAACAGCAAAATCAACGAACGTCTGCGCTGGAACCGCGTAAACGGCGTCAAGAAACAGCTCATCCGCAAGGGTGTACCCGAATCGCAACTCGACGTCAAGATTGACAACGCCAACCTCGTAGACCTCGGTGACAAGTATGCTGCCCTCGGCCGCGCTACCACCATCGAAGAAGCCGAATAATCACTCGACACTTTCGACAACCATATACGACAATACCGCCGACCCGAATTGTGGCCGGCGGTATTTGTTTTTTCTCATCTATAAGTCCTTAGCAATCGAGCGCAACGTCGAGGCTGCTCAAAATCCGCATATATGGGTTACGAAACTCGCAATTCAAATATCGAGACACTGCGCATCATCAGTATGGCTATGATACTGATGCTTCATTTTGTCGGTGCCACCTTCGGCCTGCCCACGCACGCCCAACTGCTTGACGGCGACCCCGTAGCCATAGCCAAAGCATTAGTCGAAGCCGCCGCGATAGTAGGCGTCAACTGCTTTGTACTCATATCCGGATATTACGGCATTCGAGCCACGTGGCGCGGTGCCTTCGGATACTTATTTATGTGCGAATTTGCCGCTTTGTCCGTATACGTTGCAAGGTGTATTGACCGAGGCGGCCTCGCCGACGGCCTCTGTCAGACCTTAATGGTACTCTCGGACACCAATCTGTGGTTTGTCCCTGCATACTTCGTTCTGTACCTGCTCAGCCCTATACTCAACGGCGGATTTGCGGCACTGCACGGGCGACGACTACACCTGATGCTCGGCGTCCTGGCTTTTATCAATATCTATCTCGGATGGTATCACGGAGGTCGCATCAATCAAGCCGGGTACAGCATTATGCACCTGATATTTATCTATTTTATCGGATATTATATTTCACGTAACGCGAGCGTGGCAAAGCATTTGCCGCCGACGGCCTACCTCCTTGTCTACGGCATCGCAGTATGCGCCACAGCCTTATCGCTGAATTACGCATACAACAACCCCCTTGTCATATTATCTTCTATCGCTCTGTTCTTGACTTTTGCCACCATGCGTCCGCGACACTCTGCATTTGTCAATTGGATTGCATCATCGGTATTCATGGTCTACCTGCTGCACAAAGCACCCTATTGTTGGCTAAAACTAAACCTTGCGTTGCGCACATTCGAAGCCACGCATAGTCGCGCCGAATTTCTGCTATGGGCATCAGGCTTGTTTGTCCTGATATTCATAGTCTCCATCCTCGTAGACGGGGTACGCAAATGCGCCTATTCGCTTATACTGCGATTCTTCCGACTTATAGCGCACAAACAATCGGCCGGATAACCTCGTCATCCGGACCAATCATCTGAATATCGTATCAGTAGGACATCTCGCCGCAGAGCGGAACGGCTAAGCGGTAACGGAGCTGTGTTGTGGTAAGATCTTGTGCCAACAGGAACATCATCTTGGTAATGGCGGCCTCAAAAGTGAGGTCGTGTCCCGAGACAACTCCGATGCCGGTGAGCATTTCACCGCCCACATAACGTGTGGCATGGACGCCGCCGTTACCGCACTGCGTCACGTTCAGTATTGCCAGTCCGCGACCGATGCCATTCTTGATGCAGTCCATAAACCATCTGTCCGTAGGGCCGTTGCCGGCACCGTAGGTGCGCAGTATGACGCCGCGTATGCCCGGCGTATTGAGCAGATGATTCAGCGTACGTGCATCCAAACCGGGATATAAATCTATGACCACAACGGCGGGGTTCATCTCGTACATCGGATGCAGCGTCGTACCGGCGGCCGGACGTGCCAGGGCTTTAGGCTCAAAGTGTATGCCGAGACCTATCTTGGCAAGAGCCGGATAGTTGTGGCTCTTGAAGGCATTGAAGTTGTCCGCACTGCGTTTGGTCGAGCGATTGCCGCGCCATAGATAGTTCTCGAAAAGTATAGCTACCTCTCGCACCATCGGGCCCGACCCGTCAGGGTCTTTAGCCGCTGCAATCTGTAAGGCGGTAATCAGGTTTTCCTCGCCATCGGTACGGACTTCGCCTATAGGTAATTGGCTGCCGGTAATGATTACAGGTTTGCTAAGTCCCTGCAACATAAAGGACAACGCGCTGGCCGTATAGGCCATAGTATCTGTACCGTGTAAGACCACAAAGCCGTCGTAGCGATCATAATTGTCTGCTATGGAACGCGCTATCAGCCGCCAATGTTCCAGATTCATATCACTGGAATCTATGGGCGGATTAAACTGTATATTGTCTATTTCGTAGTCAAGTTTCTTTACCTTGGGCACATTGTCCATCAGATGCGTGAAATCGAAGGGACGCAGTGCGTGGGTCTCGGCATCTTCTATCATGCCGATGGTGCCTCCGGTATACACCATAAGTATACGCGGTTTTTTGGAAGTCATGGACATGGGTATAGGTCGTTTGATGGCTTGGAATATTGTCGAAATTGATGTTGCCCGTCGGCGGTATGGGGTATGCACCGCCATACCGCCGATGGCATTATCCTATAGTTTATTTGACGCTTGCGCCGGGATGTACCGGGCCTGTCGGGCCTACGACGACAAGTCGTCCGTCGGCATCTTCGGCGCTCAGTATCATACCTTGCGAATCGACGCCGCGCAGGCGACGCACGGGCAGGTTGGCGATGAAGCATACCTGACGGCCTACAAGATCCTCGGGGTTGTAGTATTTGGCAATGCCGGAGACGATGGTGCGACCATCGGCAGTGCCGTCGTCGATGCTGAATTTGAGCAATTTGTCTGCCTTGGGCACACGCTCGCAGGCCTTGACAGTACCTACACGAAGGTCTGCTTTCATAAAGGTGTCGAAGTCTACATCAGGTTGCTGGGGCGCGGGTTCCCACGCGGCAATGCTATTGGCTTTGCGGATGTCCTCAAGGCGCTTGAGTTGCTTCTGTATGGCCTCGTCCTCGATTTTCTCGAAAAGAAGTTCGGCTGCTCCGATTTTTCGTCCTGCGGGAATAATCTCTTTGCCCAAATCTTGCCACTGAAGTTTGGTGATGCCCAGCATCTTGCAAATCTTGGCTGAGGTGAAGGGCATAAACGGCTCGAAGGCTATGGCCATATCGGCGCACAGTTGCATAGCGCAGTTGAGGATGGTGGCCACGCGCGACATATCGGTCTTGGCCAGTTTCCACGGCTCGGTCTCTTGCAGGTATTTATTGCCGATACGGGCAATATTCATGGCCTCGCGCAGCGCATCGCGGAAGTGGAAGTGCTCGATGCAGTCTTCGAGGGCGTCTTTGGCCTTGAGAATATCGGCTTGGAGGGCGGTGTCTACATCCTCCAATGTCCCGGCTGCCGGTACTACCCCGTCAAAGTACTTATGAGTCAGCACTACGGCACGGTTGACAAAGTTTCCGGCAATAGCCACCAACTCGTTATTGTTGCGTGCCTGGAAGTCAGCCCACGTGAAATCATTATCCTTGGTTTCAGGGGCATTGGCGGTGAGTACATAGCGCAACACATCTTGCTTGCCGGGGAAGTCCTCGAGATACTCATTGAGCCAAATGGCCCAGTTGCGCGATGTCGAAATCTTGTCGCCTTCGAGGTTGAGGAACTCATTGGCGGGCACGTTGTCGGGCAGATTGAAATTGTCATCGTACGCCTTGAGCATCGTCGGGAAGATAATGCAGTGGAACACGATATTATCCTTGCCTATGAAGTGGAGCATACGCGTTTCCGGGTCTTTCCACCATGTTTCCCAGGTGTCGGGGTACAATTCTTTGGTATTGGATATATAGCCTATAGGCGCGTCAAACCACACGTACAGCACCTTGCCTTTGGCCTCGTCCAGCGGCACGGGTACGCCCCAGTCGAGGTCGCGAGTGACGGCACGGGGTTGCAGGCCCATATCGAGCCATGATTTGCATTGGCCGTAGACATTGGTTTTCCATTCTTTGTGTCCGTCCAAAATCCAGTGGCGCAGGAAGTCCTCCCAACGTTCCAACGGCAGATACCAGTGACGAGTCTCACGCTTGACCGGAGTGCTGCCGGTGATGGCACTCTTGGGATTGATAAGTTCGTCGGGCGACAGTGAGGTGCCGCAGGCTTCGCATTGGTCACCGTAGGCACGGGGATTGTGGCAGTGGGGACATTCGCCGGTGACGTAACGGTCAGCCAAGAACTGCTGTGCCTTTTCGTCGTACAGCTGTTCGGAGGTCTTGACTACGAATTGGCCCTTGTCGTACAGACGCTTGAAGAATTCGGAGGCAGTCTCCGCATGTATTTTCGAAGAGGTGCGCGAGTATATGTCGAAAGATATACCCAGACCCTCAAAAGACTTCTTGATGATGCTGTGGTAGCGGTCTACTATATCCTGAGGCGTCACACCTTCTTTTTTGGCTTTGATGGTGATGGGCACGCCATGCTCGTCCGATCCGCAGACAAAGGCTACGGGGCGGCCGTTGAGTCTCAGATAGCGTGCGTATATATCTGCCGGAACATATACTCCGGCAAGGTGGCCTATATGTACCGGGCCGTTTGCATACGGCAGTGCGGCGGTGATAAGTGTGCGCTTGTATTGTGTCATTGTCTATGTTGTGTTTCGGACGCCGAGGCGTCCATTGTTGTCTTTATTCTATTATATAATGTGTATCCTGTTTATAATCTGTCGCGCTCTTGGACGTACAGCCCAAACGTTGTTCGGCTCGCTTATTTCGGATCTTTGAATACAAAGGTGATGGTGGCGCTTCCGCCCTCGGCATTGGCCGTTCCGGTGCGTGCAAATTTATGCCGCTTGACTTCGCGCAGGCACGCTTCCTTGGTACTTTCCGAAATATTGCCGTCTCCGCCGATGACCGTGGCCTGTGTCACAGCGCCTCCGGCATCGAAAAGGGCTTCAATCTTCACTCGTCCCACCTTATTGGAAGGAATGCTGTTTGAATATCCCGGGAAGCCCCATCCGCCGGAAATACGGCCATGATTGACGCCCACGGACGATGACCGCGAATTGGCCGGGCCGGCCGAAGCGGGGTTGCCGTCGGTACGTCCGGCATTACCGGTGTCTCCGTTGCGATTATTGGAGTTATGTCGCGCATTGGAGAAGGCATTGCCCACCGTCGATTGGGTGCGTCGTGCCGTGGCTTGCTCTTCTTTGCGCTTATTGTCTGCCGGAGTCCCGACTTTTTCGGGCTGCTGTTTTTTCTCTACTTGAATGTCCGAGGGGCGGTTGGACGTCACCACCGGGGCGGGCTTGCCCACCGGGCCGCGGTCCTCGAGCGCCGTCCCGGTTTCGGGCGCAAGGCGTGCCGGATTGTCCACGTTTTCGGGCGTCTGTGCCGCCGCATCCTGCTGTTGATGCGAAGGCACTGACTTGGGCGGCAGTTGTATTGTCTCGACAAGGTCCTCCACCTGCGCCAACTCGATATACGGATCGGGTTGCGGCGGCCATTCCTTGTCAGGAGAAAACGACAGATGGCTGAGGCATAGCCATAGCCACACCAGCGCCGCTATGGCGACGGTGCCTAAGGCTGCTATGTGGCGTGCTTGGTTCATGCTCGTTTATCTTGTCTCTGTGGTTGAGGTGGACGAATTGACCGGAGCGGATGCTGTCGCGGCGGCAGGCTGCCCCGATTGGGCATCACCCGTCACGGCGGCTGTGGCGGCATTGTCCTTCTTGGTGGTGGCGAGCACCATCTTCAGGTCGTTGTCGGCGCCCAGGTTAAGGATTTCGACGACATCGCCATAAGGTACCGCCGAATCACCGAATACGGCAATGGCGGTCTCGGGCGCCTGCTCCTTGACTCCTTTCAGAAAGTCCACAAGTGCCTGTTGCGAAGGCATGGACATCGGTTCGCCGTCGCCGAATTGCCCCCATAGGCTTCCGTCGGCTTGGATAAACACTCGCGTCACCGGCTTGAGCGGCGTCTGCTCGGAACTTTGCGGCAAATTGACCTCGAGCGCCGTAGGAAATACGAAGGTCGAAGTAACCATAAAAAATACCAGCAGCAGGAACACCACGTCCGTCATCGACGCCATGGAAAATCCGGAAAGTATTTCTTGTTGACGTTTAAGCGACATTGGATGCGTAATTAATCGACATTGAATGATTTAGGACGTCAAGCCGGCTCGTTGAGCAGGTCCATAAAGTCCATGGTGCGAGCCTCGAGCATATTCATCACCTTATTGACACGTGCGACAAGGTAATTGTAAGCGAACATAGCCACGATACCCACGATAAGTCCGGCAACGGTGGTCACCAATGCAGTGTATATACCTCCGGCAAAGTCGCCGATTTGGGCGCTGTTGCCACTGGCTGCGATGGCGTAGAACGATTCGACCATACCAATGACGGTACCGAGGAAGCCGAGCATAGGAGCGGCGCCGGCAATGGTTGCCAGCCAGGGCAGTCCCTTGGACAGCGAAGCTATCTCCATATTACCGGTGTTTTCGATAGTTACCAGAACATCGTTCATAGGGCGACCGATGCGCGAGATACCCTTGCCTATAAGGCGTCCGTACGGGGTATCGGAGTTGTGGCACAATTCCTTGGCTGCGTCAATCTCGCCATCATGGATATAGTCGCGTATGCGTTTCATAAACGTCTCGTCCTGACGCGACGCTTTGGTGATAATGATGGCGCGCTCGATGGCGATATACACGCCGGCAAGCAGCAGCACGGCCAGAACAATCATAATCCAGCCGCCCGAAAGGCATAAATCCCACAGAGACAGGCTCTCGGGTACGGCAGCGGTTGCAGTGTCTAACAGTATCATATTCAGATGGTATATTGTGTATACGGTTTATTACTTTGTGTGCTAATATTTTAGTCCTCGTTTTAATCCTCGGCAGCGGCCTCGATGCTATTTGAGACAGTGTCCCCGGCGGCATACTCAGTCGCGTGCTCCGAGGCTTTGGCGTATTGTCACTTGAGACAATCGAGATAGCGCTGTATTGTGGTCTGCAATCCCAAATACAAGGCATCGCATATCAGCGCATGACCTATGGATACCTCGTTGAGGTAAGGCATAGCTCGATGGAAGTAGGCCAGATTTTCAAGCGACAGGTCATGGCCGGCATTGACGCCCAAGCCGCAATTATGAGCCACCTTGGAGGCGGCGACATACGGGGCGACGGCAGCTTCCGGATCTTTGGGATACATATCGGCGTACGGCTTGGTGTACAGCTCTATACGGTCGGCACCGGTACGTGCTGCGGTACGTATGTCCTCCTCTTTGGGGTAGACAAATATAGATACGCGGATGCCGCCCTCGTGCAGACGCTCGACGATAGAGCATAGGAAGTCAAAATTGGTGTTGACATCCCATCCGCCGGTGCTGGTGATGGCGTCCGGCGCATCCGGGACAAGGGTGACTTGTGCCGGACGTACGCGCAACACCAAATCCATAAAACGTTCGTCGGGATATCCCTCGATATTAAACTCGGTACGTAGTCGCGAACGAAGTGCCAGCACATCGCTGCGGCGAATGTGGCGCTCGTCGGGACGCGGATGCACGGTGATACCTTGCGCACCGAAGTCCTCGCAGTCGGTGGCCACTTTTTCCACATCAGGATTATTGGCTCCGCGCGCGTTGCGCAAAGTCGCTATCTTATTGATGTTTACACTCAGACAAGTCATATATATTCGTTATGCCCCGGGGCATATTTTTATAGTGTTATGTTTATATTTTCCCTTTCGTATTGAATTTTTGCCTAAATTTGTATCTGAAAGGGAGTACAAATTTAGTTAGAATTATCTAAATCTAAAAAATATTGACCGCAAAAGATGACATAAAGACAGAACTGGAGCGTCTGTTCCCCTATGCCGAGGACGCCTCGACACTGGTGGTAAGCTGCCCCAAGCATGATTATTGCGCCTCGCAATTATGCCGCGCCGTCGAGGATTGCGATGCTCATGTACTCAATCTCAACATTATAGATGTCGCAGTTCCGGTCGTATCCGACGGCACGGACATACCGCACTTCGACATAGACTACGAAGACTCGCCGCGCACATACATCGAACTGCGAATTTCGCACCGCAATACCGATGCGGCGGCACGTTCAGTCGCGCGCTACGGATACACCGTCGAATACACACGCGATGCCATAGGCACTGCCAAGGGCGACATTGACGGCCGCCTCGAAAGCCTTATGCGCATTCTCAACGTTTGACCTTTCGCAACGCGCTCGGCACCTCCCCTTTATTTACCTCAATAAACGTACGACCATGACCATAGCCATATACGGAAGCCGTCAACAGCAACCTTATGCAGCTCAAATCGAGCGAATGTTGCGACACATCGTGCTGACAGGCACCGACATCGAGATGCACCCCAAGCTTTACGATCATCTCGCCGAATTGGGCGTATCACTTGCCGGAGTACGCCAAGCCTCACTCTCGGGTCCGGACCAAGAGTGCTCGTTGGTGCTGAGCATCGGTGGCGACGGCACCTTTTTGCGTACCGCCGCGTGGGTCGGCCGACTCGGCATACCCATTATCGGCATAAACACCGGGCATCTGGGATACCTGGCAACGATGAACATCGACGATGCATCCTCGGACAAAGGCGTCGACGGTATGCTCAACGCCGACTTCGCCATCGAGGAGCGCACGCTGCTTGAAGTATATTCACCCGAGGTGCGCGGATGGCGATATGCACTCAACGAGGTGTGCATCGCCAAAGACGACAGCGTATCTATGATTCAGGCCGATACCTTTGTAGACGGCATCGAACTGGCCCAATACCGCGCCGACGGACTTATCATAGCCACTCCGACGGGCTCGACAGCCTACAATCTCTCGGCCGGCGGTCCTATCGTACAGCCTACCGCCCCGGTGCTGGTTGTATCACCCATAGCGGCGCACTCTCTGGGTATGAGGCCGTTGGTCATCGACGACCACAGCGTCTTGGACATCAGCGTCAGCGGTCGCGCTCGCGCATTCAGGCTGAGCCTTGACGGACGCTCGACGGTGTTGCCTATGGATACGGAGGTGCGCATTCGCCGTGCACCGTTCGTATGCCGCATCGCCATGCGCCCCGACAGCGCATTCCCCGTGTCGCTACGGCGCAAATTGCTGTTCAACTGAGTATTTACGTCCGACACGTCAAGGCGTTGTTTCGAGCGACGAATCTCGATATGTCACATTTAATTTTGCCATGTCACAGAAATTTCGGAAATTTGCACACGCAAAAACATAGGCTCGACCTAAACCTTAAAGACGGCAGTTCCGAGTCCCCGCACCCACGACAGGACAGATGAAGCCGGACTTCAAATAAGCACCTTCATATTAACCCATTATGGCTCTAACATCGGAAAACAAAAAAACAGACGTAAGCGGTATCACAGGCGATGCCGCCGGTGCGGCGCTTACGATTGTTGTCCCGGTATACAACCGAGCCGAACTCGTGGGTCGAACGCTTGACAGCATCGCTGCACAGACTCTGCGTCCGCTGAACGTGATATTGGTGGACAACGCCTCCACCGACGCCAGTAAGGCCGTGATGCACAAATGGATGGCCGAGCACAACGGAGTGGATGGGTTGAGCGTAAAGCTATTGGACGAGAGTGCCGTAGGCGCTTGCGCCGCTCGCAACCGCGGCCTCGCCGAAGTGGCCACTCCTTGGGTGATGTTCTTCGATTCGGACGACGTAATGGCTCCGGAACACTGCGCAAGGGCTATGGATGCCGCAAATGCGCACCCCAAAGCCAAAGTCATCGGATGGGATGTGCTTTACGGCAAGGACGGAGGACCGTGGAAAAGGTTGACATTCCGCAACCACGACTTGGGCTACAACAATATGTTCAACAGCAACTTCGCCACCCAGCGTTACATGTGCCGCACCGAGCTGATGCGCGCCGTCGGCGGATGGAACACAAAAATTGAGGTGTGGAACGACATCGAATTGGGCGCGCGCATAGCGTTAAACAAGCCCCGTTGCTACAAAATCAAATCCAAGGATCCGACAGTACGCATATTCATCACCGAAGGGTCGCTGACCGGCGGATGTTTTGCCGCAAAGCCGGACAAAAAAATAGACACACTCAAGCATATGAACAGATACGTGCCCACCAGATGGATAAGCCTTAAGGGCGTCATCTTGTCGGCGCATTGCACCCTGAGCGGAACCGCCGACGGACTATTGCTTAAGGAGATTTTCCTCTATCAGGAAAAAAACAAGATACGCAAGCGCTTGCTGCTCTTTGCCTACCACTACACCGTGCGCGGCCATCGCGGCATCGCTCGCATATTGCGGCCTTTTATGCCAAGCAAGCTGAAATGAGAATACTTTTGCTGGGCGATGCAAGCCACTATAACCGCACCCTTGCCGAAGGGCTCAGACGTCACGGGCACGAAGTATGCGTGGCCTCGGACGGATCGGCATGGATGAATACCGGTCGTGATGTGGACTTGAGCCGAAGGCTACCCGGATGTTTCGGAGGCGCTCTGCTTTGGGCACGTTTGCATACAACTTTACGGTCGAAACTGCGCGGCTGGGACGTGATACAACTTTGCGGCCCGACATTTATGCGGCTGCGGCCTTCACGTCTGCGCACGCTTTTGGACACACTGCGACGGCACAACGGGATGGTATGTCTCACCGCAATAGGTACCGACACGGCTTTTGTCAATATGTGCAAGGACGCGCAAAGCCCGCTGAAATACAGCGAATGGGCCATAGACGGCGTACCTACGGAATACGCACTGAGCACTCGCGGACGCACCGTGTCTATGTGGCAGCAGCCCGAACTATCCGATTACGCACAATATGTCTATGACCATGTAGACGGAGCCGTAACCGCACTATACGAGTACCAATTGTCGATGTCGCGCGTTATCGAGCCCGAACGTCTGGCCTACGGCGGAATTCCCGTGGACACAGCCGCGGTAAAGCCGGCACCTATCGACACAAAATCGGACAAACCCATAAGTATACTGCTACCCAGCCACATAGGTCGCGAACAGGAGAAAGGCATACCTCAATTGATGCGCATCGCCAAGGCTTTGGAACGCGAATTTCCCGACAAAGTCACCGTCCTCCCGGTGCACAACTTGCAATATGCCGAATTTCTGAAAAATATGGCGCGTGCAGACATAGTTTTCGACCAGTTGTACAGCTATACCCCCGCGACAACGGCACTTCTGGCTATGGCCATGGGCAAGACCGTCGTCACCGGAGCCGAAAAGGATTTCAACGATTTCCAAGGATGCACCACCCCGGCTATAAATATCGACCCGCGCGACCCGGAAGCGGCGCTCCCGGTCATACGCAAATATCTCGACCGCGAAGTTTTGGCCGCAAATGCCTTGAAAGCACGCGAATACGTGGTCACGCACAACGACTGCGAAGTCGTGGCACAACGCTACGAAGAATTCTGGCGCAAAATTTCTCGCAACAACGGCAAGTCTCTATAGCCTATGCGACTTCAAGTGCTCATAGCCACCTACGGTGACGACGGATTGCGACGCACGGCATCCATGTCCCTGCCCGCCATCGACGGCGTGTCTTACCTCGTATCGTGCCAGATCGGGGAGGGGGCGGCACCCGCAGTACCCACAGCATTACAGCGTCCCGACATCCGGGTAATCATGACGGAAGGCCGCGGATTATGCGCCAATCGCAACCGGCTACTCGAAGCCGCCGATGCGGAGTACGTACTCACCGCAGACGATGATATGAGCTACACCGAGGGACAATTGCGTGCAGCCCTTGACAGCCTCGGCGAGGCCGACATCACCACTTTTCGCATCGAAGGCGCCGGAGACAAAATCTACCCGACATCGCGCATGGACCTCGGGCACGGTATGCCGCGCGGATATTGTCCGTCGTCGGTCGAAATCGCTTTGCGTATGGACGCCGTCAGACGCTCCGGGCTTCATTTTTGCACATTGTTCGGCATCGGCGCTCCCGTGCTGGGATGCGGCGAAGAGGACATATTAATCTGGAATGCACGCCGTCTCGGCTTGAGTATCGAGTACGTGCCCGCAGTCATCGGACGACACATGGGCGGACCGTCTACGGGTCAACGCACCCCGACTCCGGCCGTATGGCGAGCGCGAGGCGCTGTACTACACCTTACACACCCGTACAGCGGATGGCTGCGTATAGTCCGACAAGCATTGCGCGCTCACAGCCTTGAGGCATTGCGCTTGATGTTGGCCGGAGCCGTATATGCCGTCCGCCACCGCAGCCTTATCGAGCTGTAATTAAGCCTATTTAGTAAGTTTTTTCCCAGGAAATTTACCAGCCGCCGGAAGCTCCACCGCCGCCGGTGCTGCCGCCACCCCAGCTACCGCCGGAG
>ERZ1026780.209-NODE-209-length-50785-cov-13.409245_pt1 | contig 50785 bp, 42 predicted proteins | sample MGYA00380126_ERZ1026780 | MGnify/ENA primary metagenome ERZ1026780 (study PRJEB33269, sample SAMEA4719762) | human gut metagenome | biome: human-associated habitat; feature: organic feature; material: feces | place: Cameroon | collected 2013-10 ... | reverse complement strand
GATGCTGAATCAGATGTCAAACTATCTGTGCAGAAATGATAAGTCGTTCTTTCTTTATATTGCGCGCAGAGCAAAATAACGTTAAATATTGTAGGTTTGCTACAGAAATACATTATATTATTTGCGTATATAAAATTAAAAGTTTATTTTTGTAGTAAATTTACATAAATGTACAATAAGAATTTCAATACAAGTCATGATAAGAGAACTTTGGGTTAAGAATTATTTGTCCATCCGAGACAGACAAGAGATTAATTTCCTGGCTAAAGGTCCGGCATCGGAACTGGTGACTGAGGTTACGGAAGGAGTCTTTGTCTATAAGTTGGGCATTCTGTACGGTTCAAATGCTTCTGGCAAGTCGAATATGCTGATTGCATTAAATGAAGTGTTCCGTCTTTTGGTATTGCCAAAGTCTGATGCAAACAAGCATATAAATGGATTTATGCCGTTTGCATTGACCAAAGAGGAGCCTACAGAAATGCATGTATCATTCTATGCCCATGGTGTGAGATATGATTATGATGTAAAATTCAACAATCGTTTTATCCTTGCGGAGACTTTGAATTACTATCCAAATAATTCAAGGGCACTTTTCTATGAACGTACATTTGTGAATGAGAATGTGCAGGCAGAGATAAAATTTGGTTCGACATTGAAGTTGCAGCAAAAGACTCAGCAGACAATTCGTGAGAACACATTGAACAACCATAGTGTATTGGCTGTATGCCGAAAGATGGCTCTGACTGAAGATATTATGCCATTCAATAAGCTGCATGGCTGGGTGATGGAGAACTATCACGATGTAGATGGCGACAGTGACAAAGAAAAGGGTCTTGTCGAAATTCTAAAAGATGCTTATAAAGATGATAAGAAGAGAAAGTTCTTTAATCAGATGCTCCAGAAAGCTGACTTGAATATCATCGACTTCAAACCTGTTCAGGAGGACAGATTCATTCCTCTGGATTTTCGTGAGCGAGTTCTGCGTGAGAGCATTCCTGATGACATGAAGGAAGCTTTATTGAGACCAACAACCGACTCCGTGGATTTTGTGAACAACTCAGATTCAGGCAACTTCGACATACCTTTGGGATGGCAATCAAAGGGTACGCTTAAGTATATAAGGATCTTGGATGTGCTGTATGATTTGATTACGGGTGATCATGTATATTATCTGGATGAGTTGGGTGAAGATCTGCATTATGACCTGCTGTTCTATTACTTGAATGTATTCTTGTTCAACTCAGAGAAATCACAGTTGATTATCACTAGTCAGGAAACGGCATTGCTGCAGCAAGATCTGATAAATGAGAACAGAGGTGTAGTGTGGTTTGTAGAGAAGAACAGAGAAACAGCAAGTTCTGAATACAACCGTGGTGATTCGTATGGTCTGCACAAGAACCTGTCGCTCTACAATTCGTATCGCATCGGCAGATTGGGCGCAAAACCAGAATTGGGTTCCATCTTCGTAAATCTGGAGGAATAACATGGGAAAGCTTAGAAACGCAGCATTAATTCTCGGTGAAGGTCCTACGGAATTCTACTATTTCAAGTCTTTGTGCGATGTGTTCAAGGGATTGACTATCAAACCAGACTACCCGAAACATACAAACATTAAAGACTTGGATGCCAAGATAGCAGAGGGTGTGGCTATGGGCTTCAACCATATTTTTTGCATCATTGATATGGACACGAAGGATAGGGAGCCTGAGCGCTCGCAATACGAGCGACTGAAGAAGAAATATGCCCAACCAATTAACAAGCCAAAGAAAGGACTGTACTGTGAGGTGAAGTTCTTCGAGACTCACCGCTGTACAGAGTTGTTCTTCTTGTACTACTTCCGCTATACATCACGAATGTACACCGACCAGGAGCAGTTGTTGAAGGACTTGAACCTGAATGTAGAATACAGCAAGACGGCAGAGTTCTTCATCAAATGCAAGGGCTTACACTCATATTTTGAGCGCAATGGCGGCTCACTAGCATCCGCTATCGCCAATGCAGAGCACTCGATGGATGAGAAACAGGCTTCAGGAAGATATTATACTTATTCTGAACTCGGTAGGCTGATGGAAGAGCTGAAGGGGTTAGAAGTAGTGTAGACTATGGCAACAACGGAAGAAAAGAACAAGATGATGCGCTACAACAAACCAAAAGTCTAAGTTGCGGTGTTTTATCAATTTCTGGACAAGCATGAAGTTGAGTTCAGTGGTTTTCTGCAAAGAAATTATAAACAATAACCTATGAAAACAATATTCAGTACATTTCCATCAGGATGTGGCGACTGTCTTTTCATTGTAATTAAAGATGAGGATGGTGGTAGTCAGTATAGCATCATGACCGATTGCGGTTCACTAACTGATGATATAAAGTCGTATATACGTAACGAATTACAAATGACTATTGATATGCTTATTGTTACACATATTGATGGTGATCATGTTAATGGTGTCACCAAATTACTTCTTGACCCTAACTTCGTACAGCTCCGCATTGGGAAAATTCTTTTTAATTGTTTTCAGTCCCAACCTAATGCAGAACGACAACCTCTTGATGAAACAACAAACGCACTAATTAAAGCTATGCAGCGTAAATTGCCTCCTTTGGAGGATAGGACAACAGGCAAAACCAATAGTCCAGAGGCCGCATGTTTAGCAAATGCCATAATGAAGAATGAATCATGGAATGCTGTATGGGAAAAGGAACAAATAACTACTGGTTATACAGTTCCCCTATATAAAGAAAAGCATTATGGGGACGTCTTTATTCTTTCTCCAGATGGGCAGCGATTAAAAGATCTAGTTACAGTGTTCAAGAGTGAATTCAAAAAATGGACACGTTCTGAATTCCCTGGATATGATGTGCTTAATCAAGAAGAATTATTTCAGCAAATCATTACTTTGGCAAATGCCAAGATGATGCCAAAAAACAATAATAAAACCAATGCAACGATTAATCTGCTTAAAGACTTACAAATCGCAGAAGCCGAAAAAGCCGATGAGGAAGGAATTACCAAAAGTAATTGTGCTTCTTTATCATACGCTTGCATTGTTGATGGAAAAATAGAAGTACTGGTGCTAGGTGATGCCCCAAGTTCAGATGTTCTAAAGGGATTGGAGTATTATAATATACAAACGCCAATTATCGTGCCTGTGGTTAAGATGTCTCATCATGCCAGCAAACATAATACTAATGCAGAGTTTGTCGAAAAGATTGACTCGCCCCATTGGTTTATCACTGGTGGCAACAAGGAAGATCGTCCCTCACTTGAAGCCATTGCTAAAGTGGTGATGAAACCGTTGAAAGAGGGTATCCAAGAGCGTACAATACATGTAAATAAACCTAATATTCAAACGAAAAGATTAACCACTGCTACTGCTGCGAAGCTAAAAGAGCAATATCATTTCATAATAACAGAAGATGCAACACTTTGAATTGAATATAGATCTTTATGGCAAGAAAAATGTAGTAACAGTCCACAACAATGAAGGTTTTGCTACAGCTTTCTTCATTAATCGTCAACAGTTGCTGACGGCAGCTCATTGCGTGTCTGCATCTACAGGAGACACAGATGATGATTGCTGGATTACATTGGAAGATGGATCTACAGAATTCTGTAAAGCAGTTTTGCTTGACCGGCATTACGACATTGCTTTACTTACTTGTAAATCATATGTACTCCCAGATTATATAAAGCCCATTTCTCTGCTATCTACAAAATTTCGAAAGAATGTAGATCTGCAGATTATTGGCTTCCCTTTGGAAATCGGAGGCGGAAGCGATTATTTTGGAGTATCTGTGCGTACACATTCAGAGATAAAGGATGAATTGTCCGATTTTGACACAATTATCTCACGTAATGATCATCAGTTGTTTCATTCGTACGAAGGATTTTCTGGTTCTCCAGTCTTGAATGAGTTTGGATTGGCAGTAGGCCTGGATACAGATCAAATGAACAAAAGCCTTGGTTTCTTGTCTTTCCATCGTGTAGCAGAAGTGTTAAAGCAAGCAAAAGAGAATAAAATCATATTAGAACTTCCCCTGACAGAAAACGATGATGTTTATGATATAAAAGAATATGGTTTAGGTACTTGTATCAAGGAGATCTCTATATCGATCGCAAGAGCTGGCAACAGAGTTGATGAAGATTTCCATATCCCCAACAATTCATTCAGAGACATGCTCTATGCTTTTTGTAATGTCGGAGTTGAAGACCTGAGACTTGACCTTATGCATTGGTTGAGGGAATGGAACGATAAACAAGATGAGTATTCTGTCATTAAACGTAGGCTAAATACAGGCTCTCTTTATACGTTTATGTCAGAAGGCTTAAATCCGGATAATGCAGCTTGGGAATTACATGAACTGCAATGGGAACGTAAGAGTGGTAGCGCAAATTTGGTCATTGGTGCTAGAGATAGAGAAAATGTAAAGAAAAAGATTAAGGAACTGAACCGTTTGCATAATATGACCGAGTATGCCAATGCTCAGTTCGCTTATATATCGGCAAAAGCAGGTTCTGGTAAGACTCATTTGATTTGTACCACAGCAAAGGAACTTGTTAAAGAAAGTAGAATATATCTGTTATATGGTACAGACTTCGTGGAGAATAAATCACCTATGGAGGTGATACGTGACTATTACAATTGGAATGATAATTGGATAGAAGAACTTAGCAAGTACATTGGTGAAAATAAAACCGCAGTTATTGCAATAGATGCATTAAACGAAGGCGCAGGAACTCACTATTGGTATAGGTACATAAATCAGTTGAAAAATCAAATAGAACCTTACAAGAACGTGAAGTTACTTGTTTCTATTCGTCAAACCATAGGAACAGACAAGCTGTTTCAGCAGATTGCAGAATGGGATAGTTATGAATTATTTGGTCACGAGAATCCTCGCCAAGCAATAGAACAGTCTTTTGCACATTACAAAATACAACTTCAAGCATCATTTTATTATAATGTCAAGGAGTTTGCGAATCCTCTTTTCTTGTCTATTTTCTGTAAGAGCTACTGGTTGCTGAATCCCGATGAGCGTAAGAATCCAACATTAGATGTTATTTATCAGAAGTATTTGGAGGAACGCAACGAAAATGTTTCTATTATTGCAGAAGAGGATCCAAAGCGAGAAATCACAACAAGATACTTGCGTACATTGGCTCGTATTGCAGTGAATAATTATAGATGTGGAGACATTCCGCGAGAACAAGCACTGAAACTTGGTAATAGACTTTGTCCCTATCGAACTTGGCGTAATAACCTATTGCATGCTACTCTGAAGGAAAGCCTTTTAATGGAGTATAATGCTTACAATTTCGGAGAAAGGATAACATTTGAATATGATAGTTTGGGTGACTATATGAAAACAATGTCATTGTTATCCATGAAACAAGATGAAGAAGATATTGTTGCGTATTTGTGTAAAAATCTTGATTTTTTCTTGTATAGTCAGAATCATCCAGACCTTGACCATTATCAAAATTTTGTTGTTACCTTCCTATCTCAGTGGAATCCTTCTGAAAAGATATGGCATTTGCCTGCTTTTACGTCAGGAATACTCAGCTCGTATTTGTTGAAAAGTATGGAGTTCCGTAATATAAAGTCCGAGGTAGATACTCTGACGAACGATGTCTTAGTTGCAGCAATGAACCATACTAAGTCATTATATGATCCCCATACCATTGTTTACAACTTTGGTGCCCTCAACAATCATCTGATGTACAATATCCATAACCATTTGAAAGCACTTTCTGTTAACAGACGAGATGAAGAGTGGTCTAAGCATATCAATAATATGTTTGATACGGGCATGTTGGAACAGGGAATTGTGTATTTGGAATGGCATATTTCTACTGGAGAAGAAGCAAAATATCTATTATATCTATATTCCTGGTTCCTAACGGCATCATATCAGGTGGTCCGTAAGTTAGTGATCCGCAGGATGAAGCATCACTTTGACCTCTATCCTGAAACAATGCAGGAAATCGTCGAAGTAATGTATGATGTTAATGACTCATATGTTATTCAGGGGGTGATGACAGCTGTGTATGGTTCATTGTTATGTAAGCGTAACTCTGAGATGGCGCAGCAAATATCAAACCTACTCTATATAAAATATGAAAAGACAGAAGGAAACTATTGGCCAAAAGATATTATAGTAAGACAATATGTGTTTTCTGTGATGCAATTGGCTGAAGAACTAAATCCTGAATACAAAATCTGGAGCGACAATCAGTCTTTGGTAAAATGCAGTGCATGGGATACAGATTGGTTTGACAAGGCTTGCAAAGAGATTGACGCAGGAAGATGCAAACTACCAGATAAGAAAGGGGCAAATCGCATAAAATCGTCTTTGGACAAATTAGGAGACTTTTATAGATATACATTGCATGGAAATTGGTCAAATGCAAGCGATATTTTCTTTTGGAAAGATGATGATAACTATCCAGTATTATTGGAAGATATAGTGAAGGTCATAGAGTTCATAATTACTCAAGAAATCGGTTGGTCGAACGGTCTGGACTACTACGACTCTACCATCTCTGGAGGTAGCAATCGCTTTGACCAAAGTAAGGAACGAATGGGCAAAAAGTATCAGATGCTTGCTCTTTATGAAATAGTCAGCTATTTTTGTGATAACTATTGGGTAAAATTTGAGAAGACTGTAGGCGGTCATAAGGAGTTTATGCAACATGCAAAGCCTTGGCATACAAAATATAATTTGCTTTTTGATCCGTCATTAGATGATGCTGAAATTTTAATAGCAGAATATCAGCTGAGATTTAGAGATCAGGGCAAATATGCGATACATCCAGAGGATCCTGTTGGATGGGCAGCCGATGAAAGGACTTTACCTCCTTTTACTTTCTTGATGAAATGTGGTGACAATGACGAATGGGTAAAACTTATGTATTCAGATAACACTAGATACGCAGTTGATGGGATCACTTGCAATCAGAGCGTAAATATTGAAACTTTTCTTGTCAAAGAAGAGGATACAGAGATATTTACAAACTTTTTAGCTCAACATACCAACGATATAGACACCTATACATTCCGTAATGGAGGTCAGTATGATTTCTTATGGGGTGAGTACCCTTGGCATGAGAGTTATAAATGTAGAGGATATAATCATGACATGGCGGAAGACTTGGGCGCACCTTGTCAAGTATATCGTTTGTGTATGGAGCAGCTCCAAGAGGAGATGGATGTGTTGGATATTGAAGATAAAGTGCTCGCAAATGTAGGTATACCTATACCTGTCGTTATGGAAAAACTCAATCTACATGTAGCAGAGCGAGGAATAATTAGGAATGCTCAAGGGAAAATTGCAGCGATCAATATTTATCCTTCGGACGGATTCTACCAACGAGGTTTGTTAATGAATCGTAGTTTGTTGAATATTTTCCTTCATTGTGGATATAATGTCTTTTTCGCAATTCGTGGATATAAAGAAGCACACGGTGGTACTTTCCGATATAAAGATTGTTTCTTCGAGGGTTTTTATCGATACTCCAGCCAAGGAGATATGCAACCAATAATTCCATTTCGCGCGTCTGTGCCTATCGAAAAGCCAGAAAGTGCATATGTTGAACAAGAAGATGGTGGCGTAATTGCAAATCGGAGAGGTTTATTGGAGGCAATAGAAAACAAAAAACAATCAGAAAAGCCAGATATCGAAGAACCTAAATAAACGAATATGGATACTAAATCTAATATATTGCCTATTGGTGCTGGCGAAAGAGCTGCAATGGGTGGATATTTGCCACAATACGACGAGTTTGCATGTCGTGTATACGATTGTATTCTTGATAAATCCTTGGAAGAAATACGTGTGGCTGACTCTGAAGAAAATGTTGGCAAACTCGATGATATTTGTTTTGTCACCAAAGATGAGGTCCATGCTTATCAGGTTAAATGGACTACTGTTGAAGCAAATATTACATACCTAAATTTTCAAGAGTTTCTTATTGGCGTTGTGTGGGGGTGGCAAAAACTATGTAAACTATATCCACATAAGCATGTCATACCCCATTTGCTTACCAATCGGGCACTTAGCAGTCAGGACAAGAGCCTCATGAATGAAAATGGGGAACCCATCGGCAGATTTGTTGATTTTTGTTCAGAAGTAATACCGGCTTTGAAAGAAGGAAGAAATGTAAACGCCAAATGGGATAAGGTAATTAAAGATCTGCAATCAAATCTGAAACTCGAAAATGCTGACTGGAGAGCGTTTTGGGGATCGTTTATTTTTACAGCTGGGTATCAGCAGGAAGTAGTAGATGTCGAGAATATTGCAGACGATAAACGCACGGAAGACATCTTGGCTATTTGTAGACTCATCCAGCAGATGGTTGCGAGCAAAGAGCGCAAAGTTCTTGCTTCTTTGAGTGAAATTGTCAGAGCTCTAAAATTTGAACAGAGGATGAACACGCAATATGACCATAATTTGCATGTTACCCCTTTATCATACGAACCAAATGTCAACGCAATCTCCCTATTGAATGAGAAACTGTCAAAACTCCATAGTGGATATGTCTTTCTACAAGGCAGCCCTGGTTCAGGTAAGTCAACTATTCTTACTCAATGGTCAAGAAACTTGCCTAACAGATCTATCCGTTATTATGCGTTTGATTTCACCAACCCATCATCGACGATGAACAATGACGATCGTAGAGGTGATGCAACAACGTTTCTATTTGACATCGTGAAGATGATAGATGCTGCAGGTATAAAGACTGATCAAAGGGCATTACCATCGAAGGCGGATTTTGCTGACCTGAAGAACAGGTTCTATAAGCAAATGGATGCCATCTCAGAAGACTATGAAAATACAGGACTAGAAACCATAATAATAGTAGATGGTCTTGATCATATTACCAGGGAGTATATTTCATGTACTGAGACATTGATGCTAGTGATGCCTTCTCCTTCAGATATTCCCGAAGGAGTAATCTTTATTCTTGGTAGCCAACATTTCAATAATCTTTATCTGAATGATAGTATATTTCAACTCTTCAAAAAAGGCGAATATACCATTAGTATGCCTCCTTTTGTTTACAGCGAAGTAGAGGAACTGGCATCGAAGATACTGAAAGTTGAAACAATCCCGCAAAGTCTGCTTGATATACTGATGCAAAAGTCTCAAGGTCACCCATTGTATCTCAGATACATGTTGAATGAAATTCAAGAACATGGTTTGGAGATTGCTACTAATTTGCCTGTGTATGATGGTGAGATAGAGAACTATTATAGAGTTGCTTTGCAGCACGAAAACCTGGACAATGCACACATGAAGCACTTTCTAGGGCTGTTGGCTCGTGTGTCTGGAAGTATTAAACTGGGGTTTGTACAGGAATGGAAAGTGGATGCGCAAGTGATGATGGATTTAAAGAATAAGTTACATCACCTTTTTTTATGGAATAATGGGGTCAGAACTATATCCTTTTTCCACAATTCTTTCCGGCAGTATCTGCTCAACGTTACAGCTACAAACGTTTTTGATGAACAATATAACGAGGCTATCAATAGGTGCTACTACAAAGAGCTCGCAGGATATTTCCATAACTCAAAGGTGGAATCTCAATGGAATGAAGCTTCGTACCTTTATTATGCTGGTGAGCATGACGCTTTTCTGGAGATTATTAATCCTGAGAATCTCCAACAACAATTGTATCAATTCCGTCCGCTATGGCATGTAGAGCGCGACTTGAATTGTGCTATTCATTTGGTTGCTAAACGGCGTGATGTGTATGCTCTAACAAGGTATATGCTCTTTAAGAGTCAACTTGACCAAATGGGTATGCAAGACTATTCTTCTCTGACGCTGACAGAGGAACTTCTGTCATTAGGTTATACGAATGAGGCAAAGATGCAGATTCGTGAGGACAAGACTTTGCATTGTAATCAAATGTATGCTTTGAAATTGGCTCGTTTATTCCGTAGTAGAAACGATAATCCCGAAGCAAATTGCTTATTTGAGCTTTCTTATCCTGATTTTTTGACCCATCGACCAGAGGAGCATTATAACAGGTACGATGCGCTACGCGAAAGATTATCGTTGCTTAAGGAATGGGTATATACGGCACCGTTGTTTATCCCAATGTCCATATTGGAAAGCAAGATACCTGTTTTCATTTCATATCTGATTGATTTCGCAACCCACGACAATGAAGATTTTGATGCTGATTATGTAATCAATCAGTTGAGACTGCGAGTAATTCAATCGCTTATAGATAATGAACGATGGGATGAGATGGAGGAATATGTCGCCAAACATTTTGTCACTAATCTCACCATGCAGTATATCTCGTATCGTGATGCAATTGTTTATTTGTTGAAGAAAAGGGAGTCTATGCGCAGCAATCATTATTTTGAAGTATTGAGAGGGACCTTTGAAAAATTGCCTGAAGGGAACAAACCATACTTACAGATGGCAAGGTTGTGTCACACTCTTGGTAAGTCCGTGGAGGATATAGAATATTATTTGAGCCACGTGACATGGGCATATTTGGATTCAATGGATCTAAAAGGATTTGAGGATAAGTTTGAAAAATTGCGCCCTCATCTGAAATATGCAGAACTCCGAGCCTTCTGCGGATACGACGATAAGATAACAGACTTGGTGCCTTCCGATACTTCTGACCCCGACAATGCATTGATGGAAGAATATGCTCGAAAGCTATTGTATCTTGCGAAATTAAAAGGAAAAGTTCCTGCTGGTAAAGCAATGGAATACGAACTGTTATCGGTGTTGGATAATTATTTGACATACTTCGACAGGACGAAAAAACAACATCAACATAAGTATTCATATACCATAGCTCGACAGAGAAAGGATTACTATGAGTACATCATAGATTTGGCGAGAGATTTTGGTTTTGAAACTTTAGATAACGTTGCTAAGAACTTTAATTCGTATTTTGAGACAGTCTCATGTAATGCGGATTCAGATGAAAAGCGTCATGCTATATTGACACTATACCATTCTGGTGCTAATATTGGGCTATGTAAAATAATGCTCAAAAAACTAGAAACAGATATGATGCACTATCAGGATTTGGACGGTAGGGCATCCAATGCTTATAACCAAGGTAAGGCATGGCTTGAACTTGGAGAGATAGAACATGCGGATCATTTGTTCCATTCAATGATAGTTGAGTCGTTTGGCGTTGGTTATCGAAAGGATTACCAACCAACAACCTTTGCTGAATGGATAGGGAATGCCAACAAGGTGGATCCATCTAATGCTATTTCAAGAATTCATTGGATGACTCAACGTCTCGGATATATCAATGATGTGAGTGAATCACGTATCGGTTCTAGTGCGGCAGAACAGTTACTTGAAGATGTCGTTTCTCTTGATTCTGGTATGGGGATTGAATTGGCAAAGTGGTTGCTTGATTCGGAGTATAGCTATTTTGAGGCTGTTTCATGTACTATAATACATAATTTATTACAGTGTGCGCAATGTGCAAATGAATATAATGCGATATTTAGGTACTATACTCAGATGCATTTGTATCTTTGCGATACTTATGATGCGGATACAAGTTTACTGACTAAGATATGTGCACGAGGCAGAGACGTTTTAGGCGAGGCCTTCAATGACTATGTTACTGAACTTAAGCGTTGTATTTTAACGAATTGCTCAGAATCTGTCCATGAGGCTATGATTAAGAAAATAGAAGTTTTTGTCGGGTCGGAGCAGAAAAATGCAGAGACTTGTATCACCAAAAGACTTGCGACGCAATTATGCGAAGAAGCAGAGAGTCTCCGCTTATCAGGAAAAGCTGAGGAGGCATGGACAAAGGCAACGGAGGCTTTAAATGAGTCAGGTTCGAGCGGATGGATTAGACATTATGATGGTGGCACAAGACTTGATGCATGTAAAGTGCTGGTCAGAATTAACGAACGTAAGGGGCGAAACATCGCCTTCGATATGATTGCGGATGACATCTGTAATGGCAGTTGTTATTCTTTTATGAACTACTGGGACGAAATCCTGCCTTTGTTGACTAATGATATTGATGAACTAAAGATGTACGAAGAGAAACTGTCGTACATGAACCGCATATTGCGTGAGAATACTTGCAACAGCACAGCTGTTCCTGAACTGTCATTCACAAATCAAAGTGTGTGTGAGGTATTATTTGATTGGGTATTGTTTCTTGCAGAAATGCCAGTATTGTGTATCGCTGATAAGGCGAAGATGATTCTGGCAAAGATGATTGTGGATGAAGAAAGTTTGGTTCAACGTATTCCCACTGATTCTGCAAGCATTGTGTTGGAGATTGGCATGTATGTTCGGGAATTAGACGTTATTAAATTGGCAGTATTCAACCATGTTGCAACGGCAAATGCAACCTCTCCGCATTATCAAAAACGAATTTACGCAAGAGCAATACTTATTGATCAGAAGCACGATATTCCATGCCCACCAAAGGTGACTTTGCCGTCAGTTTATAGTATGTATTTACCTGAACATACGAGTCTCAACTTTGGAAATAGGCGTATTATAGAAGGTAGTGTTGATTGGGAGGATGCTACTAGTATTATGGCTGTTGCGTCTCATATTCAGGGCTATCTTTCGTATGTGACAGATTTTGAGAAGATAAATATAGATACGCGCGCTGTACAACTGATGAGTCACTATGGTAACTTATCGGATTGGAGTGATGAGGCAGACAAGCGACTGGGGCAACACTATTTGAATATAGGCTTAAGATTCCCATATCGCCGCACACGAGCACAAGCGGCTATTGATGGTATGATGGAAGTTGCTTCTGAGTTGATAGATAGTGGTGTCATAGAAGGCAAATATGATGATTCTGTATTCATGACGAAAGATTTTTCGGAAATACGGATTCATGAAAATGTTAAACCTAGTTTTATACAACGGATTGCACCAGAACAATCATTTACCACAGAAAAAGGATGGGAGAATAAATGCTCAGAATCTCCCCGATTAACAGTGCCGATGCAGACATATAACGATAAATTTGTTATTGGAGAGTGGACACAAATCATTAAGCCAACCGACAATACTCCTGCAGAGGAGTTTAACATGAAAGTCTCTTACTCTGCGGACAAGCCAAAGGAAAACAAGTTTTTCGGAGATTCGCATTTTTGGCGTCCTACTGCTAAATATTTGTCGTATGGGAAGAATGATCCTAATATTATTATTGTAAGAGATGGTTACTTTACTGGGCATCGCCTCCAGCAACAGTGGATCGCAATTAATCCTGCATGCGCATATACGCTCGGATGGGAACCTCTGGAAGAAGATCTTTTTGCATGGCAGGATGCGAACGGCGAGCGAATGGTTGAATCTATTTACTGGCAGTGTGGTAATACGCATTTTCGTGGTCGTACAAATCACGAAGCTTGTGAAGGATGGCTCGTACTTGCTTCACCAAAAGCATTAGATGCGTTAAAATCATTATCACCATTATATTCTTGCCAATTGTTGAAGAGAGGCTCCATGGATGATTTGCTTTATAGAAATAAATCATATTATCAAGTGCATAATATAGATTGAAGCTTCTACTTGCATGTATAGAAGTACCCTCTTATAGAAGCCAAAATGATAGTTTTTGACGATGCGCTTGCGCTTGAAATGACGGTAGGGAAATAACAAGGAAGACAAAATGCAACTCTGTCAAATGAGCAAGTTGGAGTTTTCTTCACAAGTTCTACTAATTAGAACTATACAGAGGAACAAGCTTGCATAGATCACAACAATAGTTTCCCAAATGGATTCAATCCCATGTGGGAAACTATTATAAAGGATAATCGGGTCATAAATTTCTATCCTACTATTTTGCTATTTTTGAAGTATGCACTAGTCTATCACTAATTTCTGCCTATTGGTTTACCACTTTTAATGCTGGTTTAACTCTTGGCTTCAATGTTATGCGGTCAACGCTCTGGCGCTTTGTCTCATCTGCCATGTCTGCGTATATCTGTGTTGTGGCAACATTCTTAAGACCGAGCATGTGCTGAACGGCATAGATGCTTGTTCCTGCATCAACTTGTAATGAGCCGAATGTATGACGTGAGCAATGGTAGCTGATGCTCTTGGTTACTCCACTTGCATCAAGCCACTTCTTCAGAGGTTTCTGTGTCATGTAGTTCTTGAGACCAGCAAACACTTTGTCAGTTGGCTTACGTTCAGGATCCTCATCATAAAAACCAATGAGTTCAAGTGCTTCCTCGCTGATAGGATTCTTTATAAGCTGCTGAGTCTTCTGCATACGGACAGTGATAAACATGCCTCCGTCACCATAAGGTTGAAGTTTGTTCCATGTGAGTGCCATGATGTCACTCTTGCGAAGTCCTGTAAGGCAAGAAAAGAGAAAGGCAATCTTCAATACCTCAAACTTGCAAGGTGTCTCTGCAAGTGTGATAAGCTCTTGCTGTGACAGATGTTCCTTCTCCGTTGGTATCGTGTCTATTCTGTCAAGGAAACCATTCGGATTCTCCTTTATCTTGTGGTCACGATAGGTGGTGTGAAGTACGGCACGGAAGGTTGACCAATAACCTGCAGCTGTGTTGGTGTACAGTTTCTTTTCAGTGCGATGTATCTGCGGTGTTGTCTGCAGATACTCCATGAATCTGACGCAGAGGTCAACGGTGATCTCTCCGAAGGTGCACTTGCCTTCCACGAACCTCTCAAAGTACTTGTACACGTTCTCCCACTTGGTGTTCTTTTCTTCTGCCTTCTTCTTGAAGTAGGCAAGGAAGTCCCCCTTCTGCTTTTCTTTGTCAAAGAAATCGTATCGCTCATTGACGATACTCTCAAATCGACGGCAACGGATGGCTTCTGCCTTCTCCGTCATGTTGTCGTTGTAGTCACGCTCACGCTGGTTCTTTGGCTTAGTGTAGATGTAGATGCCAAGTGACTCATGTCGCTGCACCTTCATCGTTGACTCATCCCTATAGCCAGGATAGTAGTCAAGATAGAAGCTCTGCATCGTACCATTCTTTATGGAACGCTTGCGCAAGGTGACAGTCTTACAAATGTTACTCATGTGTAATATCTGTTTTTAGTGAATAATCGAGGCTATGCGTCTCATAGCGAGGGCAAAGGAACTACATTATGTGGCGATTATCAATATTATATGATAATGCGTCAGTAATTACTCAATAACGGGTTTTGATGGTGGTTGCTGTGTCCTCTTTGGTGAGTTACGCATGTAGTTTTACCCTCTTCAACTGGTTTATGTTGGATAATCATGCTATGATGTATGAACCGAATTGTGCCATCCGCTCTGCCATAACACCATCTATCTCTTCTTTGAGAAGGAGGTTTCTGACTCCTACCTTTACCTTGGTGAGTTGCTTTGTCTTGACTATGACTCCTACATTGGCGGTGGACATTCCGTATTTCTCTGCAACCTCTGCTGTAGTGTAGTATCGGTCATCAGATACGAGGTCGGTTCTGCGGAGTTCATCCAGATGATCTTTTGAATAGTAGGTGACGCCATATTCTCGTTTGGTTGGGATATGATGGCGATAGGCGTATGAATGAATGGAACCTGAGTTCATCCCGTAGAGTTGAAGGACTTGCTCGGTTGTTACCCATTCCTTGATGCTGTCTGCATCGAAGGTTAGTCCGAAGAGTTCATCCATGTGCTTTCGGCTATAATAGTTCTTGCCTGCTATTCAGCAAACAGGAATCTCGTTTCGCTTTGCAGAGGTGTAAAGCCATGACTTCTTAACCTTATATATCTGCATGACTTCCTCGCCAGAGATGTAGTCAAGTGGTTCTTCTGAATGGGATTGTGTTATTCCATTCCCTTTTGTCACCTTTTCTTTTGACGAAAGGGAAGAAGAAGATTTAGCCTTCTTAGGCATAGGAGTGGGAAGGACACGGTGATAAGGATTGCCGGCAAGCATTTGTTCGATGTCTGACTTGCGGATGAATGCCATTCTTGAACTGATGCGTGATGCTGCCAGTTTGCCTTCATTTACCAATTTGTAAATGTACTGGCGAGAACATCCCATAGGGATGGCGGCTTTTGAAAAGGTAAGGTATTCCTGGCTCTGCACATCAATGACAGGTTCAACGGCATTGATGAAGTCACGTTGCTTCTTCTTGCGAGCCTCTTTCGCCTTGGTCTGGCATTGCTCTGAGCAATACTTCTGCATTCCGCTTCTTACAACGAACTCTTTTCCGCAGAATGCGCACTTTCTGGTTGTCTTCATTTTGATGCGATTTTGATGGTTTTACACTCGTTTTGTGTATCTCCACCGTTTTGTCAATCATGATGCACTATGTTCAACCTATGTCAACTCATTCCGCATCGTCACGATTCTCGAAGATATGACTGCATCTTTGTCTTCACTTGTTCACTCCTGTCAACCCTTGTCAACTGAGTCCGCAAAGTGACAAAAAAAAGCTCCTCACATTCTCCGCGGTAGAAATACGTTGCAAATTTAAGCGGAAAATTGGGAACCACCAAATATCAGATTTGAAGTGTTAAAATTTAGAAAGTGCTGTATTTCAGCATTTTATTATTTCTTTATATCAGTTATTATCAGTTGTTTTGGTATGGTTACATACAAACTTGCCTAGTTCCTCTGCGAGCCACTTAGCTGTTCGCTTCTTTTCAACTAGAACAACTTTAATACGATTCAAATCTTTCATTTGCAAACATCTTTAATTTGAACGCAAAGATACACAAAACAATTGACAACATAAGAACTTTTATTCAAAAATAAAAACTTATAAATGTTTATTTAGATTATTAAGAGTTTTTGTGCCTTGTAGGCAACAAAAGATCGGAGATAGCCAGAGTTGTTCCTTGCGAGAATAACTTCTGCACAAAATATGCACACCATCTCCATTTTTGTGGCTTACAAAAGTTAAATACGTTAAATCTTCGTCGTTTTCATCCTCCATTAAATCCATGCAATCACTTTTCTACCGTTTTAATCAAAACAAATTGGTACACAATAAGTTGCAAATACTAGGCAAGAACCCTGCAACTGTGAGCAAGTGGTGTACCAATGTGTCTCAACCAGACCTGTACACATTAGATAAGATAGCCATTCTGCTTGATATTGACAAACGAGAGCTTATAACAGGTAAAGATTAAAGCCATGACAGATATTGTACAGATTCAAGAATCAGAGTATGATGCAATTCTGCGACAGGCTGTCGCAGTTATTGACAAAACAAGAGCAATGGTGGCAACAACGGTATGTTCTGCCATCGGCACCGCTCATTGGGAAATTGGAAAATTGCTTCACGACAAGCTGAGTCGGAAGAAGACCTACTCGAACACCGTACTGATGGGTCGGATGCTTTTGACACCCTCTACATCGGGTGTGAGAAGTTCCCACAGGCGGACATATCACCTGTGGCTGTTGATACTGGAGGAATCATGTAATCAAAAGGAGCGACATTCCTGCCGCTCCTTTGTTTAACAATAATCATCTATTATCTCTTCTTCATCGTCCCATTCTTGTCCACGCAACATGCAGAACTCCCTCAACACAGCACGTTCATCAAAATATGTCCTACCTATTTGGTGAATAACTTTTCCGTTCTCTATAAAGACAATCATATCGCCATAGTTTTTCAATGAGTTAGGCATACTAACACCGACATAGAGAATTGGATGTCCAGCTGTGGATTGTGTAATTTCCCTGTCAATGACATATCCATCGCAATACTGGTTCTTTTCAAATAACACTTCTTTCTGAAGAATGTCTGCGTATTCCTCCAAAGTTACGTTTCCTTCTTTTGGACAAAGAGGGAAATAGCATTGTGTTCTTGCTCCGCATTGCAAGACGTTTGGTGAATCACAGAACCTATACTGATCTCTATAGTATCCGTTACAATGAACATACATTCCTTCTTCATATTTTATATGAATATAGAAATGTGCTCTTTTTCCGTTATTTGTTGCCACCACTTGGATAGCATCCCATTCCGTTGTCCATCCCAAGGAAGCTATTGTGTATTCGTCGCCTTTTTCACTTATGGCTATCACAGCGCCTATTTGTAATTCTTTTGCATACGAATCCAATCCTCCTGTGGCTTCTTTTGGACAAAGTGGAAACTGCATCTTATCATAGAACCCTATTTGGAAAGTTCCTTTTGTTAAAGACTCCTTCTTTTCTTTCGCAAGCCTTTCTCTCTCTTCCAACTCTTTCATCATGGGATTTTGATACTCTGCCTGCTCTGTCCGAGGAGCGGTGAGTGCCCTTCGGACTTCTTCCCATGCTTCTTTGTCGCTATTGGTTTCTTCTGTTGAAGTTCTTTGCTTTTCTACTTTACCATTCCCAAAGAAAGGATTGGTTTCTTTGATTTCATGTTTCTTCAGCCAGTCTTCAAAGTCCTTTGTCGTTTCTCTTTCCTTCATCATCTTGTATGAAGATATTGGTCTTTTAGCCCATGAAGAAATATGTTCCATAGCAAGTCTGGCTTCTTCTGGCGTAACCGTTCTCATCCACATGATATCTTGGTTGCTTCCTGTTAAATCTTGTAGGCATGAAGGGTTCTCGATAAACTTATTGATATCTCCTCCGCAAAGGTAGGTTACTCTCTTAAGAGTCGCTTCATTTAGCAGTACATTTTCAAGCCTTGTCAGCCATCTTAGGTTTTCAACTCTGTTGTTACAACGGTTGGTATCTATATGATCGACCACCATCTTCCCATCTTCATTGCCAGGAATGAATGCCTTGGCTACAATAATATGAACTCTGTGCGAGCTTATCATCATATAGCCTCTTGCCTTATCCTTTGTTCCAAAAGTCCATACATTATCTAATTTTCTCGCTTTTTTTCCTTCGCGAGCGTGGCGCATTACTGCTCCATTGTCGCGAACAGAATATACCTCACCCTTATACTCGCAAGTTGTCTCACGAGTATATTTATTGATATCTACCATAAGATTACTGATGTTTAGGTTCAACAAAATCTATTTCCATTCCCAAAGCATATCCTATCTTTGTGAGCATATCCAATCCGACAGAATATTTGCCAGACTCAATACGACAAAGATTGGCTGCATCAATATCTGCATAGAATGCCAGATGCTTTGCATCCATTCCCTTTGCTTCACGCAGCTCTCGGATGCGCTGCCCTATACGGACACGCTCCTTTGAAACGGACTCCTTGTCAAAGGAATAGTAAGAGAAGATTGAACCTACATGGTTTATCAACATCTGCCTGTTGATTTCTCCCATGATAACACTTGCATCTCCTTCATAATACTTGTCAAAAAGGGATGCCACAAATTTGTCCACTTGAAACCAAGAGGCTTGTTTTTGGCAGCGGTAGAGGCTTTCATCTGGGAAGCCAACGATAAAGTCATCGCCCTGTGGAGTTTCCACATAGACTCGCTTTTCATCTACCCATCTTACTTTTGTTTTGGGTTCCATAATTTGTTCTTTAATTATTAAATCTAATAATCCCAGCCGTATTTTATGTGTTGTCGCCACATTTGGAATCGCTACAAAAATACAACAAAAAAACACGATTGGCAAATTTGCCAATCGCTATTATTCTCTTTTATATTTCTTTAACAAAATTCCCTCGTACAAAGAGTTTGTTGCCCTCATAGGTTATCTTGCCTTCATATACCTTACCTCGGTAAGTACATTTGCCATATTCGCCATCTCCTACTGGTGATACCATCTTGCCATTGACAAAGGTCATGGTTATAGATTGGAGAGAGTCCCATATCAGAATATCATTGTTGGGGTCAGAAGCTCCCTCGTTAGCCATGTAGTCGTTCATCTCTTCAAAGGAGTTGAACTCACGACCATTGAAGTGAATGGTTGTTTTCGTCTTGCCAACATTCTTGGGGGATGCTGCTTCCCTGGTTCTTGTTCCTTTCCCGTAGGTATGGGTTATCACCTTTGCTTCATCACCCACAACACATTTTACTTGCACCTTCTCCAATCTAGTGCTGATGACGTGGATGCCACCGTCTATATTAATAGTCGTACCACCCAAGTCTTTCATTCTTACAACGTTTTTAAGTTCACACTCCATAAAGTCCTTACAAAAATAAGGAGTTTATTGTTATTTGATTGAGTTTACCATACAATTACATAAAAGTTTAACATTTCTATAGTCTTCCTATGATGAGGAGCAAAATGGTTTTTCTCTTCGTCTTGCTGCTTGCATCAGCAATATCCTATATTTTACCGCATACCTTTGTAGACAGGGTATGCGGTTCTTTTTTTCATACTCAATATAACTTCCGAGATTTATCTGAAATTATTGTGCAAAGGTATTTGTTATGCCTTATCGCTTGCAAGGTCAAGGCTCTGATTATTACCGCATCTATGGAGAGAAGGACGGAACGACTAAAGAATATCATCATGATATTGCTTTTGACGAACTTGGCGATGTGCTTGACTCAATGATAGAGACAGGATGTATGAGCAAGGAAGAGTACCAAGCAAAGGTAAAGGACTTTGTTTGTAGCCTTTAACATCAGTATTTTGGTGCAAAGTTTGTGTTAAACACGAGGAATTTATCTTTATTCTAATGGCTTTATACTAACATTGTACCAATGTTTTGTCTTGCGCCAGTTCTGCGCCATTTTTCGTGCAAAATAAGCGAAAATGCTCAAAGACGGCACCTGAACATCAACGAGTTACAGAAGATGGTAGAGTGGTATAAAATCCCTCTCTATCCGCAAAGTCCTGTAAGTCGAAAGATTTACAGGACTTTTTTCATTTAATTTCTTATGTTCTATGTATGAGAATGACTTCTTATCGGTTGAGAGTGGCTTCTTAAAATTTCTTTCTAAAACGTGTTGGTTGTTTGTGCGGAATTTCCTAATTTTGCCATAGGAGATAGCTGGTACTGAGGGACTTTATGCTAAATAGCCATTCTTGGCACCACTCCCCTTGTATCTTTGTTACAAATAATTAGGAAATATGGAAAAGGACATGAGAAACAAGCCTCAATTAAATCCTGCTCAACTGATAACAGCTGACCTGTGGATTGATTTTTTTGCTCAACATTTTAATGTGCCACCTCAAAATGTTGCGTTTGCCAAGTCTGTAATCAGAATTGATGATTTTTGGGCACTTCGTGATGCAGTTAATTCTGGATTAAAAGTTTCTGCGAGCGTGGTGGATAGGGCTGTAGAATGCATTGAAAAAGCGAACGAGGCACAAATTGAGGTTTCTGATCTATCATACGACGAAAAAGAAATGCAGAGGCAAAAAAATCACATGATAGCCGAGTGTGCAAAGAGTGCTATAAAGAGTCGGTTAAGAGCAGAAGGATGATTGACACAATAGTATTCAAAATTATTGGCAAAATCGATATACAATGGCAAAAACAAACGCTATGGACTTAATAGATATCACAGCATTGACCAGCAGGATTCAAGAATTAGAAAGAGAAAATTCCCGGCTGAGAGCGATTCTCGACAAAAATGGCATATCGTACACCTCCACAGATAATAGCCTCCAAGAAAACGTGGCCCCTGCCCCAGTTGTCACTTATAGTTTGGAAGAAAAAGTTGCCATTTTTCAAGGTCTGTTCCAAGGTCGGAGCGATGTGTTTGCTAAACGATGGTATAGTGAAACGAGTAAAAAGTCGGGCTATCAGCCTGTGTGCGAAAGGGAGTGGAATCCCGATTTTTGCGACAAACGGAAATTTAAATGCGCCGATTGCCCAAACCGCCAGTTCGCGCCATTGTCTTACAGCCATCTGTTCAATCATCTTGCAGGAAAAGACAAGTGGGGGCGTGATGTAATTGGACTTTACCCAATTAGGAAAGATAACACTTGCAGTTTCCTGTGCGCCGATTTTGATGACAAGAGCTGTGAGCATGGCTATAAAAACGATGTGCTTGCCTTCGTGAATGTTTGCAAGGCATGGAAAGTACCTTGTTACATCGAGCGTTCACGCTCTGGAAATGGTGCCCATGTGTGGATATTTTTCCAAACGCCTATCCCGGCATCTAAAGCGCGGAAATTGGGCAATACCATTCTTACCGAGGCGATGAACAAAGAAATGCGCCTTTCTTTCAAGTCTTACGACCGCTTCTTCCCAAATCAAGACACTTTGCCAGAAGGAGGGTTAGGAAATCTTGTGGCCTTGCCGTTGCAAGGAATGGCGCGACGCCAAGGCAATAGTGTGTTTGTTGATGAGCATTTCAATGCATTTTCCAATCAATGGAATGTGTTGGCCAATATACAAAAAATGCAGCAATCCGACATCGACCTACTGCTACAAAAACATATCGCACCCTCTTTAGGAAACCTTTCTACGACAAGCGATGCAAAACCTTGGGAAACTCCAGATGCTGAACTTATTGAAGCCAGCGACTTCCCGAAACAAATAGTTCTAACGAGGGCAAATATGCTATACATCCCATTAGCAGGCTTGTCTGCCCGATGTGTGAATGCGCTCAAACGAATTGCCGCTTTTCGCAATCCAGAGTTTTACGAAAGGCAAGGTATGCGCCTATCCACTTATAATGTTCCCCGAATCATTTCCTGCTCAGAATTGTCAGACCATTACCTTGCACTGCCTCGTGGGTGCGAAGATGCTGTGTCAGACATCCTATCACGCCACGGCGTAAACACGTTCATTTCCGATAAAACGAATCACGGCCGCAGCTTCAGCGTTACGTTCAAAGGCGAACTTCGCGAAGAGCAACAAATGGCAATGGATGCCATGATTGCGCACCGAACTGGCACACTGTCAGCCACCACAGCTTTCGGCAAGACGGTGTTTGCCATAGCCATGATAGCAAAACGAAAAGTCAACACGCTCATCCTCGTTCACAACAAAGCCCTACTTGCGCAATGGAATGAGCGATTGAATCAATTCCTTGAAATAGATGACGCGATTGATAGGCCCCATGGCAAGCGAGGAAGAAAAAAAGATTCGTCAACCATTGGCTGCCTGTATTCTGGGAAAAACACTCTTCATGGAATAATCGACATTGCATTAATACAGTCTTGCCTCAACGATGGTGAAGCAAAGCCTTTCGTCAAGCAATATGGAATGGTGATTGTAGACGAATGCCACCATGTGTCATCTGTTAGTTTTGAGCAAGTGCTTCGCCAGGTCACCGCCACTTATGTCTATGGCTTAACGGCAACTCCCATCAGAAAAGATGGGCATCAACCTATCATTTTTATGCAGTGTGGCAAAATCAGATTTGCATCGAAAGCCAAAGACCAAATCGTAAAGCAGACGTTCAATCGGGTATTGGTGCCAAGATTCACCACTTACCGCAACATCACAGACGACACAAAGACCTACACGCAACTCACACAAGCCCTGTCGGAAGACAGTGCACGTAACGAGTTCATTATCGACGACATCAAATCCGCACTTGAAAAAAGACGCACACCATTGGTTTTAACCACTCGCACAGCCCATGTGAGGACACTTGCACAAATGTTGCTGCCATTTGCCGACCATGTTGTGCAGCTCGTTGGTGCAGACTCAAACAAAGAAAAACGGCTCGCTTTACAAAAACTGCAAGCAATCCCACAAACGGAATCACTAGCAATCGTGGCAACAGGAAAATATATTGGAGAGGGATTTGACTACCCTCGCCTTGACACACTATTCCTCACCATGCCAATAGCGTGGAAAGGCAACATTGAGCAATACGCAGGTCGCTTACATCGTGAATACGACGGAAAAAGCGAAGTGCATATATATGATTACATCGATTTTCATGTGCCACTCTGCGACTCCATGTATCGCAAACGCCTTAAAGGATATTCGGCAGCAGGATATGGAAAAAGCTCAAAAAACACCACCTCTGAGCAAGCCACCAAAGAACTGATATACGAGCGCGACAACTACGAAACGCCATTCCACGACGACCTGCTCACGGCCAAACACACAGTGATAATAGCTGTACCAAAAGTGAGATTCAAGTACAAGCCAGCAATCATCAAGACACTTACCGACCTACTCCACAAAGGATTAGATATAGCCGTACACATAAAAGAAGATGGACACAACGAGGCTGCCCTGACAAATGCTGGCATATATGTGAACACCAACACAGAGCAAACGCTACAATGCGCCATCATCGACAATTCCATTGTGTGGTACGGCAACATCAACTTCTTCGGCTTCACCGCCCCCACAGCAAACATCATCCGAATCCCCGCCCCCCAAATAGCCCAACAATTCACCCACACCCTCATCCCAAAACCAAAACAATAAAACCGAATACCATAGCAAAATTCGGCCGCAGATAATTCACCCCAAAATGGCACAAAAAAAGCTGAATTCCAAACAAGGAATCCAGCCTATATTTATTTGTCCAAAAATCGACAATCGCCATCGGAGAGTTGAAAAAAGGGTAGATTTTTGGCGAAATTCTTCCTTTTTGCCTGCTTGAAAATACCTGTGAAAAACCATTGCAGGCAACGGCGTGACTACCACGGTTCGCTGCCGTCTTCGCCGTATTTTCCGTCTTTTGCCTCGTAGATGACCGAAGGTGCCAACACTTCCACGGTGTGCCACGCGCCCTTCGGAACCACACAGCCATAGCAGCCTGCAGCCGAGTCAAGCAGGACTCGTTTCACCTCACGCAGCCGCTGTCCCGCAGCCACATCTTCCCCCCTTAAGGAAGCCAAGAGGGGTTCCTGCCCCATGCCGTCCGCCCCCGACAGCACATCATCAACCTCCTCATATATCACTTCCACCACCTTACCACACAGCAATATCACATTCTCATTGCTGTGAGGATGACGGTGAACAGGCACTTCCGTGCCAGGCAAAAGCGCATTCAGCATACGCTGCGAATTATCGTCAGCCGATGTGCGCAAATCATAGTTTTGCCGCAAGCGAGCATTCACCCTCGCCTGCTCAAGCAGCCCATCAATCAATCCCTTATCTATCTCCATAATATTCTGTAATTTATATCCGTATCAGTATATTGAACATACCGTCTTTCAAAGCTATTTGAGACAAAATGGGCGATTAGCCGACATTCGTGCATTCCACACTACACATCACCACTAATCGCCCACCTATTATCGTACAATCGCTTCCTTAATGCAGTCCACGATGTAGCGAACATCGTCGTCGGTCACATACGGACCTGCTGGCAAGCAGAAGCCCACCTTGAAGATTTCCTCCTCAATACCGTTGGTATAGGCTGGAGCATCGGCATACACTGGTTGCTTGTGCATTGGCTTCCACACAGGGCGACATTCAATCTTCTTATCGAGCATAAACACACGCAATGCCTCCACATTCTCGTTAGGCTGGCAGTCGGTAACGGCAGAGTCAACGGCGTGAATCACGCCAGCCGCTCCACCCACAGCTGTCTTTATCACCTCCTTATAAGCGTTTTCCTGACCTTGAATCTTCACATCCGCATCCAAAGTGGCAGCGCAAAGCCAGAAATTGGCATCATAGCGAGGGTCGGCTGGCTGCTTGTGGATATGCACACCCTCCACATCTTTCAGAAGCTCTTCATAGAGGCTCTGCACATGCTTGTGGTGAGCAATATGGTCGTTAAGCACAGTCATCTGACCACGACCGATACCAGCACACACGTTACTCATGCGATAGTTATAGCCAATAGCAGTATGCTGATAGTAAGGGTAAGCATCACGAGCTTGAGTGGCATACCACATCACCTCGTTGGCTTCCTCCTCGTTGCGGCAAACCAAGGCGCCACCACCCGACGTGGTAATCATCTTATTGCCGTTGAACGACAGCACGCCATACTTGCCAAATGTGCCAAGCACCTGACCATTGAAGCGCGAGCCCATGCCCTCTGCTGCATCTTCCACCACGGGAATGCCATACTTATCGGCAATCGCCATAATCTCATCGATGCGGTAAGGCATACCATAGAGAGCCACAGGCACAATCGCCTTCGGATATTTTCCCGTTTTCTCCTTACGGTCAATGATAGCCTTCTCAAGCAATGCTGGATCCATGTTCCATGTTTCACCCTCAGAACCTACGAACACTGGCTTGGCACCAAGATATGTAATAGGATGACTCGAAGCGCAGAACGTGAAACTCTGCACCAGCACCTCGTCGCCAGCTTTTACACCACAGCCAATCAGTGCCAAATGCACCGCAGCCGTGCCAGCCGACAGACAAACCACCTTACGGTCAAGCGGCTCAGTGCCATCACTCTTACTGTTGGCAAACGCCTCCAAATCCTTCTCGAAGGCATTTACATTCGGTCCCATAGGCACCACCCAATTGGTGTCGAAAGCCTCCTTTACATATTTCTGTTCAAAACCAGCCTCGCTCATGTGAGCCAGACAAAGATAAATCATCTTTCTTTCTTCCATTTTATATCAAATTTAGAATCTCATTTTTATACGATGATACTTCTTGATTTTCAATAACCAAAGAAACACCAAATATCCAATAACACATCCCAAAGTGTTGTGTATCACATCATCCGTCTCACAAAGTCCCCTGCGAAATGCAAACTGAGAACCTTCAATAACACACGAAAGAACAACTCCACTCAAGAAAACTTTTTTAAGCTTCATTCCCATACCGCCAAGCAAAAGTCCTATCGGAACGAAAAGAGCGATATTCAGCAGCACTTCAATCAAGTCAGTTGGATAGTCCACCCTATTCCAAATATCCGCATAGTTCCAAAAAGGTACCAATTCCTTGCGTCTTTCACTACCGCAGCCTCTACAAATCACCGTAGAACAAAGAACCAAGAAATAATACTCCGACAACAACGATCCCAACAAAAACTTCTTAACCCGTCCCCATTTCATCATTAGCATCCCCAACACTATCACTATAGAGAGCACCAAAAACGAAAAAAGCACATATTCAATTGGAATCCTGGGGTTCAGTCGCTCATATATTTCATCCATAACCGATAGCTACAAACCAGGAAAAATATTCACAGGCGTAAGCCCATTAAACCATTACGAATCCCATCTTTATTATAGTACCTATATTAGAAACAATTATTGATCAATATTTTTCTTAATCAATTTTGCTACAGGGTCACCCATATCTGACGAATAAACTATATAGTTAGTATGTCTCAAATCATTCTGTTTTAACTCAGGCAATTCGTCTGATATATAATTCTTTTCCCAACACCAAGGCTCATTGTCGCAAGTGTCAAAAATTGGTTTTAAATATGCAGTCTGCTTAACCACATAGTACAAGCCGGCATAACGATGCTTGAACGATTTCACATCAATAGGTTTCAATTCACCAGTTGCCGCCTGAATAACAGCAACCATTATGTCAAACCCCGTACTAAGTTCAACCATTGGCCACCATATATGATCTCCTCCTGGTCGAGCATTAAATTCTATAAGATATACCTTCCCATCAATGATTTTTATCTCAGTGTGGCAAGGTCCATTTTCAACTCCAATAGCCGTCAATCCTGAAGATACTCCACATACGACTTTATTCCACAAATCCTCACTTAAAGGAGCTGGCTGATGATGACCAAGTTCTACACAATGTGGAGCGCCACTACTGTCTTTTTGAGTAATCTGAATAATTGTATGATGTCCTTTGAACGAAATACTCTCGACACTACATTCCATACCACCTTCAAGAAATTGCTCGGCGATTATCTGAGGCTTTTCACCATTTCTGAAGAAACTGGTGGCATATTCAAATGCCGACTTAAGTTCATCTTCATTATTCACAACCGTAATACCTCTTTTACCTCCAAGACATACGGGCTTCAATATCATAGGATATGGAATTTCTGACGATATAATATCCTTCAAGCATGTCGCCTCTACATATTTAGGAGAGTATAAATCAGTAAGATGTTTGATACACTCTCTATTGCGATATTTATCAGTAATTACCTCTGCCACATCCACCGCATTGCCTAAAAGTCCTAGTTTATTTGCTACATAAGCCGTAATAGGTACAGACAACTCTGTCGTTGCAACAACTCCATCAACACCTATCTCTTTACAGATTTCTAAAATACCATCCTTATCAAATAAGTTAATTTCATGATAATAATCTACTTTTGAATCTTCAACCTTTCCGTCATTCATCGAAAAGTAATGACCTTCATACCCTAAACGATGACAAGCTTCACCAAAGTAAGAAGCCATTACGCCACCTCCTATTATAGCCAATTTTTTCATAGTTCTATTATTAATATTTTCATTAAAAATATAATATTAGTTTTCACACCATATATTTTAATAAAAATCCATACCCGAACAAAAATCATCCTTGTAAAGACGAATTGCACGTACAGCAAGTAGTGTTCCAATAATAGCCCAACCGACTACTATTACCCACTCTTGCCAAATTAATGAACAGTTGGTTCCTGGAATGATATACATTAGCCCCATAAACCCAGCCATCGATGCAGCAAGAACTCCTACCAACATTCCGTTTCGCACACGGAAAGGTCTTTTCATGTCCGGCATCTTTTTTCTCAAAACAATGAATGAAAGAGCCACTATACAATATGCTAAGCAACATGCAAAGTTGGCTGCGTCCACTATCCAAATTAGCATTACGCGTCCAAAGAAAGGAGCAATCATAGAAATAGCACCTAAGAAAAAGATTGCAATATATGGAGTCTTGTTTTCTTTGTGTAAAAGTGAAAATTTAAAAGGGAGCATTCGAGCTTTTGACATTGAGAAAAGCACACGACTGCCACCTATCAAGAATGAATTCCAAGTTGTCACAATACCACAAAGTCCACCAATGATTAATACTTTGGTCATTGCAACATTCGAGAAAGCAACAGCTATAGCGTCAGCCGTTACCATTCCAGTAGAAGAAATAGACTCTTTTATCTGAGCAGGAGTCATCACATATCCTATTGCTAATACCACCATCGCATAAAAAACGACAGCCATACCGATAGAAAGTATCATTAGATGACCAACACGCTTCATCGGAACATTTATTTCCTCTGCAGCTTGAGGGATAATATCGAAACCAAAAAGAAAGAACGGAGTCATTATAGCCACCTTAAGTATATTGCTCAAGATCTCTCCATTAGAGTCACCCACAAATACATGAGCTGTCATATTGTTCATGTCTCCAGTAACTGCTGAACCTGCCACCAAAAGCAATCCTACACCTGCAATGATACAGGTGAGGATGTTTTGTAGCTTAGCAGCACTCTTTGTGCCCAAGAAGTTTATATACATTATCAAAGCAGAAGCAATTATTGCTACTGCCACCCACGATAAGTAGACATCATAACCAGCTATGGTATAAAGATAACCTTGTAGAAAGTCAGGAACAACATACAGCATAATTGTTGCAAAAGAACAAGCCTCAAAACATACAACTCCAATATAGCTTAAAGCAAGCGTCCACGTACACACAAAAGATCCTATAGGACCGAATGCTGCATAACTAAAATTTTGAGCACCGCCAGATTTAGGCATTGCAGTAGTGAGCTCTGCATAGGTGAGGCCTACAAGATATATCATCATACCACCGATTACAAAAGCAATGCTAGTACCAACAGCACCACCTATATCAATCCACTGTCCTGACGAGATTACCCATCCCCATCCTATCATTGCCCCGAATGCAATCATTATCACATCACGTGTGCGAAGCACTCGCTGTAATTCTTTATTGGAGTTGTTATCCATAGCTTATTATTTCCCTATTCTTCTTAATTCTTCGAAATCTGTAAAGCGAAGAGCAATGTCTTCACCTTTCTCATTTAATATTGAAACCTCCTTATTTATTCTATCAATCATCTCACAAACTTGTTCAACATTATCTTTCAAGAAGGTAAAAGTAAGCAAATACTGATATGCGCGATAATTATGTCCCTCTCCAAGATCTGGTGTAACTTTAGCAAGTCCTTTCAAACAAATTCCTTCTACTCCAGAAATAGTTTTGACTATACCCTTTGTATTATTTGACCATAATATATAAGCGCAACCACATTTAGATTTCTTCTGGTTTATTTGGCTTGGTACATCATCAAGATTGTGCTTAACACCCAAAGCTATCTCTACGAGCCACTTATAAGAATCAAAGCCATACACATCACGCAAAGGAATAGCCATCATATCACCTGTCATACGATAGCCCATTTCAATCACATAGAAGTGTCCATCCTCATCAAGTATAAGCTCTATCCAGCATACACCATGTTTTAAGCCTCCCTCTTTTATTGCATTCTTAAAGAAAGGATCTACCTCTTTCAAATATACATCGAGCTTGTCACATGCTGTAGAATTAACCGAATAACAATTATTCGGTGTACCGCTCTGAGCCAAATCAGAATAAAGGCTGACAAGTTTTGCTTCACCATCTTGCAAGGCATAGTAAGCCGTATATTCAACACCTTTCAACATTCTCTCTATTACAATATTCTTATTCTTTGAGAATGTATGTGCATATTCGATAGCAGGAATAATATCTTCTACCGAATTGCAATAGCTCATACCTCTATTAGCACTTTGGTCAACAGCCTTGACTACAACAGGAAACTTTATTTTACTTAATTCTTCCTCTGTTGGTTGTTCACTTACAAAATAATCAGTAGCAACAGGTACATTATTCTTTCTACATAGAGCCTTGAAGTCATACTTGTTCATTGTATAATGCCATGACTCCGGTGTGCAATAAGTAGGTAGATTAAGTCGCCTGCACAGTTCCATCATTACAGGAATACAAAATGTACTAATACCACAACATACACCTGTTACCTTTTCTTCAATACACATCTTCTCAAGAGCATCCACATCAGAAGTGTCAATCATCCAATACTCATCTGAAATCAATTTCGCTCTTGACTCCTGCGGACTTCTTGGGTCTGTTACGATGGTATGTACGCCAATTGACTTGGCGTACTCTACCATCTCGCAACTACCTTTGCTCGTACCGAGCATCAATAATTTTTGCATCTCTAAAAAATTATTTACAGTTCAAACTTATGCTTCGGATCATCAAAAATCTCCTCACTATCCAAGACGATTGGCTCAACGTCCACATCACGCAAGAAAATATATGGCTTGTCGTAGTGGTAATAAGGAGCACGCTCCACACGGTCGCAATTGCCATCTTCCATAATCTTGATAGTATCTTCAATCAGGTCGAAACCAACGTGTGCCATCACACCAGCATAAGCCATATGGCGGATATTCACCTCTGTCACCTTCATGTTGCCCTCGCTATCCTCCTTCAAGTCGAATGAAAGGATGCCATGAGCAGGAACGCCAAGTTGCTTCTCCAGATATTTAATACAGCGATCGCAGAACTCGTTGATGCGATCTTCGTTCAAGAAACGTCCAAAATGAGTATTACCTGTCACATGAGAAGGAGCTGTATTAGCCATAACATATTCTGCGCACTCCAAGGCAGCACCTTTCACATATTCTCCATTGTAGTAAAGCATCTCATTTGCCAAATGACGACCTGTCAGGAATTCGCTTACTGTAAACTCTGGAATCTTAGAGTTGATAAACAACCAACTCTTATAGCTGCTAAGATCCTCTAGTTTCAAAGAGCCAAGACCACCTGTTCCTTCTGTAGCGCGAATCCAACAGGGGAAACCTATTTCCTTCTCCACCTCTTCAAACTTAGGATTTTCTTGTGTCACCTTGATGGTTTTAGGGATGAACTCGGTTCCTTTGAGGAGTTCAGCCATAATGGCCTTATCTCTCAACGACACACTCAAAATCTTAGAGCCCATGAAAACAGGGCAAGGAAACTTTCCATTCTTTTCAAAGTAATCGCCCCACTCTACAATCTCATCCTCAGGCTGAACGAAAGCATAATCGATATTCTTCTCTGCCACTAATTTTTCAATCCAAGGAAAATAATCTGGTGAAGTGCAACGAGGACAGATGTAGTACTCGTCCAGCAATCCCTTCATAAAGAAGCCTACTGCCTTCTTTTCAATGTCGCAGCCAATAATCTTGTAGTCGGGATGATTTTCACGAATGATGGTGGTAATAGAACGTGGAGTCAAACCACCAATACCTGTAACGAGAATTGTTTTCATAATTTCAATATTTAGTTAAATTTATTTATCACTTTTATAATTTCTTCCATATCATATTCAGTATAGCGCTGATCGCATATTAACGAAAGCTCTGTGTCAAATATTCCATTTACCCTCATATCTGGTGTCACCAACCTATTCTTTGGCCAATGTACAGGGCAATAGATTTGCGCATTTATCAGGCTCTTCTTTACGGCATTACGCTTTTCTACTGACTCAAAAAAAACTGGCACAAAAATAGGACAGCTGTTGGCTGACAACTCATCAATAAAATGTACATTGCTTGCCTTATGCAATATCGCAGCATTCCTACACCTTATTTCACGAATCGCAACCTTATCCAATTGTTGCCAAATACGAACAGAGAGGTCATCCATCCTATATCCTTGATACTCTTCCGACAGATGATGTCCGAATTCGCCATACTTACTCAAAAACAATTGCTTACCCACATTTTCACCCTTGATAAAACGTGCTTTTTGCTGCATAGCATCAATCTTGCATTGCAAATATGGATAATCTTTAAGTTCCACTTCAAACACTCCATCCTTTTTACTGACTACAGCACCACAAACAACACCTATCCATTTACGAATGCTTGCAAATGTATAATCAGCAAGTGTATCAGTAGCATCATTGGTCATAAACAAAGAATGGGTCTTGTCATAAATAATAATTGCTCCTTTATGCTTAAAATGCTCAATTATCTTGTTGCTTATGGTATTTTCATAACCAAAATAGTTGTTTACATAAAAAATATCCGTCTCAGCATCTGCATCAATCAGATATTTCAGACCACCATCGAAATCTATATCATACAACTTCACATCGATGCCATTACGAATAAAAGGATCAATCATTGAATCACAACAATATGCCGGAAGATACGCATTCCTGATTTTGCGAACCTTCAGAATATCCTTTATGATAATATCTAACGCGGTGCGCCCCGAAAGCACAAGTGTTTCCTGTGAATCGGAAGCAATGTCCTTTGGGTAATAATCAAACCAAAATTCACTGCCTATTTCTTTATTCCTTTGCATATTGGGCATATTTTTCACGCTGTATACCTCTGGTATCGTATAAACTTACTACACCACTCGACTCAACGCCTACCGACTCGCGTTTAAACACTTTATAAATTGTCAATAAGAAAATTTTGGCATCCAACAAGAAAGAGCAATGTTCTGCATAATACTTGTCATATTCCAATTTCTTGTCCCAAGTAATGTTTTTGCGACCATTAACTTGTGCCCAACCAGAAATGCCAGGAAGCACATTATGACGCTTAGCCTCCTCTTCTGTATAATATGGCAAATATACTTTAGGAAGCGGACGAGGGCCGATAAAAGCCATGTCGCCCTTTAAAATGTTGAAAAACTGAGGCAATTCATCTATCGATGTTGAACGAACAAATCTGCCTGCCGCAGTCAGGCGCTGCGCGTCTGGCAACAAATTGCCTTCGGCATCTTTCTCGTCGGTCATACTCTTAAACTTTATAATCTTAAAAGGTTTCTCTCCTTTACCGATACGTTCTTGAAAGAAAAAAGCCCCGGCTCCCTTGTTGGCAAAATGAAGCCAAACCGTAACCACGATAAAGACGGGAGACAAAAGAAGCACACCGCACAAGGCTCCAAAGAAGCCTATAATTCGTTTAAAAAAATGTTTATACATAAGTTTTTATCTGAGTAGTTACTTTGCAAAAGTGAAAAAAGGCCATCACCTCATCAGCCCAACAAGTGCTTAACAATAGCATTGTAAGTATGTTCGGAAGTATAGTTATTCAAGAAAAACTGATAGCCATTCTCCCCCATCTGCTTTAAATCAGCCTTCAGCAATTCATTCAACCTTGCCACAAACGCCTCCACATCGTTGCTCGGAGCCCACACACCATAGCCATTTTCAGTAGCAATGCTTCCTGTATCGCAATTAGGATCGGTGCAAGCAAGAATCGGCTTTTTACTCATCAAATAAGGCAACAGACGAGATGGATAATTCGGAATCGTAAAGCGATAGTCCAAAAATATCAAGCCCACATTGCATGCAGCGGCAAGCTCATCATAATCCGCCTTAGGCAAGCTACGGAACACCGACACAGCCTTAGGCTTGTATTCCTCCACAAAAGACTCAAGGCGAGCATACTCCGTGCCATCACCCACAAGCAAGAAATGGCAGTCATCTCTATCCTTAACTGCCTTCAGACACTCAATCAAAAAAGGAATACCCTGAGGCTTGCCCATATTGCCACCATAAATGAATATCGGCTTATCCACAGGTAGACCATATTTCTCCCGAATCCTAACAGCCGCTCCACTCTGCAGAGTGTTGGAGGAAGTATTCAAATCATAACTATTCGGAGCCACTTCCACCTTATCTGCGCTCACCTCCGGATTATGCTCAAGCACATAGCGCACATTGGCAGGACTCATACACCCAATAAAATCAGAGATACGATAAAGTTGCTTCTCCTTACGTCTAAACATCTTATAGAGCACACCCCTCACGCTCGACTTAGAAAGCATACCCATATCCACTGCATTCTGTGGAAAAATATCCTTCAATAGCAAGTAAGTCATCGCCTTGCCGCCCGACTCCCTCTTAGCGTAGCGAATCACATTGTTGAAAGTGATAGGAGGCGTGCTATAGAGAATTAAATCAAACTTCACGGCACCGAAATGCTTCTTCAGCGCACGCTTATACAGGCCCTCAAGCAGCATCTGCCCAATGCCCTTCTCCACCACATTAGTGCTCGTCACATTCAGCGTTCGCACGCCCAGGCAATGTATGCCACCCACAGTCTTCACCTCAGTAGGCTTCCCCAACCGGCGTTCATTAGGGTGAATCACATACACCCCATGCCCCTCGTCGCGAAACTTACGCATCAAATCAGTATAGATGCCATGGTTCTCGACATTCGCAAAAACCGTCGACATCGTAAGAAAAAGTATATTCATCAGTTAAATAAAAATTATTTCAGCACAAAAACTCATTATACAAATCCACATATCTCTCAAAACACCTATCCTTGTCAAAGCACTCCACAGCCCGCGCCCTACAATCCTCAGAAGCCAAAGGGCTCACCTTCAACTCACGTATAGCCTCAGCCTCCGTCATATCCGGCGGAGAAAAAGGCACATTACGCAATTTCATTGTCATAATATGTGATATTTAAATAAAAAATTCAGTTTATAATTCAGCAACCGCTATAGGATAGTTACTTACATATTCCAAGATGGCATAATCATATTCAGCATCACTATTTTCTTTTCCTGTGATGTTGTTATTGTTGATGCCGTTATATAGATAGAAATTAGAAACCAATAGCGCTTCACGAACAAAATCTTTATATAATTCTCTTATATCGCTAATCTCTGTAAAGCAGTTTAACGCCTTCTCTATTGGGGGCGTTCCATCACTTCCAGTTGCAGGTCTGTTTTTCATACGTTTAACAGTCAACTTGAATTGCTTTCTGTCTACAGACAACTCCATTTCAATAGAATATTTTATCGAAAAATTCCATTTTGAAGTCTGTTCATTAGTGGCAAAACCAATGTATTCCTTCATTTTCTTTTTTAGTGCAATAAAGTGAGTATCCAGCGTATTTGCATCTCGGTCGGAACGAAGTTTATCTCGATGTTTTCGGAATTCAAGCAAAGACATTATCGGCAGATGCTTTATCAGATTGAATTGGTTGACAAAAGTGCACATCTTTTCACCTCGCGAGGTCAAACAATTATATCTCAATAACAACATTTCTCCCTCACTAAGTTGACCTCTTATACTTTTAGCATATTCCACTCGATCATCTTCGGTTATCTTTATATCTCCTTCTTCATCAACATTATCTGTTTCGCCTATATACTTCGTAAGTAGATATAGATTGCGAAAATGTACTGACATTTCTCGCCTGTGTTCCGAATAAAATTCATCAAACGCATTTGTGGCACTCTTTACTCTATTCAAATAGGTTCGTTTGTCAGTATATTTAGTATTCGAAAACTGATCTGCAAGATATTCAAGGGCTTCTGCTCCATGAATAACAATTGTTTCATGAATGATTACTTCTTTCTGAGTGCCACCATTTTCAATGAATTTCTTTTGAACTTGCGGTATTTCACATTTATAATTTAACTTCGCTTGTTGGTAAATACCAAGAAGTGTATTAAATTTATTATCGAATATTTGGAGAAAAGACTGGTATATTGTTTTATTATTAGTTTTTATAACATTTTTGTTTGTATCCATCACATCTCCATTTACAGACAATTGATTACCAAGGGTTTTTACAAGGAGATAAGTTGAATACAAGGCAATTATTGTACCGAGAACACCTCCGATAAAATCACCGTAAGTGCCAACAATATCATGCTTTATTACCCACTCCTTGTCACCTTTATAAATGTTATTGTTACAGAAAAGCCATACGCTAATACCTATAAAGATAAAAGAAACTATTAAAGCAATTACAAATAGAATATCATTGGTTTTACCTGCACTTCTTGCATGTTTTTTATTTTCTGACAAAATTTCATTCTGGTTTATTTCTGAGTATTGAGTTTCCATTTCTTTATTTTAAATATATTATCAAAATCTTCAGAAGTAACACAAGTTTCAATCTCCTCATAATTATTTCCTTTTGAAACATTGTTTCGCCAATGCAATGCTTGAAGATTTTCTATGGAATCCTCTCCTCCTAATCTTTTTGGTTTAATATGATCAATAACCCAACCATATCTGCTATTTATACCATATTGATCGAATCTTATCCATGCCCCCGCAAAATCCTTTCGCCAAATATCAGGATTTCGGTTATTTACAACAACTGCCTTTTGCCATACTTTTTCAACCAATTCGTCCATAATTACTCAAACTCTTTATAATCACAACATACCTTGAAGTGCCGTAATCCCCCTTGTCAGAAAAATAAATAACTGGACCAAAAGCACAAATAAACAATAGCACCAATGGAAACGCCAAAAGACCAACAATGATGTCTACCAACCTTTTAAAGAAATATTTATACATATTATTGTTTTGTATTATCGTTTTAGCTATTACTAACAGGGAATACTGTCAATCATTTTTATTTCACATAATATTAGAAGAAACAACCTCCAAGCATAAGAAACTTCTTCATATTTTATTGTTATTTATTCAACTTTTCTTTCTTCAACTTACTATTTATATTTATATATAGAAAATCATCATTACAAAATGATTAAATTTCAATTCAAGCGCATGACCTCTAATGAGGAGTGCGAGTCTTTCCAAAGGAAAAGACTTAAAACGGAAGTCGAAACAAGTTTTGACTTGGTTTTTTTTGTACAAATCATCGTATTAATTATTCATGCTATTCAAGTTTTCTTGTCATAGCATAAATCTTCAAATAGAAGGATGTATAGAAAACGGTTTCTTTCGTCCTTCTATTCTTTACAATACTTATCATATGCATCTTGATAAACGTTTCGAGTTTCATCTGCAAATTCTTGTTTTCTTGCATGCAATGATATCAACTGATCACTTATCTTTTGATAAATGATTTTCTGTGCAGGATTTACTAATACCGATTCTTCAAACGCATCCACCTCAAAATCATCTTCTGAAACCGATGCTTTCGCTAAGTTTAAAATATCTTCTGCTGTGATTTCCGTTATAACCACCCAATCGTTTCCTCTTAGAAACTCTCCTTTCCGATTATTAATTCTTAAGTGTTTCATATATCTGTTTCCTTTCTTTGTATGCTTCCTCACCTGCTTCAAGACTATCAAGTGTTACATTGTAATTTTCCACCTCATCATTATTTGTGTCTTTCAACTTTTGCGAGGTTGGAAAGCCACTATAGATTATAAAGACAGGTTCATTACCAACCATTTTCTTCTCTGTATATAATATATAGTCTGGCTTTATAGAACTACCTATCGTATTGTTATGAGTGGAAACGATAACAGGCATAATCTCTGACATTTCTTTGATAAACTTATTCACTTCATTTTTTAAGAATATGTTGTCAAATGAAGATTCTGGTTCATCAATAATAAGAATATCAGACAATGCTGCATCTTGGATTTTCTGAATGAAATTGAATTCAGAACGTTCTCCTCCAGACACTTTCAAACCAGATGCATTGAGTGTGTCATATTCAATTCCAACAAATAATTTGTATATTTGATTACTGTCTATATTTGCTGTAATGAGTTTCTCCATATATTTCAAAGGAGTATCATAATAGTCAAACGCTTCTACCAACGAGCAATGTTTACCATATGCTGTCTTTACATCTGACGCATTTTTAAAAAGACGAGTATGTACTTTAATAGTAAAATGTCCAACTTTATCCCTATTAATTACGCACGGCTGCTTTAAACCTGTAACGATATCAGTAAACTTATGCCTCTTCACCTCATTCACAAGTATATGATATAAGTCGATATCTGGAATACGGGGTGCTGCAGACTTTCGTTGTAATGCGTTTCTAACATCCTGAATAATAGCATTTGCCTCTTTTTTTATAGCGTTCTCTACAACATAGCTTTGATAGACTTCTATAAATTCCTTCAGAAGTGCTTTCAAATTTTCTGCCGATATATGTTTCTCTACAATATTCCTAAATGTTACAGTTTCTATTAAATCCCTTACACTTTTTATTAGTTTACTTATTTCATCTACTTTAATCTCATTATATATGCTGGCATTGAAAAGTTGAGCTTTTGAATATGCATCCATACGTCCTGCTTCATTGGCACACCCTATTAATGCTGTCGTATAATGCTTTAATTCTGTCATTTCATCTTCTTTCGACTTTAGTTGAACTATATCACTTATCACATCTCGAAAAAGGGAAAAATAAGCATCAACCTTTTGTTGCTGCCTTACACGTATGTCATCTTCAAACTGTTTAGAAGTTCCATCAGATAACTTCAGTAATTCAAACTGGCGTATATATTTTGCTTTATCACCATATTTTTCAGCTATTTTATTAAGTGTATAGGATTTGCCTGACGATCTTTTACCATACATAATATTCAATCCCGTCGAGAGCATTTGCCCGTTACTAAATATTTGAAACAGTTTATTGCCATTATCCTTAGATAAGGTTACCTTTATTTTATCCATAAAACAAAGCCTTAAGGAGCGAACATTCACTTCGTCAACATCAAGGTATGTATGGTTTGTCGAATACTTATCTTCTGTCAAAGTGTCCTTTACACGCATATCGCTAAAACAAACAGGTGTAAGCCTTTCTGCTTTTTCTTTCTGCATATAAATGAATTTCTTTACACTTGTCACTTCTCCTGCAAGGATATTATTGCCAAACTTTGAAATCACATCCAAACTCAACATTGGAGACTTATCATAATGCGGAATCAACACATACTTTGAAAAATCAGTAAAAATATTATGAAACTGTTCGAATGTAATATCGCTTTTCTCATTAGGAATAAGGTCGTGTATCTGTTTACATTTGGTTGTAAAATCGCAGATGGAAGCATTATCGTTATCACTAATTACAAGAATGTGCCCTCCATCCAAATCAACTTCTATTCCTGGTAAAACGATTATATTTGCTAAACGAGTTTTTATTTCTTGATATTGAGATCTTTCAAATACATTATGATTCGTAATTGCTATTACATCCAGTTGCATTTTTTGCACATAGTTCCCCAGTGTCTCCAAACTAAAATTGAATGCTGAATCCGATGAAGTTGCTATCGTATGTATATGTAAGTCACATTTTTTCATTATATTAATTTAATAGGATGTTTCTTTTAGGGTTTATTCCATCTGTCAAATATTTCTTCTAATTGCTCGAGAGTGTATCTTTTTTCTTTTGGGTAAAGTTTAGCTTCATGTTCAAGAATTTGATCAATAGTCCAGTAAAACTTGATGACCTTTGCAGGAACTCCACCACATACACAGTAAGGGGGCATTGATTTAGCAACAATGGCTCCCGCTGCTACAGTTGTACCTCTACCAATGGTTACGCCTGAAAGCAATGTGACGTTAGAACCAATCCACACATCCTCCTCCACTATCACATCATGGTCAAATCCCTTCGGCTTGTTTGCTTCCGTGATGTCAGTCACATACATGCCTACCACACGAGCATGATTTCCTGTGTGAACCGTCAGCCCCTCAGCAATAGCACAATGCCCTTTGCAAATAAATTTCGCGTTTAGAGCTGATATGTTTGCATTCGGACCCAATCCTATATTCGGGCCTAAGAATATATTCTTGGGGTTACAAAAGGCATAGGGGGGGGGTAATTATCACACTTTCAGAGCACTGTCCGAACTGCTTTTTCCCCTTAAAAAAGCTTTCTATGCGCTCTGTCGCTATCCAACAGTTACGCACAAAGAGGTTGTTTTTTATTTTTCTAATAACATTCATTGTTTCCAAATTTTCACCATTTGTTTCCACACCATAGGTATAGCATACATATTGTAGACACGCTCTTTTGCATTGCCGGCTAATCTTTGTTTCAAGCCACTATCGTCAATCACTGATTTAACAGCCTCCAACACTTCGTCGGAACTCTTTGGCTTGAAACAAACGCCACAGGCCTTACCTTCAATATCAAGCATCTCAGGGATAGCACCCACATCCGACGATACTATCGGACACCCACAAGCCATAGCCTCCAAAATCACATTTGGAAAACCCTCGGAATATGACGGAAACACAAACATATCTGCTTGAAAAAATTCACGAATCACATCTTCATGTGTCACCTCTCCCACAAAATTGAGCCAAGAGGTATCTTCATTCGACTTGCGTGCAATGGCTTGCATTTGCTCTTTTATCTCAGGAGTGCATCTTCCCACAATGCGGAGTTCTATATTCGGAATCTGTCGGCATCCCTCCACCAATTCCATCACACCTTTTGTTACGACTACATGACCACAATAAAGTAAGCGTCGTGGCACTCTCTCATATTTGCATTCTCCGTCACTAACAGCTTTCAGCGCACTCATGCCAAGAGGATTGGGAAGATATGCAACATGATTGAACCCTTCCGCCACAAGAGTCGCCTCTGAGGGGCGGTTCATCACAACTGGCACATCACACATGCGCAAAACCTTTAAAAGTAGTTTCCACTCCCAATTTCGTGACTTAGCCAATTCAGGTATACGGCCAAAATGCAGATGCACAACCGTCTTTATCCCCCTTTTCTTAGCAGTACGCAATAGAAGCAAATCACGAAGAAGCCCAAGCCCTGCGCTGGTGCATATATGGGCCACATCTGGTCTTTCTTCATCCATCTTGCGAACGGCTACCTTTATTGCTCGCATATATTCCTTATAGCCAGATGCAATACGCGAAACCACCGACTGTCCGTCCGCCACATAAGTATAGCGATCCAAAGATATTGGCAACAGCTCCACATCATCATTTGCATATTGGCTATAATATGCCATCACATACCGTCCCCAAGTGTTGATACCGCCTTTAACGACACCTGCAACATCGGAATACGGCGAACAGAATAATACTTTCATCAACCTTCAATTATTTTAATGTATTTATTAACAAATGTCGTCTCCGATAACAGTTGCTCTGCTTTTGCTCGTGACTGCTTGCATAGATGAGTATACTCATCATCACTGACCATCATAGCTTTTTGAATTGCATCCGCTATGGATTGGGGGTCGTGAGGGTTAAACAAAAATCCATTCTCCCCCTCTGACACATATACTGAGTTGTCACATACCGCACTACAAATTACCGGACGCCCACACGACATAGCCTCACAGATGACATTCGGAGTGCCTTCATAAAAGGAAGGCAAACAGAAAAAGTCGCACTCTTTGTATTTATCTTGTATCTGCTTTGACTTTGGTAAGAGTTGGATATATTTGCTGATATCTAAATCCTTAATTCTCTGCTGGCATTTTTCAAAATAATCATTCTCCATACTGGAATAACCGTACCATTCTAATTTAAAACGACAGCCTTTTTCTTTAAGTATAGATATAGCCTCTAAAAAACCGAGAGTATTTTTAGGCGGCCAAATCGTGGCAGCCACAACAATTTGTGGTATCTGGCGCTTTGTCTTCAAGGAGAACTCAAAGCACTTCAAGTCCACAAAATTACTGATTGTAGTCAGTTTCTTCTTCATCCACGGGTAGTGAGAAGCTAAGAACTCTCCTTGTGTATAACTGTTAGGGACTATAGCATCTGCCCATCGATAAAGGAAGAAACGCACACGCTCGTAGCGACCAATATGCTGAGTGGTGTTGCGTTCACTCACAATCAGTCGAAACTTTCCTCCAAGAATCTTAGCCACACATGCCACAAACGATGGAGTCTCCTGATAAGCTATCACCCAATCAGGTTGTTCTTTTTTAAAGAACGAACGAACTGCCATAATGCGTTTCTTGCTATCAGCCGCTTTTGGAACCAAAACATTACGCACGCCAGCATCTTCAAGCTGACTTCTGTAGAAATCTATATCATAATAAGTTGCCACAGTGATGTCATAGCCTGCATTTTTCAGCATTATACCCAAGCCCACCAACTGGCGTTGAGCACCTCCGGCCCCAAGACTATCGGTAAATAATATAATTTTTTTCATATATTAATTTTCAAATTATTATCAGTCCCTTTGCGAGAACAATTCACCCAGTAAGTAAAAAAGCCCAACAATAAAGAGATAGAAACCTCCATACTTTGTATAGACATACTGAATAATGTTGTAGCAAAAACTATAAAGAACAGAGTCAAATATGCACTAAAATAATTTTTTGTGAATATTTTTTTTGAGTTCCATACTTCTTGAAAAAGGATAAAGAAGAAACCGAATAGTATCCCCCCCCCTATTAATCCATTATTGCACAAAGTTTCTAACCAATCCTGATGAGCATAATTACCCACAAGAGCCCAAGTACTGTCAGCCCCCCTTCCAAACAAGAAATAGAACAAATTCGGTTCTGTTACAATCTGCGGCCATAGAGTGCTATAAATACTATCCCTACCACTGGTGTCTCCAGATAGAGTCTGTTCTACTCTGTATGCAAAATAGCCACTTTCCGACATCATATTTGTTACAACAATTACAGTTCCCACAATTAATGCAACAGTAAATAATATTGCCCATAGCCTATGTTTGTTTTCTTTTGAAAAAATATTTGGAAAAATAAGGATGAGAACCGCAACTACGCCTATCATTATTGCACCTCGCTTCATTGCTATCACTATATATAACATCGTAATGGCAAGTAAAATATATTGAAGAAGAGGCCTTTTGTTAAAGAAAAATAGGGTAGGGATAATTGACAAAAAAGTATAACCTATATTATTGGTCACTTCTTCTCGATCAAACTCTTGCATGATTTGAGCTTGTTGGTAGTAAAACTTAGGTATAAGAGAAAGAAGCAAAACAATTGCATACACGCGAATTCGATTCGAGGTTAAATAACCCTCTCTTGTGTAATGGTAAAACACATAGATTTTTAACAGAGAGTGTAAAGATGCTTGCAAATAAAGATACTGTGGAGGCAAATGTGACATTAGCTTAAGCAACGGATTCCCAAATAAGATTAATGCACCGCCATACAAACAATACATTACCACTAAAGCCGATGTTGCTTTTAATAGTTTTGTTTGATGAAAAGCCCCAAAACAATATTGTGCAAAAATCACCAATCCCCATACTATAATTATCAGTTGACATATCTGATTAATTGCTCCAGAAGGATATAGCAGACCTTGCATTGAATATAACACATTCAATGCTATAAATATATCGCATCTATTGAGTTTTTTAAGACCTAACATTTTTATCTAAAAATGGAATAATGCATACATTTACATTATTCAATATTTTAATTATACAATTTTCCTCAGGCAACTAAACCCCTCGCTTATTTCCACATTTGTCATGTATGGTTATAAATGAAGTGCACGTTGTGATGTTGAGCACAGCAGATTTTTATTGTTTTTTCCCCGTTGGCAACGGTGCTTATGACTTGCGCTTGGCTGGCAGCGTCAGCCATCCTCCTAATGTTTCATCCCATTCTTGAGGAGTAAACTTCTCAAAGCCACTAGAATCGAAAAACGTGTATTCTCCAAAGTACACTTTGCCTTCTACGCAATACAAGTCAATTCGCACATGCGGAATTCCTTTTGAAAGCTTTCTCGCAATGCTTTTCATTTCCTCGAAGTTTGACGGCAGTGCTGGAGTGACAGGGTTGTTTTCGCCACCTTGGGAAAACGGCAAGTTGTTGCCATCCATGTCAAAATAATCGAAATATGTGCCATGCGCAGAAAACCTGTCGGTTGCCACCAAAAACACCTTTGGTTCGCCATTAAAGCAATAAAACTTATAATCGCGCAAATGTCCACTTTCGTCGACCATGAATTTCTCTGCCAATATTCTTGGCTTAACATTCTTGTATGGCCATTCCCTAAGATGGGTGTAAATGCTTGTTTTTAAGGAGCTGTTTAAGCGCTGGGCGGCAGCATCCATATCCAGACTTTCTTTATCGGTGCATATCACGATACCACCGCCACCACCGCCATTGCTGGTCTTCAGCACGAAGCGATTGGGAAGCGCACTGAAGTCTATATCCTCAAATCGGTCCCAAACGCCAAGCGTGGGAATCACGTGTTCTTTTCCAAGCACTTTTTCTGCCACCTTTTTTGCTTCGCACTTGTCCACCATTGGTGTGTATTCGGGCTTTCTGTTGTATAATTTGAGCCACTGAAGTTTCTCGTTGAATGTAGTGGGATTCTTCAGATTTAAGCCATAGCCCATTTTCAGGCGGAACATAATCTTCAAATACAGCACATCAGGAAGCCATGTTCCGAAATGTGTGAGCAACGCAATACCGAGCACTCTCGGTTCTTTAAAGTAAGTAGTTATTTTTAGCATATAATTTGTTGTTTTTTATCAGTTTTGCTTTATAGTCGGCTTAGCAATTTCACAAGCCTTTGTGCCACCATATCAGTGCGTCCCTCCTTGTCGTAAAGAGGATTAAATTCCACGAAGTCGATCGACTTCGTTTTATTTTCGTTTAACACTAAGTTCAATATCTTATGTAATGCATCTTCCGTAATACCATCCACTTCAGGCACGCCAGTTCCGGGGGCTATTGATGGGTCAAGCACGTCGATATCCAAGCTAATATGAATTTGGTTGAATCGTGAAATGAAATCGCCCACCGCCGCCAACGTCTTGTCCAAGTCAGAGTTAACGAAATCGCTTGTAAGCATTGAAATGTGGTGGTCATTAACCAATTCGCGCTCATACGGGTCAAGGCTCCTTGCACCTACATATAGCATATTGCCCACAGGCAGGAGTTTGTCCGTGTATCTCCCCACATACTTACTTGCTCCAAATCCCATCAAATAGGCCATATGCATTCCATGTATATGGTGAGTGGACGAGCGTTCCGAAATGTTGCAGTCGCCATGTGCGTCAATATAGATAACGCCCACTTCAGGGTTAAACTCTAACACACCAGCTATCGAACCCCACGAAACGGCATGGTCTCCTCCGATTGTAATCACCTTACCACCAGATGATAATGTGGAGTGAACCAACTCGCATATCTTACGGTTTACCTTATCGATAGCATTAAAGTGCGGCATTCTATCATCATCACCTGAAACATCAGCAGGAACAGACACTTTACAGATTTCTGAATGACTTTCTTTTTCAAACAATTCAGCCAAACGCAAAGCACCATCATCTGGACCTTTTTTACAGGCACCATACCATAGCGGAGCAACAACACAAGTCATATCTTTTCACTTTTTAAATAAAATAAAAACCTATCCATAATATACCCTAAGCGAATTGTATACACTCTTTCTTTGCATCAATACGTTCTTAATCAAGCCACACTTGATACTCTATTTGTTTATCTGATTTTTCATGTGTTTTTTACACAACACAAAAGAGCCTATTCCTAACAAACCTCTACAAAGGAGCACTGTGATTGCAGCTCCAATATAAGTAAAATAATACACCAAAGGAATAGCTGCACACATACCAATAAGAGAACAAATAAATGTCAGATTTCTCAACGCCCTTTCTTCGTGATGAATTATCAAGTAGTTCGTTCCGTAAGCGTAATCCATCGCCAAAAATACGACGGATAACGACAGTATTTGCATCACGATTACGGATTTTTCAAATTCGTCGCCTAACATGATTTTAATCAACCACGGAGACACCACAATTAGCAATATTGCCCCAGCTAAAGCAGTTGCCATATTTATCTTTGCATAAAAGCTATGTTTATCTGGTCGGCGAGACAAGAATGGATAGAAAGCTCGTGATAGCACTGACTGAAATTGGTAGAAAATTGATGGAAATCTATTTCCTCCATCATACAAGCCATTGGCAGTGGCGCCACCAAAGAATCCCAACAGCATCACAGAAAAGCTGTTATACAAGTTAGGCATCAGATTGTTGATAAACACATCTGTGCTACCTTTGATTGTTTTCCAAATCTCACCCCAGTTTGGACCATACAGTTTGTATTTCCATTTCTTCAGAATCAAAATCAACGCCCCTGTACCACATAGCAAATATCCGATTGTGGTCAGCAATGGTTGAATAAGATAATCCTCTCTATCTCGAATAAAGATAAATACCGCCACAGTGAATATCAGTTTGAATGCCAAATTAAAAATTGTGGTGTATTTCATCTTCTCTATGGCTTGGAAAAACCAATCAGGAAAAAGAATGTAACCAGGAACAAGCAAAAAAGTTATCCAAATAATAGCAGCATTTTCTTGAAAATACGGCACTATAGAAATTGCAATAAATAACAGCAAACCTGAAAACACCGTCAGCAGGCATCTTGCCCATAACACATTACTGAAAATTCTTGATACCTTCTCCTTGTCGTCTCTATTTTGAGCTACATCACGTGTGGCTGTAAGGTTAAAACCCCAATCTGATATTGTTTGAATCCACACAACAATTGCTGACGCAAATGCTATTTTTCCAAAGCCATCAGCACCTATCACTCGTGCAAGATATGGCATTGTTATAAGTGGAAACACATATCCAGCAATCTGCAAAAGTGATAAATACCCGAAATTTGCAAAAACGGTTTTACCATCCTTGCTGTTACTTATACGTTTCTTTATTCCTGAGATTTTACTCATTTCATATGATTAATTCAAATTCCCCGCTCATTTCACGCTACTTATTACATCAGTTGTGAGCCAAACTTCGTTTTTATGACAGTTTAAACCACTGAAAATCTGAATGATTTAGTAATTTGCAATTTACAATTTATTGGCATAATACTTTGCGTACCATTCGGCGAAGTGGCGTAGACCTTCTCTTAGGCTTGTGTTGGGCTTGAAGCCGAAGTCTTGCTCGAGGGGGGTGGTGTCGGCGTAGGTTACGGGCACATCACCGGGCTGCATGGGCACAAGCTGCTTATGCGCCTCAAAGTCGTAATCTTCGGGGAGCACCCCCGCTCTAACAAGCTCTTCTTGGAGAATGGTCACAAAATCAAGAAGATTTTCGGGAGAGTTGTTACCGATGTTATACACCTTATAAGGTGGAATGGGTAAACCATCTTCGCCATTACGCTTTTCGGGAGCGTGCTGCATCACACGCACCACGCCTTCCACAATGTCGTCGACGTAAGTGAAATCGCGCTTGCAGTTACCGTAGTTGAAAATCTTGATGGTTTCGCCTTTCACCAGTTTGTTAGTGAAGCCGAAGTATGCCATATCGGGGCGACCGGCTGGGCCATAAACGGTGAAGAAACGGAGACCTGTTGATGGGATGTTATAGAGTTTGCTGTAGGCATGAGCCATCAGCTCGTTGCTCTTCTTGGTGGCAGCATAAAGCGACACAGGGTTGTCAACCTTGTCGTTGGTAGAGTACGGAACCTTTTTGTTGCTACCATAAACAGATGAAGAGGATGCATAAACAAGGTGCTCTACTTCATGATGACGGCATGCTTCAAGGATGTTGTAGAAACCTATGAGGTTACTCTGGATATAAGCATCAGGATTGGTGATGCTGTAACGTACTCCTGCTTGGGCAGCAAGGTTTACAACAACAGAAATATTGTTTTCTGTAAAGATTTTTTCTACAGCTTCTTTGTCTGCAATAGAGGCGTGGACAAAAGTCCAGTCACGATTCAAAACCTCTATTTCTTTCAAACGTTCATATTTAATATTGACATCATAGTAATCAGTAATTGAGTCAATACCGATTACTTTAATGTCCTTCACATCGTGGAAAAGACGCTTCACAAGGTTGCTGCCTATAAAACCAGCAGCACCTGTCACCAGAACCGTCTTCCCCTCAAGATTAACATTATAATCTACCATAAAAGACCCCCTTTTATCCCACTCGAAGGGGAACCTGGGAGGTACAGGTTTTTTAAAGAAATCTCTCGATTCTGTAAATCTGAAAAATATTATTTAATATATGTTAAGCCACTCCCTCATCCATTTATCACATTATAAGGAAGGATAACTATAGACTTAGAATTTGCGCCAGACCATTTTGTTGACGATGCCGACGTAGGATTGGACTATTTTTACTACTTTGGTGCTTACGTTTTCGTCTACGTAATCGGGGACGGGGATTCCGTGTTGGCCGTCGCGGCAGAGTTCTACGGCTGTATCAACTGCTTGGAGGAGCGACTTTTCGTCGATGCCGGCGATGATGAAGTCGCCTTTATCGATGGCTTCAGGGCGCTCTGTGGAGGTGCGAATGCAGATGGCGGGGAATGGGTGGCCGACACTGGTGAAGAAACTACTTTCTTCAGGGAGTGTGCCGCTATCGCTCACCACTGCAAAGGCGTTCATCTGAAGGCAGTTGTAGTCGTGGAATCCGAGTGGCTCGTGCTGAATCACACGTTCATCGAGCTTGAAGCCTGAGGCTGCAAGGCGGTTGCGTGAGCGTGGGTGGCAACTGTAGAGAATTGGCATGTCGTATTTCTCCGCCATCTTGTTGATAGCTGAGAAAAGTGACATAAAATTTTTCTCGGTGTCGATGTTTTCCTCACGGTGCGCCGAAAGAAGGATGTATTTGCCCTTCTCCAAGCCGAGACGCTGGTGCACATCGCTCGCTTCGATGTCGGCAAGGTTGTTGTGAAGCACTTCCGCCATTGGTGAACCTGTGACGTAGGTGCGTTCCTTAGGCAAACCGCAGTCGGCAAGGTAGCGGCGTGCGTGCTCAGAGTATGCCATGTTCACATCGCTGATAATGTCTACGATACGGCGGTTGGTCTCTTCTGGCAGACATTCGTCTTTGCAACGGTTACCAGCCTCCATGTGGAAGATAGGAATGTGCAGACGCTTGGCGCCAATCACGCTCAGGCACGAGTTGGTATCACCCAACACAAGCACCGCATCAGGCTTGGTCTCTACCATCACCTTGTAACTCTTATCAATAATATTACCCATGGTTGAGCCTAAGTCATCGCCTACAGCCTCCATATAAATATCTGGATCTGCCAACTTTAAATCTTTAAAGAACACACCATTCAAATTGTAGTCGTAGTTCTGACCTGTATGTGCCAACAGCACATCAAAGTACTGACGGCATTTATTAATCACGGCAGCCAATCGAATAATCTCAGGGCGTGTGCCTACGATAATCAACAACTTTAACTTGCCATTATTTTTAAAATGCTTTATTTCCATTTTATTTTTCTACTTTATCAAAATAAGTGTCTGGTTTGTTGGGATTGAAGATCTCGTTGCAGTACATTACTGTTACAAGGTCTTCGGTGTCGGAGAGGTTGATGATGTTGTGGGTGTAGCCTGGAAGCATGATTACGGATTGAATCTTGTCGCCACTCACCTCATAGTTCAGCACCTCATCGGTGCCCTCCTTGCGGAGCTGGATAAGGCCGTGACCGCTAACCACGATGAACTGCTCCCACTTGGTGTTGTGCCAATGCTCGCCTTTGGTGATGCCTGGCTTGGAGATGTTGATGCTCACCTGACCACAGTTGAGCGTGTGCACCAACTCGGTGAACGAACCACGGTTGTCCACATTCATTTTCAGGTCGAAAATAGCCTTTTCCTTGGGCAGATAGCTCAAGAATGTGCTGTAGAGGCGCTTAGCGAACGAGTCGGCAGGAATTTCGGGAATCATCAGTGTGGTGGGCATATCGGCAAACTTGTGGAGCAGTTCCACAATTTCGCCGAGTGTTGCCTTATGAGTTACTGGGCAATAACAATATCTTCCCTCTGATGAAGGACGCACTTCCAGTCCCTCAAACTCGCAATGGTGCTCTTCGCCTTTCAGTGCATGAATCAACTCGTCAACGAGGTCGTCGATGTAGAGCAGTTCCAACTCCACGCTTGGGTCGTTGACGGTAATCGGCAGGTCGTTCGCAATGTTGTTGCAGAATGTGGCTACGGCACTGTTGTAGTTGGGGCGGCACCATTTGCCATAGAGGTTAGGGAAACGGTAAACCAGCACCTTAGCGCCAGTTTCCTTACCATACGCCAAGAACAGGTCTTCGCCAGCCTTCTTGCTGCGGCCGTACTCGCTATTGCCGAATCGGCCGGTCAACGATGCCTGCTGTGAGCTTGACAGCATCACTGGGCAGTTGTTGCCGTGCGCCTTCAGCGTGTCGAGCAAGGTGGAGGCGAAACCGAAGTTGCCTTTCATAAACTCGTCGTTGTCCTTCGGACGATTCACTCCGGCAAGGTTGAACACGAAATCGCACTCCTTGCACCATGCGTCAAGCTGTTCGGGAGTAGAGTCGAGGTCGTACTCGAACACTTCCTCTATGGCGAGATCGCCATAGCAGCGAGCCTTGCCGTCTTTTATATTGTTGAGTTGAGCGCAAAGGTTTTTACCAACAAAACCTTTGGCTCCAGTTACTAAAATCTTCATACGCC
>ERZ1026780.205-NODE-205-length-51193-cov-16.381556_pt1 | contig 51193 bp, 40 predicted proteins | sample MGYA00380126_ERZ1026780 | MGnify/ENA primary metagenome ERZ1026780 (study PRJEB33269, sample SAMEA4719762) | human gut metagenome | biome: human-associated habitat; feature: organic feature; material: feces | place: Cameroon | collected 2013-10 ... | reverse complement strand
GGCAAAAGCCTCTTTGGAACCACCCGCTTAGCGGGTGGTTTTCGGATGCCAAAAAGTGGCTGTCCGCACGGACAGCCGCTTTTCACATATCTTTACTTATGGGCGCGAAGCGGAATTTTATCACCTTTGCCAGCTCGTCCGTGCTTGTTTCCACCTGCAAGCCGATTCTGCCGCCGCTGAAAAGGATAGTTTCCTGATTTTTTGCGCTCTCATCTATCACCGTAGGGAAAAATTTCTTCATTCCTATCGGCGAGCAACCGCCGTGAATATACCCCGTCAGCGGCAAAAGCTCCTTTGATTTAATCATACTGATACTTTTCTCGCCGACGACAGCCGCCGCCGCTTTCAGATCCAGCTCCTTCTCCACCGGCACGACAAAAACATAATTTGCATTCGATTTGCCGACGGTGACGAGCGTCTTGAAAACCTTATCGGGATTTTCGCCGAGGATTTTCGCTATTTCCGCACCACTGAGCACAGGCTCTGTCTGATAAGTGTGCGTTGTGAAATTTATCTTCTTTGATGACAGCAGTCTGACTGCATTTGTCTTTTCTTCCTGTATTTTCATATCTTGCCTCGTGAGATTTTGATTTTTCGCGTATATTCTATCACGAAGATATGAATTTTTCAAGAAGAAAACCGATTTTTTTCATTATTTATCCCGCATCGGAAATAAGCTCCGACACCGTGACAAATTCATAGCCCTCGGAAAGAAGCTTTGGTATCAGAATCTTCAGCGCGTCTACCGTATGCGTCCCGCTCACGGTGAAATCATGAAAAAGAATTATGCTCCCCTCGCGCACATTTGCGCTGACATTTGCCACTATCTGCGCAGTGGAAGCCTTTGCCCAATCGCGCGTATCGACTGTCCAGAGTATAATACTGTAATCCATACTCGTCGCTATTTCGACGACCTTATGCGAATATGCCCCCTCGGGCGGACGGAAAAGCTTCGGCTGATATCCCGCTATCTCCATGAGCGAATCCTCTGTCTGCGAAATCTCCGCTCTTATCCTCTCGCCGCTGCATTTTGAGAGGCACGAATGATAAAAAGTATGATTTCCCAGTTCATGCCCGCCCTCTATCTCCGCGCGGATGATATCGGGATAGTTTCGCGCATTGCTCCCGACTATGAAAAATGTCGCTTTCACATTGTATTCTTCCAGAAGCGCCAGTATCTGCGCCGTTTTTGTGCGGTGCGGTCCGTCATCAAAGGTGAGCGCGATTTTCTTTTCCCCGCCGCTTCCCGAAAAGATAACTCTGCTGTCCCGCTCGGCAAAGGTGCAGGTGCAAAGCATCATCGCAAGGCACAATACGAGAATGACAAAACGACAGCCCTTCATTTTGCGAAAAGCTCGTCAAGCGAGGCGAAACGGTAGCCGTCTTTTTCCCATTTTGTCATGAGCGTATCGAGAATATCGGCATTTGTTTTTGAGGTGGGATGGAGCAGGACTATCGCGCCGTTATGAATATTCGCATCCAGCAGTGCCATCGCCTTATCGGGCGCAGGCTGCTTCGCATTATCCCAATCGGCATAGGCGAGACTCCAGAAAACCGTTTTATAGCCCATATCCTGCGCATATTTCAGATTTTCTTCGCTGAAGCGCCCCTCGGGCGGACGGTAATATTTCGCCATTTCAAGCCCCGTATATTCCCGCAGAACATCCTCCAATGCATGAAGCTCCTTTTCAAATTCCTCGCGTGAAAAACCCGACATATCGCGATGGCGCACGGTATGATTGCAGATGAGATGACCCTCCTCCGCCATGCGGCGAACAAGTCCGGTATTTCTTCTTATCAGATTGTCCAGCACAAAGAAAGCGCCGGGCGCATTATGCTTTTTGAGCGTATCGAGCACGCGCTCGACATTGCCGTTTTCATATCCCGCATCAAAGGTGAGATAAATCACCTTTTCCTCGGGATTTTTGCCGAGAAAAGCCGCATCGTATTTCTCGATAAAGCGCATATTTGCCTCCGCCTGCGGGCGCTCGTGATTCTTTTTTCTCATGCAGTACCAGCTGTATCCCGCGGCAAACACACTGTTTGCAAAAAATACGGCGGCAAAAAAGCATGATGAGATTTTAAATATTGTTTTTTTCAAAGCTTTGCCTTCCTTCATATATTTTCATATATATAATTTCCGCATTCGGCGGAAAAATAAACAAGGCAAAAATATGCTCCCGTGCCAAAAATCGCATAAGGTGTTAACAAGTCTCACATCATTTGTAAAAAATGTCGGCGAATGCTTGAAAAAGGCTCTTTTTTGCATTATAATATATTATGTAAAAAATTCTTTTGAAAGGAAGTAACATAATCATGGCAGTAAAAGAATTCAAAGCCGAGAGCAAAAAGCTTCTCGAGCTGATGATAAATTCCATCTATACAAATAAGGAGATTTTCCTGCGCGAACTTATCAGCAATGCTTCCGACGCGATAGACAAGCTTCATTTCAAATCCCTGACGGATGAGGGTGTCGGCATAGCCGAGGGCGATTTTGCAATAACGCTCACACCCGACAGCGCGGCAAGAACGCTCACCGTTTCCGATAACGGTATCGGCATGACGCGCGACGAGCTGGAAAACAATCTCGGCACTATCGCAAGGAGCGGTTCGCTCGATTTCAAAACGGAAAACAAGAGCGACACGCTTGATATCATAGGTCAGTTCGGTGTTGGTTTCTACTCCGCCTTCATGGTAGCCGACAAGGTGACCGTCATCTCCCGTGCATACGGTGAGGATAAGGCATGGAAATGGGAATCCTCCGGCGCCGAGGGCTATACTATAGAAGCAGCCGAAAAAGCCACTGTCGGCACGGATATTACCCTGCACATCAAGGAAAATACGGAGAACGAAAACTACGACGGATATCTCAATGAATATCAGCTCCGCGCACTCGTAAAGAAATACAGCGATTACATCCGCTATCCGATAAAAATGCTCGTCACACATTCGCATATGCTTCCGAAGCCGGAGAATGCGGGCGACGACTGGAAACCCGAATATGAAGAGCACAAGGAAATGGAAACGCTCAACAGCATGGTTCCCATCTGGAAGCGCAAAAAAGGCGAGGTGACAAGCGAGGAATACAACGAATTTTACAAGAATACATTTTATGATTACAACGATCCCGCGCTTGTTTTCACGGCAGGCGGCGAAGGTATGGTTTCATACAATGCGGTAATGTTCATTCCCGCGCAGACGCCGTATGATTTTTATACCAAGGAATTTAAAAAGGGGCTTGTCCTCTATTCCTCGGGCGTCATGATAATGGAGAAATGCGAGGATCTGCTCCCCGATTATTTCTGTTTCGTGCGCGGTATAGTTGATTCCGCAGATCTCAGTCTGAATATCAGCCGTGAGCTTCTCCAGCAGAATCATCAGCTCCGTCTCATCCGCAAAAATATTGAAAAAAAGATTAAAAACGAGCTTGTAAATCTGCGCGATAATAACAGAGAGAAATACGAAACATTCTGGAAATCTTTCGGCAGAGTAATAAAATTCGGCGTTTACAGCGATTACGGCGCAAACAAAGATACGCTCTCGGATTTGCTGATATTCTTCTCGGCAAAGGAAAAGAAGTTCATCACGCTTGACGAATATGTTTCCGCTATGCCCGAGTCGCAGAAATGCATTTATTTTGCCGCCGCCGAAACGACAGACAGAGCCGCAAAGCTCCCGAATACGGAAGCCGTGCTCGCGCATGATTTTGATGTTCTGCTCTGCACGGAGGATGTTGATGAATTTTGCCTCCAGACGCTGCAAAGCTATAAGGAAAAGGAATTCAAAAATGTAGGCACAGGCGACCTCGGACTTGAGAGCGAAGAGGAAAAGGAAGCCGCAAAGGCGAGTGCCGAGGAAAATAAAGAGCTTCTCGAAGCGATGAAAAATGCACTGGGCGACAAGGTGAAAGCCGTTCGTCTCTCCAAGGTTCTGCGCGAGCATCCCGTAGCGCTTTCTTCGGACGGCGCGCTCTCCATAGAAATGGAAAAGGTGCTCCGCAATATGCCCGAGGGCGGCGCGATAAAGAGCGAAAAGATTCTCGAGATAAATGAAAATCATCCCGTTTTCGAGGCGCTGAAAGCCGCCGCTTCCGACAGCGAAAAGCTTGCGCTTTATTCAAAGATACTCTATGACCAGGCGCTCCTTATCGAGGGACTGCCGATAGACGACCCTGTGGAATACGCAAAAGCCGTCTGCTCGCTGATAAAATAAGATTATGGAACAGAAAAACCGCGCTCCGCGCGGTTTTTCTTTGTGTATGAGGAATTAAATACTGTTCAAGCGGCGACCGTTGGTCGCAGAAAAGAATCAAAAAGATGGCTTTCCCTCCTTAGAAAACCTCCCTGCATCTTCCAACTTTACTCTATGCAAACAACCATCGCCCTCCGGTGCGAACATAGCGAGTGAACCGTCCAAATGTAGCTTAGTCATGGCTACAGGCTCGAAACGCCCCCGCGCCGACTCGGATTCACTGCTGTGACATGTCAGGCTATGGCGAACCTCGCGGGAATTGACCGATTCGCGCAAGCCTCCCCAAAGGCTTGACCTAAACTTTCAATAAAAGGCGGGCGAAAACTCATTATAGGTGTGCAAAACTTCATTACAGCGCAAAGCCGGCGGGAACAGGTGCTCCCGCCGGCTTTGACAGAACGAAAGCGGACATCCGACGGGATGTCCGCTTTTCTGATTAAAGCAGTTTAAAATTGGTGTCGAGTTCTTCTCCCTCTCTCTTGCACTGCAGATAGAGGTAAAGCTTCTCACTAAACATCTTGCTCTTCAGAATGATATGATTTGTGCTTCTGTTTGTAAGGAAGATAAGAAGAATGGAAGTAAACTGCGACCATGTCATCTCATACTTTCCGCACTCAATCATGCTGAGTCTGATGCGCGAAATGCCTGTACGGTTACCGAACTCTGTCTGCGAAAGGAAAAGATTTTTTCTGAGCGAAACAAGATTATCACGAAGGACAGCCTTTGCTTCTCTGCGTTCTTCATCTGTCAGCTCAATTCTGCTTTGTCCATATCTCATAAATATACCCCCCTAAATACTGCGCTTTTTTTGACTGCACAGAAATTTATGCAATATGCTATACAAGGCAATTATAACATAAAAAATTTCGTTTGTCAACTGTATTTAACAATTTTTTGCGTCACAGGAGTATATCTTTTTGCATTTTTTAAGATTTTTTTAAATTCTATTCGATCAATTTTCATAAATATCGCCGTATGCCGCCTCAAAAAGCTCGCGAATACGCTCCGTTTCGCCCGAAAAATGCAGATATCCGAAAACGGCTTCCATTCCCGTCGCCCGATGATATTCCGCCGCGGTTGCTTTTTTCGGCTTGGAATTTGTATGATGATTCCGTCCGAGGCGATAGACCGCCTCTTCATCCTCTGTCAGCAGCGGAAAAAGCTTCTCCATGCGCGCGCTCTGCGCAGGTGCGCATATCAGGCTCTGCGCCACGCGGCTCATTTCGCCCGTATCCGTCATGCCGAGTGAAATAAGTCTTTCTCTTATCAGTATTTCAAGTACGGCATCGCCTATATAGGCGAGCACTATGCCGCCGTGTGAAACGGCTTCATTCATCTGTCTTATCCTCCGTGTCCGCACCCTCGGTATTTGCCGTCGGTTTTTTCTTTGTGAAAACAAGCAGTTTGCTCGTTATATAGTTGAGTATGACCACAACAACGGCAATTATCAGCTTGGCAAGATATTTATTCATATCGAGCACGCCGCAGAGGAGCGCATCGCCCGCAAGCGAGACCGCGAGTGTAAATACGCGCGAGAGAACAAATTTGCAAAATTCCGCAAAAGAGCGCCCCTGCGCCTCAAAAACGAGATATTTATTTGTAAAATATGCGAATACGACAGCCGCCGCCCACGCAACGGAATATTCCACGGCATTCGGAAAGCGCTCGAAGAAAGCGCCGCCGAACTGCGGAAGGATAAGATCCATCAGCGCAAAAACGAGCCAGTCGACAACTGTTGTCAGCCCGCCTATCACTATGTAAACTATCAGCTCCTTAAATCTCTCCAAATGGAAAAATCTAAGCACGGCATCGATTATTTTATTCAGAAACTTCATCTTTTTGCCATTCCTTTGCGGAAATTTTTGATATTGTTTCCTCCCACTTTTCGGGAGAAACAGTAAGGCTCACCGCCTCAAGCATCGCGTTTGCCGAGAGCGTCTGCGGAAGCGAAAGCTCGCGAAGGAGCGCCTTTCTCTTCTCGGCGGAATTTTTCCCGCCGCACAGCCCCAGCGCATATAGCTCGGCTTTTGTCACGCGCGCTCCCCCCGTCGGTTCGCCCTCATCGGAATACGGGCGCAGGACCTCACGGAGCTTTTCGGCGTCCGTGCCCTCAACTCCGAGAAGCCCTGCCTTGGAGGGTGCTTTTTTGCGCTTCTCCTTGCCGCAGACCTCGGGCGTATAGAGATTTATTATCTTGTCGGCGGGGAGGATATTTTTGATATAATTGCGTATCGTCATGCCCGCCGCATCGCTGTCGGTAAGAACAATAACGCCGTTTTTTTCGGCGAGCCTGCGGATAAGTGCCGCGCGCTCGTCGTTTTTGAAAATGCCGAAACCGTCGGTCTGCACGATAACCGCATGCGCGACGGAAGCGACCTTTATTTTATCGTATTTGCCCTCTACTATGATGGGTCTTGATATCGTCAGCATAAAAGCGACCTCGGCGTATATATTTTGGCAATAAGCATATCGAGCAGAACATAACCGTCGGTCTGCGTGCTTTTGAGTGCCGCGTCCGTTTCGCAGGCGAGCCGCACGGATTCCTCCAGCTTCGATATGGGCGCTTTTGCGACAGCCGCCGCATATTTCGATACGCTGTATTCTTTCATTTTTGTTTCTTTTGCTATCTGCGCAGGGGTCATACCCGCTTCCAGTCCCGCCTTAACGCGGAGCATATCGGAGAGGATTTTTCCCAGTTTTGCAACGAGCGCAACAGGCTCTTCGCGCAGGTCGCGTGCCGTCGCCGCCACGGCATACATATCGGAAATGCTCCATTTCTGCGCCGCTTCAAGCATGGCAAAGGGCGGAGCTTCCGTTGTCACCGCCTGCGAAACGACGGAGCGCACATCGCTTTCCGTTATCTCGGTTTTCCCGCTTCCGTGCGCATAGAAGCAGAGCTTTGCCGTTTCCTCGGCTATCACGGACATCTCGAGCGAACACATATCGGCGAGGATATCGAGCGCCGCGTCGGACGCTCTGACTCCCTCGCGGGAGAGGTGGCGCGCCGCCCATGTTTTCAGCTTCAGCTTGCTCTGGATATCGAAGCGCACGAGCTTCGCCGCGGCGGAAAGCTTCTTGAATTCCTGCGAATTTTCGGTTTTGTAATCAAAGGTCCATTCGTTTTTGCGCAGGCAGAGGATGGCGATGTTCGTCTCGTCCGCCGCCTTGAGGTTTTCACAGAGCATATCGAGAGCCGAGGCGGGAAGCCCGTCCACTGCGAGGTCATGAATCTCCGTCAGCCGCCGCTCCTGCCCCATCGGGAAAGAGGAAAGCGAAGAGGCAAGCGCGGAAAAACCCGCGTCCCTGCCGCCCGAGACAGCCGAAAAGGAGATTTTCCCGTAATTGAAAAGCTCCAGTCCCTCCGCGCTCATGATGCTTTTGTATACCTCCGAGAGGTAATGGCGCTTGAGATAGTCCTCATCTCCGAGGAAAATATATGCGCCGCGAAGTCCGCCGCTCTTTATCTCGGCGGCAAGCTCTTCGGGCTTCATATATCTGAATTTATCAGCCATTTTCCCATTCCTCCCAAATTTTTCCAAGTTTTCCACATTATCCACAGGTTTTTCCACAAAAAGTCGGCTTTGCCGCCTTGCGCCATGTGGCGCAAAATGTAGTATTCATGCGGATTTTGCCGATTTTTGCGCTATTATGCCCGCGATGGGAAATAATCGCCGCAAAAAAAATCAATAAAGCGGATGCTTCTCGCAGAGTGCTGTCACACGGCTGCGGATTTCGTCGGCGCTCGCCTCGAAATCGGTCGCCGCGAGTTTTATCAGATGCGCCGTTTCGCGCATATCCTCTTCGGTGAAGCCGCGGGTTGTCACGGCGGGCGTGCCGAGACGGATGCCGCTCGTTATAAATGGGCTCTGCGGGTCGTTCGGTATCGCGTTTTTATTTGCCGTGATATAGACCTCGTCGAGACGATGCTCCAGCTCCTTGCCTGTGATGTTCATCGGGCGCAGGTCGACAAGCATCAGATGGTTGTCCGTGCCGCCCGAAACGAGATCAAAGCCCTCGGAGAGAAGCTCATGTGCGAGTGCGGCGGCGTTACTGACGATTCTCTTCTGATATTCGGTAAATTCGGGCTTGAGCGCCTCGCCGAAGCAGACGGCTTTTGCCGCGATAATGTGCATGAGAGGACCGCCCTGCGTGCCGGGGAAGATAGCCTTGTTTATCTTCTGCGCAAGCTCGGCGCGGCAGAGAATCATACCGCCGCGAGGTCCGCGGAGCGTTTTGTGCGTTGTGGTGGTGACAACATCCGCATACGGCACGGGATTCTGATGAAGTCCCGCTGCCACAAGACCTGCGATGTGCGCCATATCGACCATGAAATATGCGCCTGCCTCGTGTGCTATTTCGGAAATGCACTTGAAATCTATTGCGCGGGGATAAGCCGACGCGCCCGCAACGATAAGCTTGGGACGCTCGGCAAGCGCCTTTTCGCGAAGCTTGTCATAATCTATGCGGTGTGTTTTTTCGTCCACGCCGTAGGAAATGAAATTGTAATATGAACCGGAAAGATTGACAGGGCTTCCGTGTGTGAGATGACCGCCGTCGGCAAGGCTCATGCCGAGCACCTTGTCGCCGGGAGAGAGCAGGGCAAAATAAACGGCAAGATTTGCCTGCGCGCCGCTGTGCGGCTGAACATTTGCATGCTCCGCGCCGAAAAGCTTCTTTGCACGCTCGATAGCGATATTTTCAACGATGTCAACGCATTCGCATCCGCCGTAATAACGCTTGCCGGGATAACCCTCGGCATATTTGTTTGTCAGCGGCGAGCCCATTGCCGCAAGCACTGCGGGAGAGACAAAATTTTCGCTTGCTATAAGTTCGATTCCTCTGCGCTGGCGGGCAAGCTCCATGCCAATCGCATTACCTATTTCGGGGTCGTAATTCTTCAGAAATTCAATATTTTCGTTTATCATCGTGTTTTACCGCCTGTGAATATTATTTTACATATTATAATACCATAACTGCGGCTGTTTTTCAAGCGGTTTGAGAGAATTTGAGGGGAAATAAAGTTTCACACTGCCTTTTTCCGTTAAAGTTTTCGCCCGCCCTTTATTGAAAGTTTAGGTCAAGCCTTTGGGGAGGCTTGCACGAGCCGACGGCGGCGACGGGAATTGACACATATGCTCCGCAAATCGGTCAATTCCCCACTGGAAAAGGCTTCTATCCGCTTTTTCTTTTGCATATGCAGGCGCAAAAGAAAAAGCTATAAAAAAGAAAACGCCGAGCAGAAATTTCGCGCTCTGCGGAGCGCGACAAGAACTCCGCGTTCTTGACTGCGCCTCCTTTTGAAAAAAGGCGGGCGAAAACTTTATTGAGGGTAAAACTTTATTGTGAGTGAGATTTTCGGTCTGCCTTTTTTGCGTCTCGTGTAACGAGACAGATAAAAATGCGCAGAGTCGTCGAATATCCGTTTCGTCGCCGTACAACCGTACGGCAGAGACGGATTTCGGCGAGAGAAAAAGTGAATATGATAAAATCAAAAGGAAGCCTCTCGGCTTCCCTTCCTTAATTTTGAGTTGATATTACTAAAAAGTTTAAACCTTAATAAATCTCTTTATTAAGTGAAAATATAATCATTTTCACTTTTTCGGTCTGCGCTTTTTTGGGTAGCCAAGTGGCTAGTTCAAAAAAGATGCAGAGTCGTCGAATATCCGTTTCGTCGCCGTACAACCGTACGGCAGAGACGGATTTCGGCGAGAGAAAAAGTGAATACGATAAAACGCAGGAAATCCGCGAGCGGATTTCCTGCCTTCCTTAAAATCGATATTAGTGAAAGTTTTAGCTTTCATAAATGTCTTTTACCTTGAAAAGTAACACACTATTTCACTTTTTCGGTCTGCGCTTTTTGGGGCAGCCACTTTTTATTTCAGGAAGTCCATGATGTCAAGATCCATCATAGGCATCAGTCTCGTCAGAAGCAGACGATAGCGCATATACGGATGGAAGCGGAGAGCATCGGTCAAAAGCTGTTCGCCGACATGAACCTCTTCAGGCGTTGTAGCCGCGCCTGCGGCATGCATGAGAGAAAGAAGCTTTTCATCTGTCGGAAGTGTTTCAAGGATAATTTTTCTTATCTCTCCCCAGCTTTCTTTCAGCTTTTCGGGAGAAACCTTGTCCGTTATCGTAGGCGTATTCACGCGCTTGATATCATTCAGCATGCAGGCATCGTATTTGGAATAAACAAGGTCCCAATCGGTATTATCGACATGAGGATTTATCTCGGTCACGCGCTCTGCGATATTGCGATATGCGCGGTTGAGAATAACGGTCATAACGCCGACCTTTTTGCCGTGAAATTCAGGCCAGATACCGCGATTGAGCTTATAGCACTCGAGATAATGGGAAACAACATGCTCCGCGCCGGAAGCGGGACGCGAACAGCCTGCCAGCTTCATTGCAAGTCCTGTCAGCACGAGAGCCTCCATGACAGCACCTGCGGCTTCCTCGCTGTTTTCCGTAATTCTGTCGGCAAGAGCCGTGATGCGGTCTATCGCTTCGCTTGTGATAGCGGCTATCTTCGGGCAATAATATTCGTCAATGAGCAGATTTGCCATTTTCCACTCGGCAAGACCGATATATTTTGCCACCATGTCGCCGAAACCGGAAGATTTCAGTTCTGCGGGAGCGGCGGCAAGAATTTTTGTATCGGCAATGATAACGAGCGGCTGTTCAGCCTGCCATGAGGACTTGAAATTGTCCTTTACTATCGGCGCGGTATCGGAAGCAAAGCCGTCCATGCTGGGCGCCGTTGCAAAAATACAGAATTTCTTACCCGTCTGATAAGAAGCCACACGGCAGATATCATTGAGCGAACCCGTGCCGACGGAGATTATGCCCTGCACACTCGGGCAGATGGCTTTCAGCTCTTCGACCTGCTCGGCGCGCGCATATGTAAGATTATTGTAGATTCTCTCCGTAAGCTTAAAGCCAGCGGCGATAAGGCTTTCGCGAACACCTGCGGCGGCAGCGATGGTATTTTCATCAGCTACGAGAAGCAGATCATCCTCAAAGCCGTTGCGGCGGAGAATTTCACCTGTTTTTGCAGTTATCCCCGAGCCTATTTCTATATCTTTTGTATAGAAAGTATGTTTTTTGCCACAGGGGCAATTTTCAAGTGATTTGAGCATTCCGGTTAAATCCAAAATAAACACCCTCTTTTTTAAAATTTCATTTACAGCATGAGTATACAACAAAAAGCGTCTTTTGTCAAGCCGAAAGGAAATAAGTTTGTGTTTATTGTACTTTTCCGCGAGGGAAAGTGCTGAAAGTGGCTTTTTCTTTATCGCGCTTTTGAGTGACCAAGAGGAGGGTTCAGGGTGGCGGAGCCACCTCTGAACGGCGTCGCCGAGACGGAGTCAGCGGCAAAAGTCATTTAAGAGGGCTTTCCCCCTGTCTCGGCGACGCCAACACACACGCTTCGCGTATGTGTTGGTTCATTCCCCCCTCTTAAAAACACCCTCCGCGTGCACGCCCGCTAAAAGTGCGGGAATTGACCGATTTGCGAAGCAAATGCGGTCGGCGTCGCCGAGACAGGGCAAGCGGGCGTGGGTAAGGTCTGTGCGCTAACGGGACTGCAAATATAACCCTCTTCTCGCTATGTTCGCACCAGATGCGCGCCTAAACTTCGACCCGCGAGGTTCGCCATAGCCCGACATGGCACAGCAGCGAATCCGAGTCGGCGCTTAAGCGTTTCGAACCTGTAGCCGTGGTTAAGCTATAGCAGGACGGTCGGGGCACTTTGTTCGCACTGGTCGCCGCGAGGCGACAGAAAGAGTTTAAAAGAGGAAAGCTTTCCTCTTTTTGACTTTTGCCGCGCTTTTCGTCAGTGAAAAGCGCGATAAAAGAAAAAGTTTCTTTATGATTCTTTTGGATTGTCGTAGAAAGCGTTGCTTGGCGTCGCCGAAACATGGAAACGCTCTTTTGGGTACTTTTTCGTCACTGAAAAGTACGATAAATATAAAGTATCCCTCATTCTTTTCGTGCAAGTGAAAAGCGGCAGAAAAGAAAATTTTCTTTTACCTCGCAAAACATTGACAAAAGCAGATAAAAAGGATAAAATATAAAAGAGATAAATTTTCGGAGGCTTTGCATTGGATACGGGGTTTCGCGCATGGGCGGAGATAGATATCGACGCTCTTTTACATAATATAAAAATCATACGCTCTGCCATCGGAGATGAGGCAGAGCTTATCGCCGTAGTCAAGGCAAATGCCTATGGGCATGGCGACACTCAGCTTTGCCGATATCTCGGTGATACTGTTCAGGGCTATGCCGTGGCATGCTATGATGAAGCTGTCGGACTTCGCCGCGCAGGCATTTCCGGACGCATTGTCATACTCGGAGCTATTGTCGAGAGTTGTATCCCGGGAGCTGTCAAAGATGATATTTCAATGACGGTATTCTCTGCCGACACGGCAAAAAAGATAAACAATGCCGCAAAGACACAGGGCAAGCGCGCAGAGATATTTCTCGCAGTTGACACGGGAATGTCGCGGCTCGGACTCTCCTGTGATGAGGCGGGACTTTGCGAGGCGCTGAAAATATGTTCCTATGATTCGCTTGATACGCACTGTATCTTTTCGCATCCTGCCTGTGCCGATATCGTCTCTTCTCCCGTGACAGGCAGACAGAAGAAGATTTTTGAAACCTTTATCCGCGTGCTCGAACAGCATGGCGCACACATCGAGCGCAAATGCTTTGACAACAGCGCGGCACTTCTCGGCTACGGCAGATGGGGCAATCTCTATAAACTGGGACTGATAATGCATGGGCTTTCCCCCGCCGAAAATCTCCATGCCGACCTTATCCCGACACTTTCGCTTCGGGCAAGAGTGGCGCAGGTAAAGACGCTCGAAGCAGGCGAGGGCGTGAGCTACGGTCATACATTCATCGCTCCGCGCCGCATGAAAACGGCAACTCTCAGCATCGGTTATGCCGACGGACTGCCGATTTCCCTTTCAAATCGCGGCGGCGTTATAATAAAAGGAAAATATGCGCCGATACTCGGCAGAATCTGCATGGATCAGATGATAGTCGATGTTTCCGAAATCGATGATGTACAAACAGGCGATGTTGCTACGGTAATCGGGCGCGACGGCGAGCTTGAGGTCACCGTCGACGATATAGCAAAGCTTGCGGATACGATAAATTACGATATTGTCTGCGGTATCGGCATGCGTGTGACGCGCGTATATATAAAGGACGGCAAACAGGACTCGGCATATTCTTATGTTAATCCCGATGTCAGATAAAAGCTGCAATAACGGTAAAAACCGAGGTTTGATATATGAAAAATATTCCTTGTGATATGCATACACATTCCGTCTTTTCGCATGACGGCGGGAAAGATTCGGGCATCGATGCGCTTTGCATGCGCGCGATAGAGCTGGGGCTTTCCTGCCTTGCGATAACCGACCACTGCGATGTAAACGGCGAGGCGGAAAAAATATACGCAAGCTATGACAGCGACGGTGCATGGCAGGCGATGTGTGCGGCAAAGGAAAAATATCGCGGCTCGCTTAATCTTATTCTCGGTATAGAGCTCGGTCAGCCCGAGCAGTATCCCGAGGTAGCGGAAGCTTTTCTTCGCCGCCATCCGTATGAATTTATCATCGGTTCGGTGCATAATCTCGACAGAGTGCCGGATTTCTGCATGATGAATTTTGAATATATTCCCGATGCGCTTGCTTCTCAGCTTTTTGACCGTACGCTCGATGAGATGAATGCGCTCATTGATTTTCCGATAACCACACTCGCGCATCTCACATATCAGACGAGATATATGGCGATGGCAGGCAAGCCTTTTGATTTCGCGCCGCACAGGGATAAAACGGCGGCTCTGCTGAAGAAGCTGATATCACGCGGCATCGCGCTTGAGGTCAATGTTTCTACGGTATGGCGCGGTCTCGGCTTCACCATGCCGCAGGCGGAGATAATCGCGCTCTATCGCGACCTCGGCGGCTCGCTTATCACCATAGGCTCCGACGCGCATTCGCCCGTCAATCTCGGCAGAGGAATAAACGAGGGGCTGGAACTCATCCGCAGTCTCGGCTTCGACCGCGTGATGACTACAAAGGGTAATTTTATTTTGATATAAATAAATATAGGGCACAGCAGTTTTATCCGTGGCGGATTTTCCTGCTGTGCCTTATTTTATACAGCAAAATATGCGGCTTCATCTTTCACCGTAATGTGAAATTCAGTTTTCTGTTGAAATTTCCAATTTTTCAAAATAAAACGAAATTTTGTCATCTTCAAAATCGGTCAGATAATATCGTGTCTCGCCTGTATAACCGTTATCGATATTATCCTGTATCTCTATATCACTTATATAAAGCGTATCATAAATATTTTTTACTTTTAAAACAGAAACATTGTAAAATTTAAAAATATATATTATAACTCCGCCATCATAGTCATAAAGCGCCAACTTTATTTCAAGATTAAAGTATTCTTCAATGCTGTCCTTGCAATATCGCGCTTCGCATAAATCAGCTTCATTTTGTACCGACTCTTTTATATAATCACGAAAAGCATAAACTTTGCTCTCGTTTTTGCCGAAATCCGAACCGCTTTCCATAGATATGCCCTCTTTCTGTTTTTCTATATGATATCATATAGGAATCAAAAAGTCAAGATGACTGTACTGATGATTAAAACCGGGCCCACGATGCCCCGTCTCGGCGACGCCGACCCCTACAAGATAAAATCGAAGTAATACCAGTAACAAAACAAAAAATATACGCTTTATCCCGTCAGCGTAGGCACTGGATCCACGCCCGCCATGCACTTTCAGCGGGCGTGCAGACAATGCGTGCACGAATCTGCTCGGTTATCTCGTGCGCTATGTTCGCACGCGTGGTACAGCTGAAATTGCGGGGAGCGGCAAAACCACCGACTTTCACTTTATCCTTTGCCGCACGCACTCGCCACGCACTACTTCCTGCGACTAACTCGTGCACGCGGGAAGAGATATATAAGAGAGGGGAACGCTCTCTTATATGACTTTTGGTACTTTTGGTCATACAAAAGTACGATAAAAGAAAAAGTTTCTTTAAGTATCTTCACGGGCGAACAATGTTCGCCCCTACCATATGAATTTAAAGTACAGTATGCAGCCAAAAGAAAAAATCAAAGCCCTATCCTCTTTTTCTTTTGCATATGCCGCCGCAAAAGAAAAAGCTATCAAAAAGAAAAGCGCCGATATGAGATTTCGTGCTCTGCGGAGCACGACAAGGGCGCTGCCCATTGACCTGCAAGCCTTTGAAAAGGCTTGACCTAAACTTTAATGGAGCGTTAAAACCTTAATACCATCAAAAAATCGGCAACTATTCGTTGCCGATTTTTATCGTATCGCATTATATCTTTATTATCAGGCTTGCCAGTGCTATCACGGCGGGCATTGTTGCCACCGAGAGCAATGACGAAGCGCCGACCGCCTGCGAAGCATAACCCGGGGAAATCCCGTAAAGCTCCGCGAGCATAGTAACCGTGGAGGCACTCGGAACAGCCGCCATTATCGTGAGAAATACTGTCATATTGTCATTAAGTCCGCAAAAATGCGCAATAAGGCACACGACAAGCGGGATAATAAGCAGCTTCACCGCCGAGAGATAATATATCTGCGGGTCGGCGAAAATCTGCTTCGGTTTTCTCGTGGCGAGCAATGCTCCCGTCACGACAACGGAAACAGGCGTACAGAGTGCCGCGAGATATGAAAATGTCGATGCAAGCGGCGCAGGACATGTGAAATACGGGCTGACAAGATAGATTACTATCCCGATAAGGCACGGCACCGTGCCGTAATTGAGCAGTATTTTCTTCGGCGTGAGCCTTATATCTTTGCGCTTTCTTGCCATTATGGCAATACCCCATGTCCATACGCCTATCTGAAAGCTGATATTGAAAAAGGCGGCAAGGAAAAGTCCTTCGGCACCGAAAAGCGATTCCATGAGCGGGAAGCCGAGAAATCCGCAGTTGCCGAAAATTATGGCAAATTCCGTTATTTTTGCTTCATCGAAGCTTCGGAAGCGAAAGACCTTGCAAGCGGCAAATGCGATAACCGCCATCAGCGCGTGAAGAAGTATCCCCAGCCCCACAACGGTAAAACCGTTTATAAAATCGCTTTTCGTATACTGATATTTTACGAAAGCATTGATTATCATGCAGGGCTGACCGATGCAGATGATAAGTTTAGAAAGCCTGTTTGCCGCCGTATCATCCACGATATGCAGCCGGTATGCGAAGTACCCGACTGCCATGAGGATGAAAAGCGTTATGACAACAGTATAAAACCCAGATAAATTCATTATTTCTCCGTTTAATTATTTTCCGGCTTTGGGAACATAAATGCGCAGTGCATGAACGGCGCTTTCCGCTTCTTCTGCCGTGAGTGCCGCATCGTCCGCCTTGGAAAGGTTGAAAGCGCGGAAAATAAACTTGCCCCACCATTCTTCGGTGACCGTTATAACCTCTTCGTTTGTATTTCCCGGGCGTATCTTATCGGAGTTTTTCGCTCCGGCATAGCGCCATCCCTCGGGACGGTATTTCCAACCGCTTTCAAGCACGATAACCGAGCCTGCGGGAAGTTCTTTTTTTGAAAGGAGTCTCGAGGCGGCGAAATTATTGATATTTGACGCTGTCGAACCGCCCGCTTTGCTTGTAAGAAGCATTCCCGATACGGAATTGTAATATGCATAGGGTACGATATCAAGCTCTATCATAGTGAAGTCATCGGGATTCAGCCCGAGTTTCTCAAGGTCGGCTTTTTTCGTTTCGGTATCCGTATCGTTTACATAAGTTGAAGCTTTCGGCTCAAAAGGATGACGGCAGGCATTTTCCGCCGCTTCCTTGGCGGCAAGAGCAGCTCTCGTGCCGAGCAGATATCTGTATTCGTTCGGAACATATGTCACAGCCGAGAGGTCGGCACCTGTGAGCGCTTTGAACCATGTGAGCGCCGCGGTATATCTGCCCATATCATAGGAGAGATGATAGCCGTCCCGCGTGACGGTATCGCCGATATAGCTCGTGCGGATATTCTGTATAGCCGTGCCCGACGGTATCACGCCCGCGAAATCATCCTTATGCTCCGAGAGAACAACTTTATTGACGGCGGAAACGATGCTCTTATACATGGTTTTCTGATTTCTGCCGTATCTGGCAAAATCACTGTGCGAAGAATTGCTCTGATAAGCCCATGTCATATGCCATACAAGCTTGGCTTCCGGGCAGGAGGTTTTTACGGTTTCTATAAGGCTTGTGAGATGCGGCTCATATGAGGATTCAACGCCGCTGAGTCCGCTTGCCTGCTGGAATGTCACAACATCCCATTCGGCATAGCGAAGCCCATCGATGAGTTTGCTCTTTGTTTTTGTCCATTTGCCGTCATTATTCAGATAAAAATCATACGGAAGTGTGCTCTGCGAGAGCGTCTGCACATGCTGTTCGAGCGAGCAGCCGCTGATATAGAGATTGCCGAGCACGATATCGGTATAGCCAGCGCTCTTTGCGATATCATAGAGATATTCCATCGCGTCAACGGAAAAGCTGTTGCCTATGGCGAGTACTTTCAGGCTCTTGCCCTCGGGAAGTATCGGTTCGGGCTCGGATTCCGGTTCTGTCGTTGTTGCCGTTGTGGCGGTGGTTTCGGTAGTTGTGGCTGTCGTTTCGGTTGTGGCGGTGGTCGCTGTCGACTGCGTCGGTTCCGTCGGTTTTGTTACCTCGGAAGAGCTTGTTGTGCCGGATGTTGCGGGAGCGGTAGTTTCGCTTGTAACATCGGGATTGCCGCCGCAGGAAACGAGCGCAACCGCCGAAACGAGGAACAATGCCGCGAGTATGAGTGCCAATACTTTTTTCATAAATTTTCCCTCCGTGCCTGATTTTGTTTTCATTTTAAAGTATACCGTAGTTCGCCGAAAAAGTCAATGCTCAAATAGGGGATATTTTGTTTTGGCTGGTTTTTATTTGGGAGTTGTGGACTTTATATTTACTTGTAGCGAGCGAACAGCGTTCGCACGCAAAGAAATTAAAAAAAGCTCTTATTCTCTCGTACTTTTGTATGACCAAAAGTACGATAAAAGAAAAATTATTTCCAAAAACCAAAAAAATCGACAACTTTCGTTGCCGATTTTTCGGGTTCGTCACAGGTATTCTTTCATTTTATTTATACTGTTTTCCTCAAAAGTGACGACCTCGTTTGCAAAATTCATGATATGCTCAGGTGCATTTTCCTTTTTCGCGGCGGTTATCTGCTTTTTCAGCTCCACTATGCCCATTGTCGAGCCTTCGATTATCAGTTCCGCCAGCTTCTGCGCGGAGCTGTCGGTCATGGTGCTCATCGTCATCGAAATTTCGCCCGAAATTTTTGCGATGGGACTGAGCTCTTTTGCCTTGATGTTCATATCCGCCAGCTTGCTTTTTGCCGTATTTGCATAGCTTGCATATGTGTCGAGCTGACAGGTGATATCGCGGCGCAGGTTTTCATCCTTTACCTTGCCGATGAGCGAGCAGAGCGAATCCTCGCCCATATTTGCGTTTTTGTAAATTTCGCAGAGCAGTTTTTCTCCCGGATTTGTCGGTTTGTTTTTCTCCATGGAAATCATCTCCTTTCCTGTTTATTATCCGAAAAAAGCCGTTTTTTATACCGCCGCACGGATAATAAATGTGAAAAGGCAAAAAAATTCACATTTCCGCAAATATTTTTTGCAAAAAGGACTTGTATATTTTTCCAAAATGGGTTAGAATAAGGATTGTATGGGAATTTATTACCCCAATTCCACTAAATTTATCTAAACGGAGGATTTTATCATGTCAGTTAAAGTTGCTATTAACGGTTTCGGCAGAATCGGTCGTCTCGCTTTCAGGCAGATGTTCGGCGCAGAGGGTTATGAAGTTGTTGCTATCAACGACCTTACAAGCCCCGCTATGCTTGCTCATCTTCTCAAGTATGATACAGCTCAGGGCGGCTACTGCGGCAAAATCGGCGAAAATGCACACACAGTTTCTTCTAAGGAGCCCGTTCTTGCTGAAGACGGCAAGACAGTTGTTACTCCCGGTTCTATCACGGTAGACGGCAAGGAAATCACTATTTATGCTATGCCCAAGGCTCAGGATCTTCCCTGGAAAGCTCTCGATGTAGATGTTGTTCTCGAGTGCACAGGTTTCTATTGCTCCAAGGCTAAGGCTCAGGCTCATATCGATGCAGGCGCAAAGAAAGTTGTTATTTCCGCTCCCGCAGGAAATGACCTCCCCACAATCGTATTCAGCGTAAACGAAAAGACTCTTACAAAGGATGATACGGTTATTTCCGCCGCTTCCTGCACAACAAACTGCCTCGCTCCTATGGCTAAGGCTCTCAATGATTATGCTCCTATCCAGAGCGGTATCATGAGCACAATTCATGCTTACACAGGCGACCAGATGATTCTCGACGGTCCTCACAGAAAGGGTGACCTCAGAAGAGCAAGAGCAGGCGCTGCAAACATCGTTCCTAACTCTACCGGCGCTGCCAAGGCTATCGGTCTCGTTATCCCCGAGCTCAACGGCAAGCTTATCGGCTCCGCCCAGAGAGTTCCTGTTCCCACAGGTTCCACAACAATTCTTACAGCTGTTGTCAAGGGCAAAGATGTAACAAAGGACGGCATCAATGCCGCTATGAAGGCTGCTTCTTCCGCTTCCTTCGGTTACAATGAGGATCCTATCGTTTCTTCCGATGTTATCGGTATGAGATACGGCTCGCTCTTCGATGCTACACAGACAATGGTATCCAAGATTGACGATGACACATATCAGGTTCAGGTTGTTTCTTGGTACGACAACGAGAACAGCTACACAAGCCAGATGGTTCGTACAATCAAGTACTTCGCAGAGCTCAACTAATTTATCTGCTGATATCCGAATTAAAAGGGAATCCGAAAGGGTTCCCTTTTTGCGTAACGAAAATACTATAAAATAAAAAGCCGCGGCGCGGCTTTTTATTTATTTTTCCATCATTTACTTCCCCTGCAAATTTCCTTGCTCTTCTTATATGTACCGACCTTGCATTGCACACTGCGCAGAGGAGTGCCGCTGATGCCGAGCAGAGCGTCCATTTCCGCCGCCGCGTTTTCATATGTGCCGCCTGTATGATGGACGAGGATATAATCCGCCTCCTTTATCTTTCCCGCCGCCGCGCGGCAGAATGCCCGCATGGGCGCGGCGAGAGCAAATACCCATATCGGAGAGCAGATTGTGACATGTTCGTACTTTGCGAGGTCTGCGCTTATTTCCTCTATCGGCATTTCCCATCTGTGCATGCCGAAGCGTCCGCACCACCAGAAGCCGGGCGTCCCCTGCGTGCGCTCCGTTGACTTCACTTCATAAACGGCGGCGCCTGTTCGGTTTGCTTCCTCATAGGCAAGCTTTCTCGCGTAGCCCATGCGCGAGAAAAATACCACAAGCCGCCCGGGATTTGTTCCTATATTCGGATAATCGGCTATATCTGCGTGAAAAGCCTCCTGCCTGCGGAAAACATATGCCGCATAACCGCAGATTGCCTGCGCCATACCGAAAATAAAATATATAGTCGACATGAAATTCGGCGGGAACATATAAAACTGAATACATATCCAGAGCATGAGCGTTATGCCGAAGAGCCCGCCGAGTATCACGCCCGCTTTCTTTTTCGCGATAAGCAGTCCCGCGGCGGTGAGATTTGTCAGCCCGTTTACGATAAGCAGGGCGATGCCGGAGAATTTCAGGTCGCGGAAGAGCACATCGGCAAAGGGGAGCTTCTGCATATAAGGGAGCATGGAATCCATTCCCATCGCCTTGCCCGACGGGTCGCAAAGCATTCCCGCAGCGCCCGCCACGGCGCCTATCCCGATAAAAAGCGTCCAGAAAATGAGCCATTTCCGCGCCGTTTCAAATCTTGATTTTTCTTTCACTTTACTCTCTCCTCCTCAGCTTTTCTTATCCATTCATCGAGAAAAGCCATCTGTTTCTCCGTATGAAACCAATGCTCGCCGCCGCGCATCACCGTGAGCGGCGCGCCGATTTTTTCGGCGAAAGCGGAAACCGTTTCATATGAGGTGAGATTGTCGTTTTCACCGTAGAGTATGCGCGTCGGCACGCTCAGGTTCAGCGGATGACTGCGAACATAGCATAGATATTCCCATGAGAGCACCTCGCCGAAAGCCGTCGGAATCTCTCCTTTCTCGCGCAGTTCCGCTTCTGTTACACCTGCCCAGCCCATCATATTTTCTATCAGGCGCTCCATATCGACTATCGGCGAGATGAAAAACGCCTCATCGACCTGCGCGCCCGAGAGCGCACTCATCGAGAAAAACGCGCCAATGCTGTTTGCGATAAGCGTAAGCGAGGTGCATTTTTTCCTCTGCTCATCGAAAAACCGCGGAAATTCTTCCTTTGCTTCCCATGGCGTTTTGGCACCGTAATCGAAGCCAATCACATCGCATCCCGCGAAAAGCGGTCTGTAATGCTCCGCTTCGCCTGCGTTTCCGCCCTTGCCATGGACATATATGACCGTGTGCCCCATGCGCTGTGCCTTTTCCCAATCTTCTTTTGTCAGCAGATTCGTATACCCGATTCTTACTTCGTTCATGAGCGGAACGGGAACGCTGTCGCAGGTATGATGATAGCGGAAGCCAAGCTTCTCCTGAACCCGCTTTGACTTCATATTGCCGTCATAATAGCCGCACCAAATCTTCTTCATACCCAGCTCCGTAAAGCCGCGGCGGATAAGCCTGCCCGCCGCCTCGGGCATATATCCCCTGCCCCAGAAAGGCTTGCCGAGCCAGTAGCCGAGTTCGCATTCGTCATCGCGCCCGGTCATGTCCGTGTGTCCGTTCAGCTTCAGTTCAACTGCGCCTATCGCTCTGTCCGCGCCTTTTTCACATATGGCATAGCATTCCGCGCCGCAGAAAACATTTTTTATAACCTCGCGGCTCTCATCGATGCTTTTGTGCGGTTGCCAACCCGCTATGGGACCCACATCGGGGTCGCTCGCATATTCATAAAGGCTCTCTGCATCCGAGAGCCGCCATTTTCTCAGTATCAGTCTGTCTGTTTCCATATTTTTTCCTTGCAAATGCGCTCTTCGGTGCTTTTTCTTTCAATAATAACATATTGTTATATAAAAATCAATACGAAATGAAAATAAGGCTGAAAAAAGCGGGAAATTTACGAAAATTCCCGCTTTTTGTCTACTTGATTTTATTAAATTCCATGCGCCCGTCCTTTACCGTGCAGAAAATCTTATCGCCCTTTGATATCTCATGGCGCAGGAGCTTTTCCGCGAGCACATCCTCTATCTTCTCTCTTATCTCGCGGCGAAGCGGACGCGCTCCGTACATTTCGTCCATGCCGCTCGCGGCGATAAGCTCCACCGCCTCATCGGAAAATTCCATTTCCGCTCCGAGAGCCGCCATCTTCTTTACGATATCGCCGAGCATTTTTGCGGCTATCAGCTTTATCTCGTCCTTGCCGAGCCGCCTGAAAATCACCGTCTCGTCTATCCTGTTGAGAAATTCGGGGCGGAAGCGTTCGCGCAGTTTTGCCCGTATGCTCTCCTCCTCTGCCATGCTCTCGCTCACCGTCGGCGAAAAGCCCGTCGCGCTGTAGCTTTTGCGCTCGCCTGTGCCGATATTGGAGGTCATGATGATTACGGCATTCGAGAAATTCGCGCGCCTGCCCTGCGAATCGGTGAGCTGTCCCTCCTCCAGCACCTGAAGCAGAAGATTGAAAACATCGGGGTGCGCTTTTTCTATCTCATCGAAAAGGATGATGCAATACGGCATTTTGCGCACGCGCTCCGTCAGCTGACCGCCCTCGCCGTAGCCGACATAGCCGGGCGGCGAGCCGATAAGCTTCGACACGCTGTGAAGCTCCATATATTCGCTCATATCGAGCGTTATCATGGCGTTTTCACTGCCGAAAAGCGCTTCCGCCGTCGCCTTTGCCAGTTCCGTTTTGCCTACGCCCGTAGTACCGACGAAAAGGAACGAACCGACAGGGCGTTTCGGGTCGCCGAGTCCCGCTCTGCCGCGCCTTATCGCCCGCGAAACGGAAACGACGGCTTTCTCCTGCCCTATCACGCGCCGCCCGAGAATCTCCTCGAGGCGAGCGAGCCGCTCGCCCTCGTCCTCGCTTATGCGCGAGGCGGGGATATGCGTCCATGCCGTGACTGTCTCGGCTATTTCGTTTTCGCCTATGACGGCGTTGCCCGCCGCTCTTGCCCGCTCCCATTTTTCGCATTCGGATTCGAGCGCGTCGCGCGCGGCGATTATCTCATCGCGCACGCCTGCCGCCGCTTCGAAATTCTGGGAGCGCACGAGTGCTTCTTTCTTTATCCGGAGCGCTGCGAGCCTGCTCTCCAGCGCCCTTATCTCATCGGGCTTGCCGCTTTTCTCTATGCGCTTTTTCGCGGCGGCTTCGTCGATGAGGTCTATCGCCTTGTCGGGCAGGAATCTGTCATTCAGGTATCGCACCGAGAGCCGCACAGCCGCGTCTATCGCCTCGTCCGTAATCTTCACATGATGGTGGTTTTCATAGCTTTCGCGAAGTCCGCGCAGGATATTTTTCGTCTGCGCTTCGTCCGGCTCGCCTATGAGCACAGGCTGAAAACGCCGCTCGAGCGCCGCATCCTTTTCTATATGGCGATGGTATTCCGAAACGGTAGTCGCGCCGATAAGCTGAATATCCCCGCGGGAGAGCGCGGGTTTGAGTATGTTCGCCGCATCGAGCGCGCCCTCTGCCGCACCTGCGCCGACTATCATGTGTATCTCGTCTATGAAAAGGATATATTTATCGGATGAAGTGACCTCTTCTATCACCTTTTTGAGTCTGTCCTCAAATTCGCCCCTGTATTTTGCTCCCGCGAGCATGGCACCCATATCGAGCGCTATGATATGCTTATGCAGGAGCGCCTCGGGAACATCGCCCGACGCTATCCTCGCGGCAAGTCCCTCGGCAACAGCCGTTTTGCCCACGCCCGGCTCGCCGATAAGGCAGGGATTGTTTTTCGATTTGCGGCAGAGTATCTGGAGCATGCGCGTTATCTCTTCGTCTCTGCCGATTATCGGGTCGAGCCTGCCGCTCTTTGCCGCCTCCACAAGGTCTCTGCCGTAGAGCGAAAGCGCGGAAGCGCCCGCCGCATTTGCCTGATATGACTGCGCTTTTGCGCCTTTTTCCTTTTTGTCGCTCATCTCCAGAAGAAAAGCTCCCGTATCTGCCACGAGCTCGCCTATCACGGCGCCCTCGGCTATCATCACCTTGACGGCGACGCAGTCTCTCTGCGAGAGCATGGCGAGAAGCAGATGCTCCGTTCCGATGAGGCTCTGACCGTATTTCGCCGCCTCGAGCGCCGAGCCTTCTATCACGCGGCGCAGGCGCGGCGTCATATCGGAATTGCCGAGTCTCGTTTCGTCGCCCTGCCCGAGCAGTTCCGTCATCAGTGCCTTTGTGGAAGAAAAGGTCACCGTGTGAGATTCGAGCATATCGGCGCCCGCGCTCTCCGGCACGGAGAGTATACCGAGCAGCAGATGCTCTGTTCCGATATAGGTATGCCCCATCTCGCAGGCGATAAGTCTTGATTTTGTCAGAGCCGCGGCGGCAAGCTCGGTAAATTTGTTCTGCATAAAATACCTCATTATCCGTGCGGCACCGTGCCGCACATTCACGCAAATATATTCTATCCATTTATACGGGAAAATATTTTCCGTTTTTAGAAAAATCTCCTTGTAATTTCCGCGCGAATATTGTAAAATAGAAGAAAATATGTCTGCAAAAAGGAGATTGCCATGCTTTCAAGAATCTATACGGCGGGTCTTATCGGAATAGACGGCTACGGAGTCACGGTGGAGTGCGATTTTCAGGACAAGCTTCCGTGCTTCGGCATAGTGGGACTGCCGGACAACGCCGTCAAGGAGGCAAAGGACCGCATCAGAGCGGCTTTTGTAAACAGCGGTTTCCCTTTTCCCGATTCGCAGATAACGGTAAACCTCGCTCCTGCCGACAAGCGCAAAGAAGGCTCCGGCTTTGACCTTGCCATGCTCATCGCCATCATGCAGTGCGCGGGCGTGATAAACGAAAATGCCGAAACCGAAAACAGATGCTTCATCGGCGAGCTTTCGCTCTCGGGCGAGGTGCGCCCCGTAAACGGAATGCTCTCCATGTGTCTCGCGGCAAAGGAAGCGGGGAAAACGGAGCTTTTCGTAGCACCCGAAAATGCCGCGGAGGCTTCCGTCGTCGAGGGTGTTACGGTCTATCCCGTGAAAAAAGCCGCAGAGCTCGTCGCCATGCTCAATGGTGAAATGCCGATAGAGCCTTTTCACGCGGTCGACGACGGCGCATCGGCGCACCGTATGCCGATGCTTGATTTCGCCGATGTGAAAGGGCAGGAAAAAGCCAAGCGTGCGCTCGAGATAGCCTGCGCCGGCGGTCACAATATCCTCATGATAGGCGCACCCGGGACAGGCAAAAGCATGCTTGCCAAGCGCATTCCGTCAATTCTGCCGGAGATGACATTTGACGAGGCGATAGAAACGACGCGCATCCATTCCGCCGCGGGCATGCGGCATGACGGCTCCCATGCACTCATGCGTGAGCGTCCCTTCCGTGCGCCGCATCATACCATGTCGTGCGCAGGTCTTTCGGGCGGCGGCAGAATACCGATGCCCGGTGAAATTTCGCTTGCGCACAACGGCGTGCTCTTTCTCGATGAGCTTCCGGAGTTCTCCCGCGAATCCATGGAGGCTCTGCGCCAGCCGCTTGAGGACGGCAAAGTAACGATAACGCGCGTCGGCGGGAAATTCACATTTCCCTCGGATTTCATGCTCGTTTGCGCCATGAACCCGTGCAAATGCGGCTATTACGGTCATCCCTCCGGCAAATGCACCTGCTCGCAGACAGATATCTCCCGCTATCTCTCGCGGATAAGCGGACCTCTGCTCGACAGAATAGATATTCAGATAGAGGTGCCGTCGCTTTCGTATGAAGAAGTCGCCGTGCGCGAGCCGTCGCCCGTAAATTCCGCAGTGATGGCGGAAAGAGTGAAGAAAGCGCGCGATTTCGCCTCGCGCCGCTATGCAAATGAAGACGGACTCCACTGCAATGCACAGCTGACCAGCTCTCAGATACAGAAATACTGCAAAATGGATGAGAAAGCAACACTCCTCCTGCAAAAGGCTTTTGACAGGCTGGGGCTTTCCGCCCGCGGTTATGACAGAATCCTGCGCGTAGCAAGGACGATAGCCGACCTCGATGAAAGCGAAAGCATACTCCCCTCGCACATCGCGGAAGCGATACAGTACCGTTCGCTCGACAGAAAATACTGGAAATAAAGCCCGCTTTGCGGTATAATATAATATAAAAAATCCATAAGGACAGGATGATATTGAAAATAATCGATTTGAAAAGCGGCAGAGAAATCGCCGCTACGAATTCGCCGCTCGCCTGCGCGATAGGCAATTTCGACGGCGTCCATATCGGACACAGAAAGCTTATAGAAGCGGCGGTCGACTACTGTCGCACTCACAGCGGCACAAAATGCGCCGTTTTCACCTTTGAAAGCAATACATCCGGCGCGCCGTTCATAGTTTCGCATGAAGAAAAGCTGAAAATATTTGCCGAATGCGGCGCGGAAACAGCCGTGACCGTGCCTTTTGACGAGGTGCGCGATATGAGCTGTGAGGCTTTCGTTTCGCAGGTGCTTGTCGACAAGCTGAATGTTGCCTGCGCTTTCTGCGGATTCAATTTCCGCTTCGGCAAAATGGGCGCGGGAAACGGAGAAACGCTCGCGGCTCTCATGAGCGCGAACGGGCGGAGCGCCGCTATCATGCCGCCTGTCAATCTCGGCGGTGAGCCCGTCAGCTCGACAAGAATACGCGCGGCGCTTGCCGAGGGAGATATGGCGCTTGCAAACAGCCTGCTCGGCAGAAATTTCGGTTTTGTCTCCGAGGTTCTGCACGGCAAGGCACTCGGAGCGACGCTCGGCTTCCCGACTGCAAATCAGCGCATAGCGCACGGTGCCGCGGCACCGCGCCGCGGCGTCTACGCCTCGCTCTGCATAATCGACGGAAAGAAATATCCGGCCGTTTCGAATATCGGCGTGCGACCGAGCACAGACTCACACGGAGAAGTAAACTGCGAAACGAATATCATCGGCTTTTCCGGCAATCTCTATGGCAGAGAAATTGCCGTCTATCCGCTTGCATTTATACGCCCCGAGCGCAGGTTTTCTGACACGGCGGAACTGACCGCCGAGGTGATGGGAAACCGCGCGCAGGCAGAGGAAATGCTCAAAAAGATGGGGATTTCTTTTTGAAAGTTTGCCGTACTTTTCTGTGAAGAAAAGTACAAAAAGTCAGCAAGTAGGGCTCACGCCGCCCTCCTTGCGAACCACCGGCGGCGTGCACGAGTTAGTCGCGCGAGCTATGCGTGGTAAGTGCGTGCGGCAAGGGGCAGAGTGAAAATCGGTAGTCTTGCCCCCTCCGCAATCTCATACTACCACGCGTGCGAACATATCACACGAGGAAGCCGAGCAGATTCGTGCACGCATTGTCTGCACGCCCGCATATAAAGGTGCGGCGGGCGTGGGTGGAGTTTGTACGCTGACAGAATGAAGAGCATATTTTTTTATTTTGGCTACTGGTGTATATTGGGGTTTTGTCTTGTAGGGGGCGGCGCCTACGACGACCCGTTTCTATTAAAAGCAAATTCCATCTCGCTATGTTCGCACCCAGACATGCACCCAAATCTCAACCGCGAGGTTCGCCATAGCTTAACATGGCACAGCAGTAAATCCGAGTCGGCGCTTGAGCGTTTCGAACCTGTAGCCGCGGCTAAGCTATAGCGGGACGGTCGGGGCACTTTGTTCGCACTGGTCGCCGCGAGGCGACAGGGAGAGTTTTCAAAGAGAGGGGAACGCTCTCTTTGATGACTTTTGCCGCGCTTTTTGTCACTAAAAAGCGCGATAAAGAAAAAGTATCTTTCATTCTTTTCAAGCAAAAAACGCCACCGACACTCCAAAAACAAAAGGAGGAAAACATGAAAAAATCCGCACAAAAAAAGACAGCACGCGCGTCCGCGGCATTTTTTGCCGTGCTTTTCGTCGCGCTTTTCATTTTCTCCTCCATGCCAATATATGCCGATTATGAAAAAAGCGTGTATTCGCCTCATGCTGCCGTATATAATACGGAAAACGGCGTTTTTATCTTCGAAAAGGCGGCAGAAGAAAGAATCCAGCCTGCCTCCACTGCAAAAATAATGACAGGCATCATCGCGCTCGAGCATTTCGCGGGCAATCTCGACTATGAGATAACCGTCATCTACTCCGCCGTGCGCGGACTTGAGGGCAGTACCACAATGAATCTGAAAGTCGGCGAGGTCGTCACCGTGCGGCAGTTGCTCTATGGGCTTCTCGTGGGCGGGGCAAACGATGCCGCGCAGGTGCTCGCCTTTGAAATTTCAAAAGCGAATGCCATGTTTGCCGTTATGATGACAGAAAAAGCAAAAGCGCTCGGCGCGACAAACACTCTCTACAAAAATCCTATGGGTTTCGATGATGTCACGGCTTATACAACCGCGCGCGATGTCGCGATAATCTCCGCATATGCATATTCCATGCCCGAATTCATGAAAATATGCGAAACGAAAAAATACGAAATGCCCGCCACAAACAAGAGTGATGCGCGGACAATCCGGACGCGCAATCATCTGCTTTCCAATCACAATCAGATAAAATATATCTATTCCAAGGCAAAGGGCATCAGCGCAGGGCAGACGGAAAGCGGCGGTTACTGCATTGTTTCGGGCGCGGAATCTTCCTTTAATTATATATGTGTCGTCATGGGCGGGACAAAAAACAACAACGGCGATATCACCGCATATTACGATGTGCGAAATCTGCTCGATTGGGCACTTGATGCATATGAAATGAAAAAAGTCGTCAGCGAGGGCACGGTTCTCTGGGAAATTCCCGTTTCGCTCTGCGATGAATACAGTAGCGTAACTCTGGCACCCGCTTCCGCCGTTTATGCTTATCTGCCAAAGGATTTTGATATATCAACGGTGGAACTGCACCCGCATTTCGACAGGAATTCGATAGAAGCACCCGCCGAAAAAGGTACTTCCGTCGGCACGCTCACCGTCGTCGTAGACGGCAAGGAGGTCGGAAGCACGGGGATAGTGACAAAATATTCCGTTCGGAAAAGCGACAGCCTCGCGGCAAAAGCTTATATGAAAAATATGCTCGGCAGTCCGTTTTTTGTCATCGCACTTATTTCGCTGATACTTGCCGCCGTCATTTTTACGCTTGTCAGAATTTACATTTATATGAAAAAAGCCTCGATTAAAAAATGACATATATCGCACCGAAAGAGGAAATACTGAAAACGAAAAGTATTTCCGAAAGGATGTGATTTTTACGGATTTCAATAAAATGCTCTGCCCTGTGGAGAAGAAAATGCGCGATGCGGTAAAAAAGCTGAAAAGTCTGAATGTGCCTGTGAAATGCAATAAAAGCTGCCATGCCGATTTCGGTTGCGGAAAGAAGAAAATGTGCATCGGGGCAAATATGGACTGCGATGTCTGCCTCTGTGACCTGCTGATAGCCGCCGTCGGTTTTTCAATGATGGTGTATTTCATGGCGATGCTCATGTGCCCGAAATCGAAAGCGATGAAAAAGCATAAAAGAAGAAAATAATGTCAATATCGGAAAAAGGAAGCTTCGGCTTCCTTTTTTGCGCACTGATTGAAATTTTTGCCCACCCTCAATAAAGTTTAGGTCAAGCCTTTTCAAAGGCTTGACCTAAACTTTAAAGGCGGGCGAAAACTTTATTGAGGGCAGGCTAAAACTTATTTTTTTGCAAAAAATGTATAAAGAGGAATTTTCGGGCGAAAATATAGACAGTCGATTTTAGGTGCCGAAAGGCAGAAAGGAATTTTGAAAATGAATGTAAACCAAAGAAAAAGACAGCTGAACAAGGGACTTACCATTGCGCTTGCCCTGCTCCTCGTGGCAACGCTCTGCATCACGATAATCGCTTTTTCCGTGGGCAGAAAGAACAAGCCCTCCGAGCATACGACCTCCTCTTCCAAAAAGACCGAGCAGACAACCACGCAGACCGAATCGGAACAGACCACGGGAACAAGCGGCAGCGACAACCCCGTAGTTACACCGACAGTTGATTTTCTCTGCCCCGTAACGGCAGGCTCGGTCGCATACGGCTACTCCGCCGATATCCCCGTTTTCTCTCCGACAATGGAGGACTACAGAATACATTGCGGCATCGATATTCAGGCGGATGCAGGCTCTCCCGTATATGCGGCGGCGGCAGGCACTATAGAGGACATCGTCTTTGACCCTATGATGGGTCAGAGCGTGATAATCGCTCACGCGGGCGGCTATAAGAGCGTTTACCGCAATCTTTCCACAACCGTTCCCGAGGGACTTGAAAAGGGCAAAACAGTCGATGCAGGCGACCAGATAGGTTCTGTCGGCGATACTGCACTGATTGAAATTTCCGTTTCACCTCATCTCCATTTCGAGATTCTCAAGGATGACGCGAGCGTAGACCCGCTTTCTCTCATCCCCGCAAACTCCCTCAAGACCGAGGGCTTTGAGGACTGACGCCACCGATAAATAATGCAAAGGCACCGCACTTTTTTGCGGTGCCTTTTCTCATTTTTTCACCCGAATAAAAACGCTCTTCCTTATATATACAGAATTTCAGAATATTTCTATTGACTTTTGAATACATTTGTAGTATAATGAGGGCGACAGATGAGAGGCGCGGACACCCTGTCGGCATGAGATTGCCTTTCTTCTGCCAGCAATATTACTTCGTTTTTGCATCAACAGTCTGAATAATTTTGACTTTTTTCATTAAAAATGCTGTTTTTTCATGGAAAGGGACGATTTTTTTCGGATTCTTTTTGCGATTTCTATTGACAAAAATAAGATTTGGTGCTAAAATGTTAGTAATCACGGTGCGAGGTGTTTTTCAGACGATATCTTGCGCGGTAAAAAATTCTTTAATTCCAAAAGGAGATTTTTTCACATGAAGAGACTTTTATCACTCTTTCTCGTAGTAGCTATGCTCTTTGCTGCGCTCGCTATGGTTGCATGTGGCAAGAAGGAAGATCAGACGACCGAATCCACAACAACAAATACCACTGCCTCGACAACCACTACTGAGAAGACCACCGAGACCACTACTGCAGAAGCAACAACAACGACCACAACAGAAACAACGACCACAACAGAAACAGAAACAACGACCACAACAGAAACAGAAACAACAACCACTGTTGACACAGAAACAACGACCACAACATCCGGTACAACCGCTACAGTTACCTCCGGTACAACAGAAGGTATCTACGCTCGTTTCGACTTCGGTACAAAGACAGAAGCTGAGGCAAACAACCTCACATCTCACGAGTACCTCAAGTCTCACCTTTCTTACAACGCTTCTTACCTCTGGGTTGACTATGATGAAGATAACATGATCGTATACGCAACCACAGACTACAACTACAGCACAATGCAGGACAGCAAGAATAACTTCGCTCTTATCTACGATGATATCTCTGCTGACTACACATTTGAAGATCCTCAGGAAATCCACTGCGGCTTCGGTACATGGGATAACTATCCTTACACAAGCGCAAATGTAGGCGTTGAAGGCAGATGGAAAGGCTTCCACCAGTACATAAAGATTCGTTTCGTTAACGCAAGCGCTAACACAAAGATCGGTTTCTGGTACAAGTCTACATCTATGGCTGCTTACTACACAACAGGCGTTGCATGCGTTCCCGTTGCAGCCGGTAAGACAGGTAGCGACTACCTCAACAACGACGACAACTACCAGGTAGTTATCTATGATGTAATCAATGCTATGAACATGGCTACAGGTGCTAACGAACTTACACCTGAAAACGGCAAGGGTCCCGGCAACAACTGGATTTGGCAGGGTACTTCCCAGTTCGTAACAGGTCTCCGCTTCCACCTCATGGGTATGGCAGCAGGCGGCAACGCTCGTGGCGGTAACACATTCGCTAAGGACGGCACAAACAAGACTGACGACGGCACAGGCAACATGATTGCAGCTGACGGTAGCGGCAAGGTTACAACATGGAAGGCTAATGAAGCTTTCACAAAAGCTAAGATCACAGCAGCTCTTGATACACGCGGTCTTATCAAAGCCGGCAACGCTATCAAGGTTGACTACATCGTATTCGGTTCTACACCCGAACAGCTCCTCACATACAAGAGCGCAGCTGAAAAGGCTTACGAAGCAAAGAAATAATCAATCTCGGTTTTTCAAGACGCCATCAAATGATGGCGTCTTTTTTTGCGCGTTTTCTTCCTGTCGCAGTCGGCACGGCGCAGTGTTGCGGTTGCGACGGCGGAGATGATGGCTGTGGTGATATTTATGAAGCGGCAAGGACATAGCGGTGTGGTTTGCTGATAGCGCTATTGCGGCGCGGATGCCGTGGCATACCGTCCGCGATATCGTTGTGCTTGCATGAAATGAGTGCGCGGCTTGCTTTTGGCAAATATGCACAATTATAGTCCGACTTGTTCAACAAAAAGTACAATTGACAAATGCATCAAAAAATGATAAAATATATAAAGCAAAATCTGCACAAATCCCTGTGCAGTCCGTAATACAAAAAGGAGAATCAACATGAAAAAATTTTTATCTGTTTTTCTTGTCGCGGCAATGCTGATAGCGGCTCTCGCCATGGTAGCGTGCGGTGAAAAGCCCGGAGACGAAACCACAACCACAACAACCGAGGCGACAACAGAAGCGACAACCACAACTACAGAAGAAACAACCGTTACAACGACAACCGAAGCTACGACAACCACGACAGAAACAACTACAACGGAAACCACAACAACAGAGGAAACAACCACAACTATTTCCACAGAGCCTGTTTTTGCGCGTTTCGACTTCGGTACAAAGTCATATGCTTCCGAGAACAATCTCACATCGCATGAATACCTCACCTCCAAGCTCACATACAACGATAAGTATGTCAGCATCAAGTATGATGAGGATAACATCATAGTTACGGCTCTTCAGAGCTACAACTACGGTTCCATGCGCACAACCGACTACAAATCCGTAGGCTCCATAGTAAACGCATATGCACTTTGCTATGAAGATATTTCCGCGGACTACGAGTTTGACGACCCGCAGGAAATCCATGCCGGTCAGGCTAAGGTGGGTTGCCATCAGTATATGAAAATCCGTTATGTAAACGGCGGTCCGAATACAAAGATAAGCTTCCTCTGGAGAAGCACAACTGTACAGGGTTGGTCTACGACCACATCCTGCGTTATGGATGTTACACCCGGCAAGGCAAAAGAGGGCTATGACAACTATCAGATTGCTATATTTGATGTAGCAAGAGAATCCAACCTCCCGACAGGCGCCAACGAAATCACCGATGACAACGGCGTAGGTCCCGGCAACAACTGGATTTGGCAGGGCTCCGCGCAGTATATCACATGCATCCGTTTCCATATCCTCGGCTCTTATGTTCCCGGATATGCGCGCAAGAACAATGTCTTTGCCACAACAGGCAACAACCTCGTTGACGACGGCAACGGCAATATGATTGCAGGCGACGGCAGCGGCAAGACCACATCATGGTCAGCAGGCGAAGCTATTTCCGCCGCAAAGGTTGTCGCAAGATGCGATACACGCGGTCTTATCAAAAAAGGCAACTTCGTAAAGATTGACTACATCCTCTTCGGCGTATCTCCCGAACAGCTCATGGAATACAAGAGCAACATAGAGCGCGCCGCAGAATAATAATTAAGATTATAATGTAAAAAAGAACGGCGCAAGCCGTTCTTTTTTTGCCACGGTGATACCGAGCAAGTGGCACTTGGCTGAATCGCCTGTCTCAGCGACGCCAAGCAACGCTTCGCATTGCTTCATCTCATCAGATGGAGCTGTCTTTCCCCTCTCTATGTTTGCGCCCAGACGCGCACCCAAATATTAACCGCGAGGTTCGCCATAGCCCGACATGGCATAGCAGTAAATCCGAGTCGGCGCGGGGGCGTCTCGAACCTGTAGCCGTGGCTAAGCTATAGTGGGACGGTCGGGGCACTTTGTTCGCACCGGTCGCCGCGAGGCGACAGAAAGAGTTTAAAAGATGGATTGACACATATGCGAAGCATGTGTGTCGGCGTCGCCGAGACGGGAGTCAATCCCTTCCTCTTTTTGTCCTTTTCGTTCTTTTCGGACAAGCTAAAGAAAGTTTCTTCAAGTTTCTTGCGGGTCGCCGATGGAATTAAGCAATGCGCACACCACAAAATAAAAAATCGGCTTCGGAAACGAAGCCGATTTTCTTTTCATCTTAATTCTCATACGAGAGCGGTATGCCGTAGACCTCTTCATACTTGCTCTTGCACAGCTCAAAATTGCGCGTGCGCATATTCTCCGCGTTGACGCGCACAGAGAGCGCAGGGTCGGGGTAAAGCGGCGGCATAACATGGATAGTATAGTAATACTCCGTGAAGCCGAGCTTGCTTTTCTTGCCGCTGTCCGTTAGCGTAACAAAACACGGGACAACAGGCACCCCGTTTTTCGCCGCATAATGATATGCGCCTATCCTGTATGGGCGTGGCTTTTTGTAGTTCCACCACATCGCCTGCTCCGGATAGATAAGTATAAAAGCATCATCTTTCAGCAGCTTTTCTATCGCCGTGCCGAGCTTGTTCATCGTGTGCATATTGCTGCTCACAGGAAGCGTATCCGCATATTTCAGGAGATAACCGATGATTCCTTTCATGCGGAAATTGCCTTCGCGCACAAGCTTATAGAAGCGATGCCTGCCGCGCACTTTCTTTGCGGCTGTACGAACTGCAACGTTTTCCGTCTGCGCGAAGTGATTGCTTGTGAATATCGCGCCTCCGCGAAGCCCGCGCAGATTTTCTTCGCCCTCAACCTTGATTTTGAATATTTTCCTTACGAAAAACGAGGCGACAACCTCCATTATCCGCGCGAAAAATACTTTTATTTTCGTCCCTGTCTTTTCATGCAGATAATCCACCTCATCGGGCATTATCACCTGCACAGGCGGGTCGTTTTCCACATCGCAGAAAAATTTCTCGCCGCCCTCGGCTTCATATTCCGCTATTTTTTCGAGAACGGCAAAGCGCGCCTCTCTTGCCTCAGCAAGCGACGAGCTCTCCTGCTGCTTCTTCTTCTCCGTCTTCATCTTCGCAAAGCACCCTTCTGAAATTATTTTCGTCGTTGATTATCACGGTCACCTGAGCGCAGAGATTTTCTCCGCCGGCTTTGTCTGCCGCCATTTTTTCTTCTCCGTATGCCGCCTTGCCTGCTTTTATTTCAGCTTCAAAAGGCGTTCCCTCACAATATTTCCAGAAATATGCGTCATAGGGAACATTGTCATAATACCACGGCTTGTTAAACATATTATAGTGAATCAGACTCGGTACACCCGGATAATTTTCATTCAGCGACATTTTATCCCAGCCCTCATCAAGATAGAGCACCTTATCGCGGCAGATAACATTCAGATAGTCCTGATCGGGGCAGACGGTATTGAAATGATATCTGTTCAGAAGATAAAGGAATCTGCCCTCGACATCATACTCACGCATGCCGTGCAAATTCATGAGCAGCACACCGGAATTGAAATATCTGTCGTATCTTATGCCGAGTCCCAGCTCCGCATAGTCACGGAAAAGCTGTGTGCTTGCTATAATCGCATCCGGAACGACGCCGAGCAGATTGCCTCCGAGCTCTGTATCAAAAAGCTTTGCGATATCATCATTGAGAACGATATCGGCATCTATATATATCGCCTTGTCAAATTCGGGGAACATTTCCGCGATGAAAATGCGGTAATATATCGAAGGAGTATAATAATCACGAAGGCGCATCTTGCCGAGGATGGAAGCCATCTTTTCTGTCACGGAAACAAATTCGGCTTTAACATTTTCAGTTGCCATTGCTGTTATTTTAGCCGCCATTTCAGCATTCACGCTGTCGCAGAGAATATAAATATGATATTTTCTCTCATTGTCGGCATGAAGTATCAGTGATTTCAGTGCTACTGCGAGATACGGCAGATAGTTGTCATCACAGGCGAAAAATATCGGTATCTCGCCGCGGTGGAGTTCTTTTTCGTAAATAAGTTTCATTTCTTTGTATTCCTCCAGAATATCATCGTATTTTCTTGTGAGAACGGTCTGTACCGCCTCGGTCTGCCATGGCTTGATATTTCGCGTATGGAAATAAGGAAGCCAGATTATTGTTTTTGAAAAATGCTGTATCACGGTGTCGTCTCGGAAATGCTTCTGCTCGTTGTATTTTGCAGGGAGAAGCAATCTCTTTTCCACGAGCCTGTTCAGAGCCGTCTGGTCAGGCAGGAAAATCTTCTTTTCCGCGCAGGCGGCAACCGCACGGCGGAAAAGTCCGCTTTCCCTGATATTTTTCATATTCAGGAAAAGAACGCCCGCATTGAAATAATTGTGTCCGAGAAAATGATGCCCGTAGTAGTCGAGCGCCGCAGCAAGCTCATATTCCGAGATATCCGTAGCGTAAAGCTCCGAGAGGTCGCCCGCTATCAGCGTATCCGTATCGAGATAGAGTATCTTTTCGGGAATCTCCGGGATAAGGTCGGCAAAAAGCCGCAGGAATGTATACGGCGTATATCCCGTCTCGCCGTTGGGCGAATCGGACATTTCTTTTTTGTAGTAGTCGCCCGCATCTATGAGAAAAACACGGCTTTCGTCATTTGCACGGCGGTATATCGCTTCGAGAAAGGCGCGGTCAGCTTCCGTTATCGGCGTGAAACGCGGATTTTTCTCGGTATAATCCATAGTCAGGATATAGACATTTGCCACGCTCTTATTGTGCTTTATATATGAGAGCGCGCCTATGATAAGCCCGTCAAAAACGCCCGAATTTCCGGCATAGAGTAGGTTTATCATTTGTTTTCCTCCTTTTTGATATATGTTATCGGTGAATATGTGCTGTTTTCCGAGCGCAGGCAAAGCGTTTCATAAGCCTTGTCGCGAAGATATTTTGTCTTTGCTCTCGCATCGTCGCCCTCGGCATAAAAGGGTCCGTCTATATAAACGGTAACGCGCGGTGTCGTGCCGTGCTTTTTCTTCTGAAAAGTCGTCGTGGAAACGAATATCGGCACATCGTATTTCACGGGATAGCGGAAGGCGGAATCGGAAAATTTACGGATACCGGTATAGTATGGCCATATATGTGCCTCTGGATAAACCGTCACGCAGGCATGCTCGAGCAGGCGCTTTTCGACAGCATTCATAAAAGCACGATATGCCTGAAAATCCGTAGGTATCGGAATGGCACCGCACATCATGATGAAATTTTTCGTGCCGGGTGTCGAAACATTGTCGGCATTGACTATCACATAGTTTTTCTTCGGAAAGGTCGTTATATTCGGGATAAAAGCGTCGCCTGCCATCAATGTGTGATTGGAATACATCATGCAGCCCGATTTGAATTTGCGAAGCTTCTCTCTGCCGACTGTTTTCAGTGAAAATTTCAGTTTGCAGTAGATGAAAGCAAAAGGCGTCATGATGATGCGGTATACGATAAAGGCGGCAATGCGCCAGAAGATATTCTTATGCAGGAATTTAAAGCGCTTGTCTATAGCTATCGTCTTTTTTGTGATGCCGGAAAATTCCTCGTCCTCACGGCTGTAATATATGGTTTTCTCTTTTGCCATGGCATGCGCTCCTTTGCGTTTTTTTGCTTACGGTCTGATTATAAACTATGAGGAAAATTTTTGCAAGACATTTCCGTGAAATGGTACTCTATACCTTTGCGCGCACGCCACTCTACCCGTAGAATCGCCCTCTACTCACAGTAGAGTCCTTGCGCCGCAAGGGTTTTGGGGAATTAACACATATGCGGAGCATGTGTGTTGGCGTCGCCGAGACAGGGGAAATTAAGCAATGCACGAAGTGCGTTGCTTGGCGTCGCCGAGACGGGAGTCAAAGCGTTCCTCTTTTTGTCCTTTTCGTTCTTTTCGGACAAGCGAAAAGAACTCTGAAAGAGAAGAATCATAAAGAAACTTTTCTCTTATCGTACTTTTCGGTGACGAAAAGTACCAAAAGTCAGCAAGGAGGACTCCCGCCGTCCTCCTTGCAAACCACCGTGCGGCGTGCACGAGTTAGTCGCGCGAGCCATGCGTGGCGAGTGCGTGCGGCACAGGTTAATAGTGCAAGTCGTTAGTTTCGCACTCCCCGTAATCTCAGCTATACCACGCGTGCGAACATATCACGCGAGATAGCCGAGCAGATTCGTGCACGCATTGTCTGCACGCCCGCTGAAAATGCAGGGCGGGCGTGGATAAGGTGAGTGCGCTGACGGGACTATAAAAATAAATTTTATTTGATATGTTCGCACCCAGACGCGCACCCAAATCTGAACCGCGAGGTTCGCCATAGCCTGACATGGCACAGCAGTGAATCCGAGTCGGCGCGGGGGCGTTTCGAACCTGTAGCTATGGTTAAGCTATAGCAGGACGGTCGGGGCACTTTGTTCGCACCGGTCGCCGCGAGGCGACAGAATGTGTTTAAAAGAGGGATTGACACATATGCGAAGCATGTGTGTCGGCGTCGCCGCGACGGGAGTCAAAGCGTTCCTCTTTTTGTCCTTTTCGTTCTTTTCGGACAAGCGAAAAGAACTCTGAAAGATAAGTATCATAAAGTAACTTTTCCTTTCTCGTACTTTTGTATGACCAAAAGTACCAAAAGTCATCAAAGAGAGCGTTCCCCTCTCTTTGAGAACTCTTCCCGCGTGCACGAGTTAGTCGCGCGAGCCATGCGTGGCAAGTGCGTGCGGCAAATGATAAAGTGAAAGTAGGCAGTTTTGCCGCTCCCCACAGCTTCAGCTATACCACGCGTGCGAACAAAGTGCACGAGGAAACCGAGCAGATTCGTGCACGCATTGTCTGCACGCCCGCTGAAAATGCAAGGCGGGCGTGGATAAGGTGAGTGCGCTGACGGGACTATCAAAATAAATTTTATTTGATATGTTCGCACCCAGATACGCACCATTACTTCGACCACCCTGTCTCGGCGACGCCGTTCAGAGGTGGCTCCGCCACCCTGAACCCTCCTCTTGGTCATTCGAAAGCGCGAGAAGAAGAAAAGTTTCTTTATGTTTCTTTCGGGTCATCGATAAAATTAAGCAAAGCAAAACACCGCCACTCCATCCCATGCAAAAATCTCGACAAAACCCAAAGAAAATTTTCGCTTGTCCTTGAAAAAAACAGCGCAATATGTTATACTATAATATAAAATTCATTTATACTGGAGTACATATGCACAGCGAACACAGAAAAAGACTGAAAGGGCGTTTTTTACGTGAAGGACTTGAACATTTCGAGCCTCATAATGTTCTCGAGCTGTTGCTTTTTTATTCCATTCCGCAGAAGGATACAAACGAGACGGCACATCTGCTCATGCAGAAATTCGGCTCACTGCGAGGTGTATTTGATGCGCCTTTTGAGGAGCTTTGCCGTGTCCCGGGGATAAAAGAGCATTCGGCTACGCTGATTAAGCTCATTCCCGCTCTGGCAAGGCTTTATGCCGCGGGAGAAACAACGGAAAAAGCCACCCTGCGAACAAAAGAAGATATCGGCGCTTATCTTACCGCGCGTTATGTCGGCATAACCTCCGAGGTCGTATATATGCTCCTGCTGGACAATAAATTTTCCGTTATCGACTTCATCCGTGTGCATGAGGGCTCGGTCAATTCTTCGGCGATAACGGTACGCAGGCTCGTGGAGCTTGCCATGCTGAAAGGCGCCTCCATGGTTGTTATCTCGCATAATCATCCGTCCGGCATGGCTTTTCCCTCGTCTGACGACCTGCACACTACTCTGCTCCTGCGAAACGCTTTCCGCACGGTTGAAATCCCGCTTGTGGGGCATTATATAATAGCGGGAAACAAATATTTTGATATTCTCGATGCGATAAACGAGGGTGAACCGAAATAACATATCCGATAAAAACGAAAGAAGGCGATATCCGTGAGCGAAAGCATATTTAAGCTGAAGAGCAAATTCCTGCCTACAGGCGACCAGCCGCAGGCTATAGAAGCGCTCTCGCGCGGCGTTCTCGCGGGCGATAAAATTCAGAGTCTCGTCGGCATCACGGGAAGCGGCAAAACCTTTACCATGGCAAATATCATTGCCGCCTGCAACCGCCCGACGCTCATTCTCTCCCACAACAAAACGCTTGCGGCACAGCTCTGCGGCGAATTCCGCGAATTTTTCCCCGACAATGCCGTGGAATATTTCGTTTCATACTACGATTATTATCAGCCGGAAGCTTATATCCCCGGCAGAGACTTATATATAGAAAAAGATTCTTCCGTCAATGACGAGATTGACCGCCTGCGTCACAGCGCCACATCGGCACTTTTTGAGCGCAGAGATGTCATCATCGTCGCTTCCGTTTCGTGCATATATACGCTCGGTGACCCCGAGGAATACCGTTCGCTTGTCGTCGCCGTGCGCGAAGGCATGAAAATGAATCGCGACGACCTGATACGAAAGCTCATCGCCATAAGCTATGAGCGCAACGATATCTCCCCCGAGCGCGACAAATTCCGCGTCCGCGGCGATGTACTCGAGATAATGCCCGCCTCCGGAAAAGCGGCGATAAGAATCGAATTTTTTGATGACGAGATAGAGCGCATCTCCGAGATAGACACGGTGACGGGCGAAGTGCTCCGCCGCTTCTCCTACTATGCGATATATCCCGCCTCTCACTATGCCACATCTGCGGAAAAGCGCGAGGCGGCGCTTGCCGAAATAGAGCGCGAAATGCACGAGCGCGTAGCATTTTTCGAGAGCGAGGGCAAGCTTGTTGAAGCGCGGCGCATAGAGGAGCGCACGAAATATGATCTCGAAATGCTCCGTGAGGTCGGCTTCTGCTCCGGCGTGGAAAATTATTCCCGCGTGCTCTCGGGCAGACCCGCAGGCTCGACCCCGTATACCCTGCTCGATTATTTTCCATCGGATTTTCTGCTTTTCGTAGACGAATCGCATGTCACCCTGCCGCAGGTGCGCGGCATGAGCGGCGGCGACTACGCGCGAAAGAAAAATCTCGTGGATTACGGCTTCCGCCTGCCGAGCGCTTTTGATAACCGCCCGCTCTTTTTCCATGAATTTGAGGAGAAGATAAATCAGGCTATTTTCGTTTCGGCAACGCCTGCGCAATATGAAAAGGAACATTCCTGCCGCATGGTGGAGCAGATAATCCGCCCGACGGGACTGCTCGACCCGAAAGTAGAGGTGCGCCCGCTCGAGGGTCAGATAGACGACCTGATGGGCGAGATAAGAAAACGCACGGAGCGCGGCGAGCGTACACTTGTCACCACGCTCACGAAGAAGATGGCAGAGGACCTCTGCGAATATCTCGAGATGAACCTGATAAAGGTGCGCTATATCCATCACAATGTAGACTCCATGGAGCGCATGGAGATAATACGCGACCTGCGTCTCGGTGTTTTTGATGTGCTTGTCGGTATAAACCTGCTCCGCGAGGGTCTCGATATCCCCGAGGTATCGCTCGTTGCCATTCTCGATGCGGATAAAGAGGGACTGCTCCGCAGTGAAACCTCACTCATCCAGACGATAGGCAGAGCGGCGCGAAACGAAAACGGCGCCGTTATCATGTATGCCGATACGGTTACGCGCTCGATGAAAGCGGCTATAGACGAAACGGAGCGCCGCCGCGCGATACAGGAAGCCTACAATAAAGAGCACGGCATCGTCCCGAAAACGATAAAAAAGGATATCCGTAACCCGATAGAGATTTCCTCCAAAGACGACCTCACGCGCGCAGGAGAGGGCAAGATGTCCGCATCCGAGCGGCGCGCGCTCATAGAAAAGCTCACCGGCGAAATGAAAGCGGCGGCGAAGTCGCTCGATTTCGAGCGCGCGGCATATCTGCGCGATACTATAGCAAAGATAAGAAAATAAAACAAAAATCAAGAAAGCAAAAGAAGCAAAAACAAGAAGAAGGTACAAAAATGCCCGCAAAAGAAATTCATGTAAAAGGCGCGAGGGTGAATAACCTCAAGGATGTGGAACTGCGCATACCGCGCGATTCGCTCGTAGTTTTCACGGGGCTTTCCGGCTCCGGTAAATCCTCGCTTGCCTTTGATACGATATACGCCGAGGGGCACAGGCGCTTTGTGGAGTCACTCTCCTCATATGCGCGTATGTTTCTCGGTCAGATAGACAAGCCCGATGTGGACTTTATCGAGGGACTTTCCCCCGCGATATCCATAGACCAGAAAACCACCTCGAAAAACCCGCGTTCCACCGTCGGCACTGTGACGGAAATATACGATTATCTCCGTCTGCTCTATGCGCGCATAGGCATCCCGCATTGCCACATATGCGGCAAGGAAATCCTGCGCCAATCGACCGACACGATAATAGAAAAGATAATGACCCTGCCCGAGGGTACGAAATTTCTCCTGCTCGCTCCTGTCGTCCGCGGCAAAAAGGGTATGCATGAGAAGGTTTTCGACGACGCGCGAAAAAACGGCTATGTCCGCGCCCGCGTGGACGGCTATGTCTATGATTTCGATGAGCTGCCGAAGCTCGAAAAGAACATCAAGCACAATATTGATATAGTGGTAGACCGCCTCGTGATGAAGCCCGAGGTGCGTTCCCGTCTTGCAGGCTCACTTGAAACGGCACTCTCGCTCGCGGGAGGGCTGGCAAGCGTTTTCGTCCCCGAGACAAAGGAAGAAATGAAATTTTCCCAAAACTACGCCTGCGAAGAGCACGGAGTGAGCATAGGCGAGATATCGCCGCGAATGTTCTCCTTCAATAATCCGTTCGGCGCCTGCGAAAAATGCTCGGGCATGGGCGAGCTGAAAACGGTCAGCGCAGAGAAGATAATCCCCGATACGGGAAAGAGCCTGCGCGGCGGTGCCATCGCCGTAAACGGCTTCAAAACCATTGAGGAAGCCTCATGGAACGGACCACTCATAATGCAGGTCTGCGCCGCATACGGTTATACCATAGATACGCCGATATGCGAGATGTCCGATGAGGCGCTCAAAGCCCTGCTCTACGGCACCGGAGACAAGGTATACAATGTAGTCCGCGTTTTCGGCGGCGTGGCTCACAGGCAGAATACAACATACGCGGGCATAGTTAATATCATCGCCCAGCGCATGAACCAGTACCCCTCGGAATCGGACTACTACGATGAATTTATGGACTTCATTCCCTGCCCCGATTGCGGCGGCAAGCGCCTGCGCCCCGAATCGCTGGCGATAACCGTCGGCGGGAAGAATATCTACGAGCTCTGCTCGATGAATATAAACGCGATACTCGATTTCTTCGAAAATCTGAAGCTCACCGGCACGGAAGCGCTCATAGCAAAGGAAATACTCAAGGAGATACGCTCGCGCCTCGGTTTTCTGCGCAGTGTGGGACTTGATTATCTCACGCTCTGGCGCAAGGCGGGAACGCTCTCGGGCGGCGAAGCGCAGCGCATACGCCTTGCCACGCAGATAGGCTCTTCGCTTGTCGGCGTGCTGTATATCCTCGATGAGCCGAGCATAGGTCTGCATCAGCGCGACAACGGCAAGCTGATAGATACGCTCAAGCGCCTGCGCGATGTGGGTAACAGCCTTATCGTCGTAGAGCACGACGAGGAAACAATGCTCTCCTCCGATTATATAGTCGATATAGGTCCGGGTGCCGGTGTGCGCGGCGGTGAGATAGTCGCCTGCGGCACGCCTGCGGAAATAATGGCAAATCCCGCTTCGATAACGGGCGCTTATCTCTCGCACAGGCTCGAGATTCCCGTTCCCGACAAGCGGAGAAGCGGAAACGGCACTTTTCTCGAAATTTTCGGCGCGAGGGAAAACAATCTCAAAAATATCAATGTGAAAATCCCGCTCGGTATGTTCGTCTGCGTCACCGGAGTTTCCGGCTCGGGCAAATCCTCGCTGATAAATTCCATCCTTTTGCCCGTGCTTGCAAGGAAGCTCAACCGTGCTTTCACCTATCCCGGCAAGCACGACCGCATAGACGGCGTGGAAAACCTCGATAAGGTCATCTCCATAGACCAGAGCCCGATAGGGCGCACACCGAGGAGCAATCCCGCAACTTATACAGGTCTTTTCGGCGATATCCGCGAGCTTTTCGCGATGACGCCCGACGCCAAGGCGAGAGCCTATACGGCGGGCAGATTCAGCTTCAATGTACGCGGCGGCAGATGCGAAGCCTGCGAGGGCGACGGCGTGAAGAAGATAGAAATGCATTTTCTGCCAGATGTTTATGTCACCTGCGATGTCTGCGGCGGCAAGCGATACAATCACGATACACTCGAAGTGAAATTCAAGGGCAAAAATATATATGAGGTTCTCGAAATGACCGTGGAAGAGGGGCTTGCTTTCTTTGACGGCGTGCCGAAGATACGCAAAAAGCTCCAGACGCTCTATGATGTGGGGCTCGGCTATATCAAAATAGGTCAGTCCTCCACCACACTCTCGGGCGGTGAGGCACAGCGCGTGAAGCTGGCGACAGAGCTTGCCAAGCGCGGCACGGGAAGAACGATGTATATCCTCGACGAGCCGACGACAGGGCTTCACAATGCCGATGTGGCAAAACTGCTGGAGGTGCTCTCCAAGCTCTGCGACGGCGGCAACAGCATGATTGTGATAGAGCATAATCTCGATGTTATAAAAACGGCGGACTATATCATAGATATGGGTCCCGAGGGCGGAGACGGCGGCGGCACGGTCGTTGCCTGCGGCACGCCCGAAGAGGTAGCCGCCTGCGAAAAATCGTACACAGGTCAGTATCTGCGGCGTATTTTCGAGGCGAACGCAAAAAAATCCAAGAAAACCAAAACAAAAAGCAATAATAAGTGAATTTTCGGAGGAAAATAAGAAATGGCAAAGTCAAAATGGATATGGTACGGCGGCGATTTTGAAATTTATCACGCGATGAAGCAGAATCTGCGCCGCGAGCAATACGGAGTCGGCACATATGTCCCCATGTGGCGCATAGATATGCCCCGCCCTACGGCGCTTTTCTATAAAATAGCCGTGCTCGAAAAGGAAGAGAAGATGACCGCCTATGCAAACGGCGACGGCTATGTCACCATCCAGTGCGATGAGCGCGTCCCCGACGGCAAGACGAAAAGAAATGTGCAGAAGTACAATCTCGGCGAGGAAATAACGCTGAAGCCCGGCAGAAACTTCATAAAGATTGATGTCGTCAGAGTAGGCGGACTTCCCTGCGCCTATGTTCTCGGCGATACATTTGCCTCCGATTCGAGCTGGAGCGGCGCTTCGCTCGGCGCGGGCGAGGATTATCCCGTCGGCTCGCTCGACTGGTATACCGAGCTTTCCGACAATCCCGAGATATTCAAGTTTTCATACGAGCGCATCTACCCCGTGGCAAGCGAGAAAATAAACGGCGGCACGCTCTATGATTTCGGAAAAGAGACATACGGTCCGCTTATTTTCGAAAATATCCGCGCCTGCGGCGGCACGCCCATCCGCTTCAATTACGGCGAGAGCAGAGCGGAAGCGCTCGATATGAGCGATAATGTCCCGCTGACGGATTATCTCAACCCCGCGGAAAAGAAGATGACATTCAAGAAACGCGCTTTCCGCTATATCTATGTTTCCGATGACGAGGATATCTCCTATGATATCTCCTGCGACTATGAATATATCCCGCTCGAATACAAGGGCGCTTTCCGCTGCGACGACGAGCTGATAAACAAGATATGGGATGTTTCGGCATATACGCTCCATCTCAATACGCGCGAGGGCTATCTCGACGGCATCAAGCGTGACGGCTGGCTCTGGAGCGGCGACGCATATCAGAGCTACTATGTAAACTATTATCTATTCTTCGATAACGACAGCGTCAAGCGCACGATAATCGGTCTTCGGGGAAACGAGCCGACGACACAGCATACAAATACGATACTCGATTACAGCTTCTATTGGATATGCTCTGTCTACGACTACTATTTCCATACAGGCGATATGGATTTCGTCCGCTTTATCTACCCGAAGATGAAAACCATGATGGCTTTCATCGAGACAAGATGCGATGAGCGCGGCATAGTGCGCGGCAAGCGCGGCGACTGGACTTTCATCGACTGGACAACATTTGATACAGACGGTCCGCAGGCGGCAGAGCAGATGCTGCTTATCCATACATACCGCACCATGGCAAAATGCGCCGCTCTCATGGGCGAGGATACGAGCGTCTACGAGCAGAAAGCGGAGCGCCTCTACCGCGCGGCAAACGAGCTTTTCTGGGACGAGGAAAAGGGCGCATTTATCGACAGCTATACCTCGGGCAAGCGCCATGTGACGCGCCATGCCAACATTTTCGCCCTGCTCTTCGATACCACAAGCGAGGAGCGCAAGGAGAGAATCATCCGCGATGTAATAAACAATAAAGATGTCCCGCCGATAACAACGCCTTATTTCGAATTTTTCGAGCTGGACGCGATGTGTATGCTCGGCGACCGCAAATATATGCTCGATATGCTCCATTCCTACTGGGGCGGCATGATAAAGCTCGGCGCAACCACTATCTGGGAGCAGTTTGACCCGAACGAAGAGGGCACAGAGCACTACCGCATGTACGGCAAGCCCTACGGCAGAAGCCTCTGCCATGCATGGGGCGCATCGCCGATATATCTGCTCGGCAAATATATCCTCGGCGTCAAGCCCACCTCTCCCGCATACAAGACCTTTGATGTCGCTCCCTCGGCATCGGGACTGACGGGTATTCACGGCAGAGTACCGCTTCCCTGCGGCTATGTCGATGTCGAGATAAACGGCGATGAGGTTTCCGTTTACAGCACCTGCGAGGGCGGCACACTTATCCTCGGCGATGAGAAATTTGCGATAGAAAAAGACAAAAAGATTACCAAAACTCATAAAAACGCCTGAGTTTACATAAAATTATCAGAAATGTTTACAAAATATCAATACTTTTCCGAAAATATCTGATATTATATAAGATAGTTTAAGACACAGGCGAAAAACTAATACAAGTAACTGCTTTGCGGAGGTAACAGATGAAAATAAATGTCAAGGCTATTATCCTCTATGCGGTTCTGATATTCGCAATCATATTTACCGTGATGTGGATGTCGGGCGGCAAAGAGGCTGAAAATCTGACATACAGTGAGATTCTCGAAAAAATAACAAGCGGCGAGGTTTCCGAATTTACGCTGACAAATAAAAACGAACTGCGGATAAAGACCGAAAGCGGAACCTATACAAAGCGGCTTCGCGATGCGGGACTCTTCTTTGAGCAGATAGACGCTTATCTGCGCGAACAGGAGGCTCTGCCCGAGGAAGAACGCGCGCTGAAAAAATATGAAATTCAGGAGCCGCGCGATGAGGGAATGTCGATTTTCCTCTCTTTCCTGCCGACAGCACTCCTCATAATCGCGATGATAGTCATCTTCGTGCTCATGTCAAGGAGCGTGAACGGCGGCGGCAAGATAAATTCCTTCGGCAAAGCGAAAGCGAAATACGGCGTGGATGAAAAATCGCGCGTTTATTTCTCCGATGTGGCGGGCGCCGATGAAGAAAAGGAAGAACTGCGCGAGGTTGTCGAATACCTGCGCGACCCCGGCAAGTTTATGAAACTGGGCGCCAAGATTCCGCACGGCGTGCTTCTCGTAGGCCCTCCCGGAACGGGTAAAACCTTGCTTGCCAAGGCTGTTGCAGGCGAGGCGGGCGTGCCTTTCTTCTCCATCTCGGGTTCCGACTTTGTGGAAATGTATGTCGGCGTCGGTGCTTCCCGTGTGCGCGACCTTTTCGATACGGCAAGAAAAGCACCTGCGGCTATCGTTTTCATAGATGAAATAGATGCAGTCGGCAGACGCCGCGGTACAGGTCTCGGCGGCGGTCACGATGAAAAGGAACAGACTCTCAACCAGCTGCTCGTCGAAATGGACGGCTTCGGCGGTCACAGCGGCGTAATAGTAATGGCGGCGACAAACCGCCCCGATATACTCGACCCCGCACTGCTCCGTCCCGGTCGTTTTGACAGGCAGATAACAGTCGGATATCCCGATATCCGCGGCAGAGAGGAAATACTCAAGGTTCACGCAAGAAACAAACCCTTTGAAAAGGAAGTAGACCTTGCCAGAATAGCACAGCTCACGGTAGGCTTCACAGGTGCCGACCTTGCAAACCTGCTCAATGAAGCGGCACTGCTGGCGGCAAGAAAATCCAAAGCGCTCATCGGCATGAACGATATAAGCGAGGCTTATCTCAAGATTACGACAGGTACACAGAAGAAGAATCTGAAAATGAAGCCCGAGGAAAAGCGCAAGACAGCTTATCACGAGGCAGGTCACGCTATCCTCGCTCATATCCTGCCCACGCAGGACCCTGTCCGTCAGATATCCATCATCCCGAGCGGAAATGCTCTCGGATATACGCTCAATGTTCCCGAGGAGGATAAGTTCAGCGTTTATAAGAATGAGCTGAAAGAGCAGATAACGATGCTTCTCGGAGGCAGAGCGGCGGAAGAATTGGTATTTGCCGATATTTCCGGCGGTGCCTCAAATGATATTCTCCGCGCCACACAGACGGCAAGAAAAATGGTCACCAAGCTCGGCATGAGCGATGTTATAGGCAATGTTCATTTCGGTTCCGACAGCTCGAGCGATGAAGTATTCCTCGGCAGAGATTTCAGCGCGGAACGCGATTATTCCGATGAAACGGCGGCAATCATCGACCGCGAAGTCAAGAAGATTATCGATGAAGCTTATGCAAATGCAAAGCGCATCCTCTCCGAAAACAGAGAGCGCCTTGATTTCATCGCCGAATTCCTTGTAAAGCATGAAATGATGGATGATGTTCAGTTCAAGGCTTATATGGATGAGAGCGCTTCCGAAGAAGAGATTCTCAAGCTCACGGAAGAGAAACAGCGCAGAAGCGAAGAGGAAAATAAGAAGCGCGAAGAGGCGGAAGCGGAAGCCCGCCGCCGCGATGAGGAAGAGCGCCTGCGCCGCGAGGAAGAAGCAAAGCAGAAAAAGAGCGAATTCCCCGACAATCCGTTTTTCAACGGACAGTAATACGATATGATAAAACAAAAACCCGAGGCGGCGCCTCGGGTTTTTCAGTCTGTTGAAAAGTATTTTTACTGCAAAAACAGATAAACGCATTTATTGTATAGCCTTCTCCTGCGGGAGAAGGGGGACCGCGGTAGCGGTGGATGAGGAGTAAAATTGAAATTTCAACGCAAATATTGCTATAAAATATTTTTAGACACCTCATCCGTCAGCCTGCGGCTGCCACCTGCCCCTGTCTCGGCGACGCCGACCGCGTTTGCTTCGCAAATCGGTCAGTTCCCCACTGCAGAAAGCTTTCTTTTGTTGCCGATTCTTCGCATCGTCAATACTAATTTTTGAATTTAGGTTTTTTGGCGCTCTGAAAAACCCGAGGCGCCGCCTCGGGTTTTTATTACTTATTGCTTATATCAGTTGCAGATACTTTCGATTAGCTGTGATGATTTGTAATCATTAAGCGTAACGGGTATAGTGCAGTTCTCGTCAAGCCTGAGATATGACATTTTGGCAGGACCTTTGCCCGTCTTTACGGTTTCCTCAACCAGAGTCACCTTGCCGTTGCCGCTTACGCTATGTGAAGTCATTTCCACAGAAGAGTCGATAAGATTTATGGCATAGACATTAAAAATCATGCTGCCGTCGGTAGAAGTTCTTATCTCGGTGATGTAATAATCCGGAGAAATCAGCTTTCCGTCTTTCCTTTTCCTGACTGCTGTGTTTTTCAGTTCATATCCCTCAATTGTGTAGTCGGAATCGGGTATCTGATTATCCTCTTTTATTTTTTTGATTATCTGCTCGATTTCATCATCTTTTATCTTTTGGGAATGAATAATGCTGAAAGCACAAATGAGGACAAGCAATGCAGGCAGCCCTATAGGACCTCCGCCTTGGACAAATATCGCCACGATTGCCGAAGCTACAGCTAAAATCAGCACGATAATTTCGGCTATGGAAAAATCTTTCTGATGAAAATATTTCTCGACTATGCTCTTGCTTTTCATTTTTTCAATCCTCCTATTGATTTAATCAGCGGGAATCCGCAATGTTCGCAAATATCGCTCATTTTGTCATTTGAGCCGCCGCACATAGCGCAGTGGCAACGCGTGTCTGCCGCGGTAGGGAGTACAACGGCAATGCCGGTGCCATGCAGATGCAAAACTGTATCTCCGACCTTGTATGCCTCTGAATCCGACTTCGGAGTGAGCGGAGTTTCGGCTGCCTTTTTTCGGAATGTTTTTCCCGTTTCATCCTCGATTGTAAGGTATATTATATTCTTTCTGTACATCTGTTCCTTGGTCGGCTTGGCGGCAGATTTGTTATCTGTTACAGTTTTCACTTTCACTTTCTTTACCACGCCGCAATAATCGGTGTCGGTAAAGATACGATAAACTTTTGAGATAAAAACAGATGAAATCAGAAGCACGGGATAAAGCACAGACTTAAATGCGGTAATATTCTCGGAAAAAGAACTTGCGCTCTTTTCAAACATTATGATTACAACCGCCATCAGAAGCACCGTAACCAGAAAAAGGACTACCCTCCGCACCTTTTTTCGCTGAATTGCTTTCTTTATTTCATCCGGTATTGCCAACATGTAAAACTCCTCTTCTTTTTTCTATATTTTAGCACAAATAATTGCATTTATCAAGTATACTATATCTTATTGAGTATTGTATACATTTTTGGTAAAAATAGACAAAGCGCAAAATAAAAGCCGACAGGCGTAAAACCTGTCGGCAATGGCTCCCCTTGTTAGACTTGAACTAACGACCCCCTGATTAACAGTCAGGTGCT
>ERZ1026780.203-NODE-203-length-51287-cov-43.334010_pt1 | contig 51287 bp, 37 predicted proteins | sample MGYA00380126_ERZ1026780 | MGnify/ENA primary metagenome ERZ1026780 (study PRJEB33269, sample SAMEA4719762) | human gut metagenome | biome: human-associated habitat; feature: organic feature; material: feces | place: Cameroon | collected 2013-10 ... | reverse complement strand
CAAGAGCAGCGTGATGAACTTATCTCATACAGAGAGGCTATCAAGAAAAATGATGCCAATCTAGAAAAATCTCTAGAGGTATTAGCTTCTTCTTCCGATGCTGTCAACAGCAAAATATCTCGTTTGAAAGATACGGAAGAACTTCTAGCAATGCTCAAGGCAGAAATTGCAGATTTCACTTTGGGGCAGGATAAGTCTTCAAAGAAAATAGATGAAGCTATTCGGTCATTCTCTTCATGCGTAAAGAAAATTGAGAATAATAATGAGGTATCATTCAAACACTTTGAACAATATCTTGTCAATCGTCCATCATATCTCTCCCCAGACGAGAAGAAGCATTTCAAGAAATATATGCTATCATGTGCAAGAGGCTATACATATATTAGCAATATGCCAAACAAAATGGACTTAGTTTTTGTCCGTCTTGAAGATGTAGTAAAAGCACTTGAATATATAGGAAAAGGCGAATGGGATTCACAATACTGTTTAATCCCTGCCGAAGAAGAATTAGCCAATGGACAGAATACAGAACGAAATCAGTAAGCTTCGCCATGAGCAGCATCTAAGTGAAAAACTGCAGGCTGCCCAGATTCGACAGATAAAGCGTGAGCACGATGGTCTCCACAAGTGGATAACCATCACGCCACGCCTCCGACTCCTCTGCCGGATAGACGAAAAAGGCAATCTCCTCCCAAAGGAGCAAGATCGCATCAGAAAAGTCAAACAAACTTTAGGTATCAAATAAGCTATGAGTGAAGAATCAGTATTATCCTTTCGCAAGCTGGTTTCAGCTATGCGAACCACGGAAAAGGAATATTGGGCACACCGCGATAAGAAGATGCTGCGCCAGTCCATCGAACTTGAAAAGCGTGTCGATGAAATCATCTTGAAGGCAGACGGAAATGAAGTCCCCCAGAACGACAACGGCACATTCTTCCTTCTGGTAGCAGAACTTAGAGCATCAACCATCCAATATTTCCAAGAGAAGAAGAAGCCACAGCCCGACAAGGAACTGGTCAACTCCCTCTTCAAGACCATCAAGGAGACAGAAGCCAAGATAGATAAGATGCTCATACGCCTCAAAGACGAACAGATAAAGAAAGATGGCTACATCATCCAGTATCACGTCATGGAACGCATGCCAAGAGCAAATCAGGCTCGTTCTATATTTAATTCCTCAGATGAGCAGCTTGCCAATATAGAGTTGAATGACCACTATCGCCATCCCGACCCTCCAGGCACTATGTATTTCATCTGCAAGAAATATCTTGGCAAAGACGGCAAACAACTACCTCAGGAAGAGGTAGACAAAATTATTAATAACAATTTAAATTCTTAAGATTATGAACAAAACAGAAAACAAGCCTCAGAAAGAGGCTAAGTCACAAGACAAGTCTCAGAACCAGCCAAAGGAGTCCTTCGTTGGCACCGGTAACGGTTCTTCCCTCCGTTCTCGCACATCCACCTGGTTCGAGTGCAAGGTGCGCTATGAGAAAACTCAGGAGGATGGTAGCGAGAAACTGGTAAACGAACAGTATGTTGTTGATGCCCTCTCCTTCACCGAGGCAGAAGCTAGCATCATCGATAACATGTCCGTCTATGTCTCAGGCGAGTTCAAGGTTGCAAACATCAACCCAGCCAACTACAACGAGATTTTCTTCTCTGATATTGATGAAGATGATCTTTGGTTCAAGGCTCGTTTGGCTTTCTTCACCATTGATGAAAAGAAGGATAAGGAGAAGCGTACCTATGTCAACTACCTCATCCAGGCAAAGTGCATCGAGCGTGCCAAGCGTTATGTAGATGAGGTCATGGGCAAGACCATGATTGACTATGAGTTGAAGAGCCTCAGCGAGACCAAGATTTTTGATGTCTTCGAGCACCAGGCAGAAAGAGAATGACGGTAAATCCGAGTAATCGCTAACAATTCTTGCGCAATTTTGGCTCTCAACAAGCCAAGTTGCGCAAGTTATCACATCTCTTCCGAACATTTCTCGTAACTTAGCCCACATTAATTAATATATATAACATCATTCATATATGAAAAAATTGAAACGTTTCATCATTTATCTCCGTCTCTGGTTCATCCGCAAGATGGGTTACACCCTTCCTTCCCTCAGAGAAGCAACCAGCGTCATGCCGGGAGAGTTCTATGATCTCTTCGGTCGCATTGTCCGGGCAGTTCCCAACAAGGAATCCTCCACCCCACATGTTGAAGGCAACTTAGAGCATGAAGAAGTCCCAGAGCATTGCCTTAACTGCGATTTGTTCAAGGAGCACATCCCCTGCTCCTTCAACCACCGTATGCCCAACGGCAGCGATATTTGCGACAATCATCATTTCGAAATCATCTGCATCAACAGAGGTAACATCTAAAGCACGATCAATATGAAACAGCAAAAGTCAAATTATAAACTCGACAAGAAGACTGGTCACCTTCTCGAAGTTCCTTCCAGGAAGCAAGTTCGTGAACATGTCAAGAAGATACGTGAGCAGCAGACCCAAGAGCCTCAGGACCCCATCACCCTGCATGAGACCCAAGCCGACAAGAATTTCAAGAAGGTCCAGAAGGTTCTCGACCGTATGCACGCCAAGGCGAAACTACCCGACTTCCTTACCATGGCCCGCAAGAAGTTCCTTTCCACCGTCTGCGTTATCAATCGTCCCGGCAAGCAGCGTAGCCTCCTCCCCGATAAGAAAGGACGATACGTAATGCTCTGCCACCGAAAGATGGCTAAGGTCTTCACAGCCGATGTCTGCCTCCTCGTTAAGATACAGAAGTCCTGGGTCACTGACAATACCGAAGAGCGCACAGTGGAGCGTTGGCAAGATGGCTCCTGGAGCATCGTTCCTTGCCGGGTAGATAAAAGCAACTACACCACCATTCAGGAAGTCCGGCTTCGTCCATGGTTCTTCCTTCATCGCTACTGGTACGAGATCACCTTTGATGGCAGGGTAGAGCCAGCTATGATGTTGAATGATTACAACCTCAACCCTACCCTTCGCAAGAAGCATTTCTACGTTACCAGGGAATATGTAAAAGTACGTAACCAGGATGCCGAAAACGACTACTTCCGTTTCTGGCTCCACAAACCTACAGATTATGGAAAAAATGAATGATGAAGTTATAATGCTCAACCGACCACGCCAGCAAAGGCGTGGTCTCACGATTGCTGTAGATGGAAGGATAACCCTTCGTGCCCTTCCTTGTCGACTGTTAGAACTATCTCAAGGAGATAAGATTGCTTTTGTCGAAATCCACTCACAGCCTTACCTCATCAAGGCGAACGCCATGCCAGAAGGCATCAAGCTCCATGGGCGCAAAGGGCAGCTCCATGGTAGCAGCGTTTCTACTGTCCGGAATCTCCTTCATGGCATCGTTGGCAAGCCTGAAGGTGCAAAGGAGATAGATTTGGTTGTAGATGCTCGTCAGTCCACCATACGCATTGGCGAGAAATACCATACGGCTCTAGCCGTTATCTCTCGCACAGATGCCTTCCATTGCCGATAATTAAACATTAAGCACAACACATTAAACATTAAGAAAGATGCAACAATCAATCAGATACAAAGGTCTCAGCCTCACTCCAGATGAAATAACAGTAGAAAACGGTGCGCTATCCCTCTGTGGCAATTTAGAGCTGCACGATGGTGCACTGCGCCCTGCCATTGTCGCTGGCACACCCCTCTCTCAGCCCCTCACCGTCAATGGTGAGGTGGCTAAGATTTTATATGTTCACGAAACTGGCAGTTATCACCACCTCATAGCCATAGCCTCATCCTCCATCTATTGGTTCATGCAGGATGGCACGCTAGGCTCATCCACCCCGATCAAGTCCTTCGACTACGGTTCCACCGTACTCTCCATCAACTCCATCGGCAATACCCTCATCATCACCGCCACCGATGGCATCCACTATGCCCTGTGGAAAGAAAGTTCTTACGATTATCTGGGGCAGAAACCACCTTTTCTTCCTATTTCCTTTGGTCTGTCATACAACCATACGGAATCCTACACCCATGGAGGTGGATTGGAAACAACAGGTAGCATAGACAAGACCGATTATGTGTGGCAACAAACCACCGTCTACTCTGCCGATGTTCTTTCTGCTGCCAAGGCATCTGCTGATTTCCATTCTCCCGGACAGACTGCATATAGCATCAAGGAAGAAAAACAGTCGGATATTACCCAGAGCCTTTGGGCGTTAATCAATCGTACTAACAATCTCATAGCCAAGAACGGACGTTTTTATGCCAATTTCTTGGTGCGTTATTGCTATCGCCTTTACGATGGCACGATGATTATGCACTCTGCGCCAGTCCTCATGCCAGTCCTGGTGCCAAACAATTTCAAGGTCTATTACACCAATGGCTGGGCTAAAAGCACCCAGCCGGAAAATCCGGTAGGATCAGAAGTCACAGGCGCAAAGGATTTTGAGTATGATGATGCTTTTGAGCAAACAATCACCAATTCCAGCGGTGAAACGGTATTCTCTATGAAGGTCGACAAACTTACCATGACATATTATCCTCGTAACGTATCCCTTCAATACACCATCAGAAGCTATTCTCTCATCCAGGAGCTGAAACAGTGGAACGACATCATCAAGTCGGTCGACATCTTTATTTCCACCCCGATTCTTAAGGCAGACCAAAGTGAGAAAGTAGTTTCTTTCAATGTTACAGAAGCATGCTACGGATTGGAAAAAGGTCTCTTCGAATCCATAGCCACTCGTACTCTTAATGGTAAACTGCGTGGCTATGGTGTCATCACAGTCAACATCCCATCGCTCTCCGATTCAGCCTATGCCGACAAGATCAAGAACACCTCTGCTCTCTATAAGGTGGCATCACTGCAGGTGGATGAGTTGTCAACTGCCTACCAGGCAGAAGTGCCAGTGGATAAGTCTGCAGTCTATAACATATCCACCCAGGAACAGATGAAAGACGACTACAAAACCCACAACAGTCTCTTTGCCAAAGGCACCTATGCCTACAATCATCGCTTGAATCTCTATGGCATGAGCGAGAAACTGTTTTCAGGATTCTCTCCTTCCGAAATGTTCCCATATCCTTCTGAGTTCTATAATGGTAGCTATGTCACCATCAGCCAGATTGTTGTGCAGCTCAAAACCACGGAAGGCTTCAAGTACGTAGAATGTTCCGGCTCTAACATCAAGACCGAACTTTACACGCTCATCAATATGCCTAAGTTCTACCCGGATTCACGTGCCGAGAAGATGATCATATTCACAGATGGTGGTGACATTTATGAGTTTGTTCTGAAGGAATGCAATGAGTTGAATGGCGCTATGCACATGGGCGATTTCTCATACAATCCATCAAAATATCGCATATCCTCCTTCTCCTATTCCGTAGATGATGTAGTCGATATGAGCAACAAGATCTACACCTCAGAGTCCGATAACCCTTTCTATTTCCCTCTGAACGGAATCAACACCGTAGGTATCGGCACCATCCAGGGCATAGCCTCCACCACGCGTGCCCTCTCTCAGGGTCAGTTTGGTCAGTACCCTCTCATGGCGTTCTCCACCGATGGTATCTGGGCTTTGGAAGTCTCCTCCCAAGGCACCTATAGCAGCATCCACCCCATCAGCCGTGAGGTCTGCAGCAATCCGAAGTCCATCACCCAGCTAGACCAGTCCGTGCTCTTCGCCACAAATCGCTCCCTCAGTCGCATAGCAGAGTCTCAGGTGGTTTCCATGTCCGATGTATTGGATGGCCCAGGCTTCAATATAGTAAGCAATCTTGGCAAGTTCTTCAACTTCTTCATTGCTGCCGAAGGCGATGATGCTGCCACCAAGACCATCAAGGCACAGATGCGCCAGCTCATAGATTTCACCTCCTCGCCTATAGATTTCTTCCAGCGATGCCAGGTTATCTACGATTACAAGAACTCTCGCATCTTCTGCCTGGATGTCAGTCAGCAGACCAAGGAAGCCTCTGCCGATACCGTAGCCCTCTGCTATTCCATCAAGGATGAAACTTGGAGCACCTTCCTCATCAAGAATGTGCTCACAGCGCTCAATTCCTACCCTCACCCCTACATACAGTATCGTGACGGTAGCGTGATAGTCCTGGATAGCGGTTACGATTACGAGGACGAAACAGAGTATCACGGCATCATCGTCACCCGAACCTTGAAGTTCGATGAGGATAATGCCCCTGATGCCATCACTGGCTACATCCATTCCCTCACCTCTGGCACCGTGCCGGTCATGTGGCTGTATGGTAGCAACGATAACCAAAATTGGCATTACCTAGGTCGCCTAGGTGGCATGAAGTCCAGTTATATGGCATCCCATAGCTATCGTTTCTTCCGCATAGCCCTCTATCTAAAGATGAAGTCCATGAATCAGTACTTCGCCACTCGCCTCGAAGTCATCCGTCGCTTCAACAAGTTCTAGCCAGAAAAAATAAGAGCCTTCGCAAATCAGGAGAATCCCGATAGCGAAGGCTCTTTCCATAAACACCCAAAATAATGAAGAAAAAGAATAGCCTCAAAAATAAAAAGCCACCGTTCCAGGCGATTCCATCGCCTGGTCCCAGATAGCCACCCCCAAGATAGCCCCCCAAGAAAAGCCTCTTAAGTAAAGCTAGGCCGTCTCAGCGTATAGTTATCCCGGCTCAGCAAGTCGCTCTTGATGTTATTGTAGTCAGCGGTAGCGCTTTCTCCATAATTTCCAGCCTTATCCGCAAACTGATCCATCAGGAACTGGCTCATCACGTAGTCCACGATATAGCGATGGCAGTGGCTCTTCAAGGCATCCGTCACAGCCACGTTCCAGTTCGGAATCTCCAGTTTCAGCGTCACCGTCTCGTAGATGGTTTCCTCCCTGTCCTTACCAGCCTTGTTTACGGTAGCGGTCGTTTCGTTCTCCTCACCGTCAATGATGGTGGTCACTACCTCCGTCCAGGTACCGTCTTCGTTGTCAGTATAGGCATACTTTCTGATGCCCTTCACCAGTCGCTCCAGGTTGTTGTTGTCTTCCACTCTACCAGTGGTCTGATAACGCTGAGCTGCCAGTTTGATGTTAGCGATGGCTTCCGTCACGGCACGGTTGATAATACTGCGAGTCTCGTCACTGTCCGGGCTTTCGATATTGGCTCTGATGTCCTTCTGGGCTTCGTCCACCATGCCCTGGCTCACTACATAGCATCTTGCCAGTACATCATTACATACCTGCTCCATGCTAAAATTCAATGTAATCAATTTTCTATCCATAATTGCAATTATTTATATTGAAGAAAAATTTATCTCAGTTCGAAAGGCGGTCTGCCTCCGCTCCAGTCCACGTAGTCTTGATGGAAATGCTGCGAAGCAAAGTCAGGATTGCGCTCAGAGCCTTTCATCCCTCTCTGCTCATCCTTGGCTACCGCATCCCCATTTCGAGCCTCAGCATCAAGAGTATTGCCTTCCTTGACTACAGCATCAGAACCTCTAGCCTCAGCATTCAAAGTATTGCCTTCCTTGGCTGTTGTATCTGCACCTCTCATAGCTGTATCAGGAGAAACTACATTCTTGCCTACACCGTCCGAAGTTCTAGCCTCAGCATCCACAGCCGAAGAACCTTCCTTTACAGTATCATCAGCTGTTCTTTCAGCCTCAGCAAACCTAAAGTCCTTCTTTAACAGCACCTCCTTGATAGCTTCCAGATCACTCGCTCCCATGCTCGCATAGTCAGTATGGTTCATGTCCGGGAAGTCGCTCAGCCATCCGGCAAGGATAGCATGTACCAGATAGTTCTGAATTTGGTTGGTCAGCACCCCACTTAGTCTAGGTGGCCAAGATACCAAAGTCTTGATGGTGATTGAGAAATCATCAGCCAGTGCCTGCAGGTCAAACTGCTGTGTGGTCGAAGAAGAAAACCTTGCCAAGAAGTTTTCCAGGTCGGTTATCGCCTCGCGATAGTATATATCCAGTTTCGCTTCCTCGCCATCACTCGCCCAGACGGTCTGAAAGTCCACCTCCGGGTTATGCTGCGCAATGGTGGCAGATAGTCCATCTACCACGCCCATCACGCTCTTCTTCACTATTTTTATAGTTATCGTTTTCATAAGCCTCATTTCTTTCTATGCCACAACCAAATCAACAAACCAATCACTGCAACTACAAGGGTCCAGATCATCTTGGCTGTATACTTCCCCAGGGTGATATACTTCTGTTCTGCCTTGCTCAGTTCTCGACTCAATACATGGATGGAGTCCTGCTTTAACCGAATCAAACTATCCTTTTGCACGATCAAGAGTTGATATTTATCCACCTCCTTTCTCATAGTAGAGATAGAATCCTGTAGCCTCGTCACCTCTTTAGTGTCTCTATTGGTCACAACAGAGTGCCAACTTTCTGTTTTGATAGGCTTTCCGTTCTGGTCTACAGTGGTTGAAGTACTATCCTTAGTATGAGTTGTTTCCTTGGTCGAAGTCTCATGTTCCCGGTTACGGTATGTAGCCATCTGCTCGAAGGCAGATATAAACCGCTCCTGCCAACTGGCATCCAAACCTTTGCTCTCTGTCTGATCCGTGATATAGTGTTCCTGTGTCAAGGTCTTCGTCTTACAGCTCGTCAGAAACAACATTGAGAAATACGCTATCCACACAAACAGATAGATAATTAAATGTTTCGATTTCATAAGCTATTCTGTTTATAAGGCAACCATAGCCCTGGCAAGATACTTCTTTCTGCTAACCAGTCCGTTTGTGCCTCCATTTATCTTTTTCGTAATTCTCAACACATTATCCGCATCAGCCAATTCGTTCAGCCCATGCGCCTCCCAGAACCACATCGATACGTCAACGCAAAGTTCCGGCTGTTCCAGCAACTCCGGATGCTCCAACACAGGCTGCATACTGTAGACCTGAAATATTGAGTAGTTACTTCGGCCGGTCAACTGGATGAAGCCTCTGCCCTTATACTTGGCACCATCGCCCTCATGCGTGTTGCCAAGCATCTTTCCAAGTGATCCCTTCTCATACTTCAAGAAATAAGAGTTCTTTCCGAGTTCATGGGTATAAAGAAGTTCACCGCTTTCATGCGCTATCTGGGCAAGGAAGTGTGCCCATCGTAATTTTGTATTGATGTGATACTTCTCTGCCAATTCATTGAAATAAGGCAAATATTTATCTACCCTATTTTTCGCATTCGGCATAATCTTCAGTATCTGCTCCTTAGTTATTTCCTTCATTTCCATTTTCTTTATTGTTTTTATATTCTTGGTATTTCTTGAACATCGGGAACTTCTCCACGAAACCCAGTGTCATCGCATAATAAGCATAGTCCACAAGCTTATACCAGGGCGTATCAGGCACTAGCATCCGTCTCAGGTTCTTCAATATGTTGGTCGTGAATAGATAGGTTGCAGCTATACACACCCACTTCACGCAAAACAGAGCCTCAGTATCCGAATGCAGGAAGTGACCGATGATAAACAATGCAGCCACCGTCACGAAGAACACCGCACAGCATACGAAGAACATGCCGAATTTCTTCCAGCTCCATTCTTCACCGTTAAACACTGCTGCCACGATGCCGAACACCAGGTTCAGCCCGAACAATACCATCATGGCAATCATAAAGTCTCTGATGGGCACTAGCAGACTCAGAAAAGTCCATATCGTCCCAATTAAGTAACCTCGAATATCATTCATTTTCTTTTCCATTTTTCCGTCCCCACTCCGTTATGGAAACGATGCAAATTTAAGCCATCATTCCCGATTATCAGTGATAAGTTCCGCAACTTCATACGAAAAAAGAGAACGCAAGCCCCAATATAGCCAGCATTCTCTTCTTCTGATAGTTTTCTTTTATATATCTTAGGTATTATGGATTTACCAACCAAGTTAACATTCAACACTCAACATTCAACATTTCAATGGTTAAAGTACCCCCAAGCCTTACAATGTCCATAAGGGTTATCATCATCCCTCAGCCAGTTCACGGCAAGGTCCACCATTTTGTCCATCATCTGCTCCTCGCTGTCCTCTGGGAACCATTTCTTCATCAGATTATAGTTGTCAGAGTAGATCATGTTCAGAACCACAGCAAAATCCCATTGGTTGTAAGGTCTGATCTCGTCCTTCACCGTCTCATAGATTTCCTGCGTCTTGGCCATGGTATAGTAAGGAGCACGATGCTCTACCTCCTTGTCATCCTCAAACACCATCTTCTTGATCTGTGCCTCAGCAAAGAAGTCGTTGAAGTGTCCGTTACCCACAACCCCATAAATCTCCTTATACAGTTTCAGAAGGTCTTCTTCCGTAGCGTGCATAGCCACAAACTTGCCGATGATCTTTGTCACCATCACCATCTGTTCCGGTGTGGCATCTGTCTGATATTTTGTGATAAGTTCTACTAAGTTCATTTCATTCTTGTTTTTGTGATTTGACAAATTTGAAAATCTCATCCAGCTTGTTTTCCATCTGGTCGAGTCTTTGGTTGGTCTTCTGCTGGTCACGAAACGTTGTGTCCAGTTCTGAGAGAAGATGATCACAGTCCTTTACGGTCTGCTCGAAGTCCGGCATCTTATTGATGATGTCGTTGGCTTGATTCTTCAAGGCGTTCACCTCGTTGATAATACTCTCCTTGCTACAGGAGATTACAAGGGTATCACTGTATGCTGTTTGCTCAGTATCTACAACCGAGTAGATAGACTGCTTGCCATCCTCAGTTTGCACGTTTACTTTCACGTTCCTTGCCCCATAATTCGGCATTCCAGGCATAGCAGCCATTACGTTCTGCTTGCCATTCTCAAAATCAGGGCATGGATTGGTCGTCACCTTACCTTGTTTAAATTTTCTGCTGGCTCTATCAAATAGATAGATTGGAAATCCAGCCTTCAAGTCTCTGAATATCATAATCGTATCTTTTTAAATGGATAATGCGAGGGAAACGATGGCTAGCAAACCATCCACCATTTCCCCCTATAATGATACTAAGCAGTAGTCAATGCTACGGTTAGACTGTCAAATATGCTCAGGCCTCTAGCCTTTCCGCATACCACATCGTTAGCCTTTTGCGTCCGTCCCACGCTGGCGATGGTCACAGCTGTTGGTAGGGCTGTCTGCCCTTGGAAGGCTGCTACCCATCTTTCCGTGTAAATCATCGGCTGTGCTCTCATCATGTTTTTGTTGCCTGTTACAGGCGAAATGATGGAGATTGTTGCCACGATAGGCACAAACACCGTTGTACCGTTCAGGATAGGCTGCTCATAACTGTAAGTTATGCTTGCCTGTGGCTGCACGTTGCCGTTCACGCAATAAGGTCTGCAAAGCTTCTCATTGTAAGTAGCTAAGACTGAAACTTGGTTGGCTACCAATGCTGTAGTAGCCAAACCAACTGGAGAAATCTTGTTCATACCACTACGCTTCTGTTTCATTCTTTACTTTTTTACTGATAGCCACCTGCTACACCTGCGCCACATCCGCAACCGCCATTCATCAGATTGGCAAAGTAGATGTTCTGCTGCAACTGAGAGTTCTTAAACTTCAAGTCCTGAATCTCGTTTGCTTGCTCCTGGCTCCAATGGCCTGTCAAGGTGTCAATGATACGCTGAGTGTTGTTCTCACCTGCACGGATGACGTCACACTTGTCTTGCTGCATCTGGAAACCGAGATTCGAAGCAGCTCTTTCTATACCAGTGTTGGTATAGCTAAAGCCCTGCTGCATCTGGTTAACGATGTCCTTCTGACCAAGCTGGTTATCGTAACCCATCTTGATGATGTTCTGCTGAGTCTGGCAGCAGCAATCCTTCAACGCTATTGTCATCTGCAAGTTACCCTGCGAGATAGCGTTGATTACTCGCTCTGCCGAGAATCCTACCTGACCGCCAAGCTGCTGGATGCCAGCCTGGATGCCACAGATAGAGTTCTGCAGGGCGTTGAAGTCACAGTTCAGATTGCTTGCCAACATCTTAAGGTCGTTGCCGTTGCCCTGGATGGCTCCCATCAGCAAGTTGCTGTTCTGGTTATCTGCCATCTGGTTGCGCAAACTCTCGATTTGACCCTGAATCTCCGCACGCTGCACGTCTGCGCCATTGTCACGATTGTTCCAGTCTGCACCATACATATAGCGCATCATGCCCATCATCATCATGTAGGCGAACGGATTGTTCCACATATCATCATCGTCACGGTTACGCATCATAGCCGCCATTGCCAAAGGATTGCTGTCACGATTAGCCATCGCTCCAAGCAAACCACCCATCATTGCATCGTTGCAACAAGAGGTAGTCTTAATTACTTCTTCTGCCATAATTCCTAAAGAAATAAAAGTTGTACATTTTGTTTATTCACACATGTAATCGATTACGGCAGCAAAGTTATCCCAAAATATCTACATGTTTTATAACTCTGTCAAACATTCTTTTAGTAGCTGATTTCCAAAGATTTAAGGTGACATAGACCCATATCAAAAAAGAGAAGCCTCAGCAGCTTCTCTTCTTTAATATTAAATTCCCATTATAATTTTTACTATTTTATATACGATAACAAACACTATTATAAGTAGAATTAGTATCTTCAACCATTTTGGATCATCATCCATATATCCATTCTTCATCATATATAAGAAAGTTATGATATACAGAACCGTTCCTAGTTTTACAAGAAATATCAAAATGCCCATAGCTATTTTCTTTTCAATCTTTTCTTAATAAACTCCTTAACATCCCATTTCTTGAAGAAATGAGAATGGTCCCCAGCGTTCCCAACGCTCTCCAGTTCCCCATCAGCGATAGCCCTTCTTAGGGTAGATTCGCTGATATGCGCCTCCTTCTTCACTTGCCCGGCAGTCATATAAGGATTCAGCATGAACGGAATCTGCTCACAAAGATTGTCCAGATCATCATCGCTCATTCCACAAGCCGTAACCTTCTCCCCATTCTTCTGTTGCTCTGCAGCCTTAAAACATGCATCGCTCAGCGACTTCAAAGCCGTGCCGAGTATCTTATAACTTAGTATCTTTCCCATATTTATGCGCAAATTTTACGTCCTAGTTTCGTTTCATTAACAAACATTTTAGCAAAGCTATACAAATAGAATATAGCTGTCACGACCATGACCGTAAAGCAGGAATCAACCATATCATTAGTTGTGTACCAACTCCACTCTACAATATGAGCCGCATTGATGCCTAAGAAGTACATAAATGGAATGCGATATTGCCGGCACAAGAAGAAAAATCTACTTGCCAATATAGTCACCATCGGCAGGATGTAAACCATGAAATAAATAAAGATATAGCAAGGCATATTATCATTATAGGGGATAAACATCTCACGGGGATTCTGAGAGAAATCACATATTCCATACGCGTGAAAGCACATAATTATGATAGGCACATACTTGCAGAACCAGCGGAAGAACTTCAAGATTCTTCTGCTATACCGATTACCATGCTTCTTAAGCATATCCATCAGTTCCGTCACATCAATGTCCTTTATCAACCGTTGGACTTCGGCTTCTTGTTCTTCTGTCATGATAAAAACTCCTTTCCAATTAGTTGGTTCTTGTTTAATTTTTATAAGAAAAAGAAAATCTGAGGCAAAATTACAACTTTTTGCACAATTTCAATGATTTTGCACAATTTTTCATAGTTAAACTTTGCTAATATAACAATCTGTAAGCAAATTCCTCACACTCATAAGGTTAACGAGAGAAAAATGAGTCCAGGACAAAGGGATAACTTAAAAGATAGTGAGCTGCCTTAAAATAGAAAATGATAAACTTGAAAAGTAAAAACAAAAAAAGAGGGTGTATCATAAGTCCATGACGCACACCCTCTTTATCTTTATATAAGAAAGGAGCAATGACAAGCACTAGTCCTTAACTATGATTAAATTACTTATTTTCTTTCAAATCTACAATCATAGAATCTCGGATAATTGTATTAATAAACACTGGAGGGATAATTACATTATCCAATCCTACATCATTAGCACATTTCAACACAACACCTCTTAATGTACCATAACTGATAGAACCACACTGAACCAAAAAACCTCTAGGTATTTCCAGTTTGTCATTTACTTTCATTCCTTCTACAGAATCTGGCGTAATAGAGAATATTGTTTCAAGAGTTATTTTAGCAAAAACATTGTCGTTTTTCTTTAAAGACAAACTATGCCGACATAAAAGTAAACACTCATTTACAGCCATAGTAAAAGAGAGGGAATTATGTATTTGTAGTTTTCCCTCTTCGATATATTGACCGGGGTCTATGCTAGAGTTAACCACCTGCATAGATTTTATTCTATAATTTATTGTATTCATGCTGCCATATCATATTTGTGGTTACAATAACAGAACTCGTCCGAATTATCTTCAACATTCATGCTTTGAGAGACAGGCGTCTTTTTTAGATTAAACTGAGCCATTTTAGGTGAGAACTCACTTGTGAAAGTATTGATAGGATGATTAGCCAAAAGCTTTGCATTCTGTGACAACTCAAATAAATCTTCGTCATCACAAAATAACGGAGCAGCTAATGGATAGTCTCTATTCATTTTATTTTCAAAATCTAAAGCATCTGCGGAAAATTCTTCTGACACTTTTGTCAATGCACTTGGTGAAAAAGAAACCAAGAAGCACTCTTCAACATCACTATACTCATATTTGATGTTGAGCCAAGTATATTTTTGCAACATTTGGCTAAACCAACTTTTTAGTTGCTTTTCTATAATTTCTTTTTTCATAGGTCTCCAAAATATCTTTTTAATTTACTAATTGCACCAACAGCGTTTTCTTTACATCCTAAACTTTCATCTTCAGTGAAATTTCGGTCTGTATAATCAGCATCAACTCTTTGTTTCTTTAACCTTCTCACTTGTTGAGCAAAATCACGTCCATCTGTTGACTTTTTTATCCTATTCACAATTTCTTCGATTACAAAATCATGAGAGCTTTGACTTGAACTGTTTTGCTCATTATAAGCTAATGGTCTTCTGTCTGTTTTTGCTAATATATACTTCATATATTGAAGCACTGCATAATAAGAACAATGTACAGATGAATTGTACCCATAAGTCTCACGAGTGTTTATGAGGCTTTGGGCAGCTTCTAGAGATTTGTTTGCTTTCTGTTTCATACGATACCTTAATTCTTATCGAGGGCAAAGATAATGAGAAATTATCAAATATGCAAATTTTTAGCTTCCCAAAAGATAAAAACCAACGTAAAAATTGCGTAAAAGACCATTTTTGCAACATCAATATTGCAATTTACACCTTAAAGTAGTTTTAAACTGGTTTAATAACATTATAGTAACATAATTATAATGTTATACTCTTTTTTCGTTTGAAAAGGCGAGATAGGTGTTTCTCCTACCTCGCCTTTTTATCATTTACGAAGTCAGCGACTTATAGTTCTTATCATAGTAATTTACTGCACTAAGGAGGCATTCTCTACTATAATATTTGAAGTTTTACCTCCCTTTACTTCTGCACTTCCTTCATCATAGCAATCTACTAGCCTTATGTAACTACTAGCAGAAGAAATATATCCATACCTTATTCCTTTCTTTGATATGCAGTTAATCAATGTTAATTTGTTTGGATTGTTTACTTCACCATGGTCACAATTATAGTTTATTGAATTGTTCTCACTGATACAATTGAAGCATTCTGCTTGACCACCGATTCCTCCATCGGTGGCATTACCACAAAGAAATATTCCATTAAGCTTATTTTTTCTGGTATAACAATTTTTATAAGTGTCATGCGCACCGTAGGATGGCGTCAATCCACCTTTTACATTGTACTCAAACAGTCCTCCTATAATTGTGCCTTCACAACCTCCATGGTCACTATACCCATCATCATTATTGTCATGAGACCAGCAATCAATCATAGTTACAGTAGTTTTCTTTGCAAACACAGGTTGATTATTCTTTATAATATGAACACCGAAACCATCACCGTTAACCGATCCATCAGTACAGCTTGCGGCTTCACACCTTATAAGTTCTAGACCAATAGAATCCTCAATTGAAAAAGCTCCAGACCCATACACATACTTAGAAGCGCAATCTACAACTTTTCCTCCGTGGCACTTTCTAAGAAATACTCCACCATACCAAGACTCTATTCCAGACATTTCAAACTTAACAGAACCATCATTTCCATATACGTTTGGTAAGCTAGATGGTATATATACAGGATTACTATTCAGGTTAGTTCCATTTTTAATCTTGAAATATAAAGTTTGATGTTCTGCATCATAATAGAATTTTAAAGAATCGGAAGTTTTAACATCATCCAGAGAGCTTCCTCTTACTATCTTTGAACTATCACATCTATACTTTTTACCTCTTTGTAGAGGATGTCTTTCATCATCTGGTATGAGAGTGTTGTCATCCTGAACCTCATGTTGGTATATCCAGAAGGATTCTTCATTGGAGAAGTCTTTAAGTGGCGATGAATATACATCACCTTCAATATGAGTTGCAGAATCTATTTTAGTACCTCCTATTATTCTATTCATTTTAGTACCTCTTACCCCAATTAGTCTTAAACTTCTCTGTGTTGCAACTTTATGTATATCAAATCTTTCACTTATATCACCATTGAGCATTATTGTTCCATCATCACTTAATACAGAAAAAGCTTTTGAGAATGTTTTAAAAGCTTTTGATAAAGTAGTGCCATCATTACTATCATTTCCATCCATGGCATCTACGAATACAACATTCAGCTTATCTGAAATCGTTGGTTCTGGCAATCCAACAGGAATAGTAACGATACCGGATAGAGTGTTAGAAGGTATAGTCTCACGACGATAATCAGAAATTGTAAAATACATATCGTCAATATTAATGGTATTATCACAATACATTTGTATTTCAATATTTACATAATATGTATCATTTGGGATAGTACCATTTACACATAAAGTTTCATTTGAAACTAATGTCTTTCCATTTCTAGATATGTATTTTTTATCCTTATTATAGTATGTAGCATATACATACATGTGTGGGTCGTTTTTACTAAATTCTCCCGTAGTTACAAAGAATTGGAATTTATCACCGTAAGTCATTCCACTTTTCTCTAATAAAAAGTTAAAGCCTACCGTACCAAAATTATTACTACTAGTAAAGATAAATGACTTCTTTGTTTTCTGCTCTAGAGTTCCTTTGATAATATTGAAATCACTGACGCTTGGACATAAATTAAGGTTTTGGATATTATTTAATTTATTATAAGCTGTTGACATTATATCCGACAATAACCCTGATGTGGTGTTTGTAGCACTCAAATCAGAATTTTTCCAAAGAAAAACTTTCTTTACTACAATGTCTTCGCCCCCTACAGGAGTCTCTCTATTATCTATCGTTAACCTAACATAACCTGTTTGCGATATGTTGTTCAGTACTTTGTGTAGTTCAAAAATTGTAGCTCCATTTGGAAGAGATAGTCTGTTAAATTTATGTACTACACCATATTTAATAGGGTCATTAATATTATCATTTAAATCTAATGATATGGTGGCAGTTTTAGGACCATCCGCAACTACCCAGGCTCTAGTAATATCTGTAAGCAAATTCCAATTAACGTCTTTGGCTTTAATAAAAAGAAAGTAATAGCTTTTTGGCTTTACAGTAACATCATAATCTGTAATAATAGTTCCAGTAGTACTTGCATCATCTGGTGTTTTGTAACTAACCTTAATAGAAGAGTCAATGGAATCCTTTGGTAATCTTATAAAAGGGAGTAAAGACTGGTTATCTAAGGTATACTCAGAAGGATAATCAACTTCTTTTATTTCTACAGTAACTTCTCCTTTCTCAACTTTACTTCCATAATAGATACAGAATCCATAATTAGGCTCAGATACTATATATGGATATGAACTAAGTGTTGTATAATGAGTATTTGTATTAATTGTTCTAATTTCAAAATCGGTTATTCTTTCGCCATCTCTTGATATTTTTACATCATACATTTTTCCAACTTCAAGTGGAGCATAAATCTTAGTACCATAATCACTTGGCACGGCATTGTCTGTATAAGTTAGTGATGATACACCACTTTGGGTCTTAAACACAGACGTTACCCCTAATTGAGATATAGGCTCAGCCTTATCTCCTAAATTATTATGAATCTCGGTTTTTACTAAATCAATATTTATTTCAAATGTACTCCCTTCTGGCATCTCGGAGCCAAAATATGCATAAACAACACCATACGGTGAGTTCTCATCAATGGATATAACTTTTGAATCAACAGGCGTTGTAGCACTAAGTGCTATAGATTGTACAGTAGAACCTGCTCTTAAATAAAATCTTACCTTAGAATCACGCGTTGTCTCCCTTACAGATACTCTATACTTATAACCTTTCACGAAAGAGAAGTTTAATGGTACATTAATACCACTTTTTGCGGGTGCTATTGTAGTGTGTATTCCTGCTAAGGTAGAAACTAAAGATTCACTAACTGCCTTCTGAGACATCACCTTATCCTCTGCTTCTCCAGTCTCTTGGGCAATACTTGCCTTGTCGAACTTCTTGGCAAGCTCGCCATCAACACGTGTCTTCTCTTCAGTAAACTTTGTATTAACATCAGAAGTATTAGCTTTTGTCCCCAGGAGACGGTTCATTTCTTCCTTGTCAGCCTTTTTTGCCAATGCCTCATTCACAGAACTCTGGTTAGCCTTAAGATTCAAAGCATCATTCAATGCCTTCTGGCTTACAACCTTCTTAGTGCTCACGCCCAATTCCTGAGTCACTTCCAGCAAGGTAGTGTTTACCCAACTGCTGCCATTCTCAGAATAAAGCACATTGATACCCTGAGGAACTGCGAGATCACCAAAGTTCTTATACGTACCAGCTACGGTCGCAAAATAATACATCTTGGCACCGATAACCTTTGCTGGCACAGTGTCAAGACTAGCCACGCCCATATACGTAGCACCTCTTACGAGCTTAAACTTCTCTATGATATTCGTTATCAACTCGTCCCAATAGCTATCCCTCTCGGCATTCACACACCAAGTAGCCCTGTCCGCATTCCAGTAATGCGCCCAGCCTTCTATCACCACAAAGTCGCCAGCAACACCTCCTGTAGGGAACTTTTTGTTCACCTCATAGATGCTGCCAAAATCACCCTTGTAGTGAGGACTTGTTTTGTCTATATCGTTAGCCATAAAATATTATATTTGAGATAATTGGTTATACTTTTCTGCCAACTCGCCTTCCTTCTTGCTTACAAGGAAAATAGAGATAGCACGATAAATAAGATACTTCCGGCATTCATCAACCAGCGCAAGCACGATTTTCTGGTCTATCACCTCTTTCTCCTTACCTTCCTCTGTAGAGAAAACATCCTCCACCTTCTGATAAGGAATATAGGTGAACAACTCCACCTCATGATCATACACCTTGCCAGTCTCCTCGGCATGGTTCGCATCATATCGCCCGGCAGTCCAGTACATCAGTACCCTCTTTCCGGTCACTGGCGATGTCGCAATCATGCCCCTTGGCTTCTGGGGAGTACCCCTCGTCCACCGGGAAGCCTGCATCTGAGCCTCCTTGCTGTCCGGTTCCATCAGGGAAGTCAATGAAGAAGACCAGCTTTTCAGTTTCAGCGCCACAAGCCTCAGCCAGTCATCAGGAATCACCAGGCAACCATGACCGTCTGTATATTGCGTCTGAATCGCGTCATAGTCCTGCTTGCCAGTCTCGTTCAGCGATACCACCACCCTTTCAGGCAGCAGCATCTGGGATGGAGCCTGCAACAGCAGCTGTTGAGCTGCAGTCTCAATGGCTTGCTTCATTTCCTCGTCCGAGTCATCAGCAAAGATGTCGTTGTCTTCATCATGCTTCACCTCGTCCATGGCAATGCGCATTTCCTTCACAAGATCACTCATCAGTGCTTCCATAAGCAGCAATTATTAATTATAAATTATTTATTAGAACACGATGTCTACCCCAAGCTCCTTAGCCTTCTCCTTCACGCTTTCAGGCGATTTCAGTTTTCTTACATCCACCTTGTAGGTCTTCTGGAGATAGTTCTTTGCTTTGGTGATGTTCTCGAAGCGAAGGACATTCTCGTTCGTCACGTGCTCTTCTTCATGCTTCTGCACCTGCACCTCTTCGGGCTGACTCTCATCGATGATGCGCCCAGCTTTCGTTAGCGGATGCTTCCGGATGCAGTCTGCCACCTGCTTATTGTCCGTGAGGTAAGAATAAGCATTGTTGCTGCACCTCTCAAACTCCACGCTCTTCACAAGTCCGCTAGGCAGAGTCACCACAAAGATGAGCATACTGTTTGCTACAAATCTATACATATCTTTTGTGTTTATGGGTGAAGGGATAGCGAAGCCTAGTCCTCAGGCTATTGTTTCCATCTAGAGCCTCAACTATCCCCTGTTTTGATATATGTTAGAAAACTATCAGTTCTCTTTACGATGATTAAGCAGCCTCCTGAATCTGCTCATCGGTCACACCGTTCTCAGTGAAGGTAGGGCGAGATACACGAGCATGAGCATCTGGGAATGTCAGAACCCAACAGCTATACTCCTCCATTACCACACCTGCGGTGTTGCGAATCAGGAGATCCTTGGCATTAAACTCGTTTCGTGACCAAGTACCGAATACATATTTGTCAAGATAACGAGCATCCAGGCAGAAGGCTCTACCATCCATACCCCAGGAGTTAAAAGCATCATGGCGATAGATGAGAATCTTTGTTCCCATGCTCTCAAACTTCTCGAAGTCAAGTTTCCATCCCTGGTAGTCCTTTTCGGTCTGTGTAATGATACGCTTGTTAGAGCGAAGGTTAGCAAATGCCTGATAAATCAAGTTGTCCACGAAGAGCAACTTGGTACGGCTAGAGTTACCTGCACCCTTCAACATAGCAGCAATAAATGAGGTAAGCTCCTTCTCACTAATCACATATTCATATACCTGCTTCTTCACTACCTCAGTACCGCCATCATCACCCTTTGGAACGGTCACATCTGCGGTTACAGGCACAAGAGTGCCATCGGCTTGTCTAAACATCTTTGGCTCCCAGTGTCCAATCTGCAAGTCCTTACCTGCTTCCCAGAAGATGCCACCCATGGTATAGACAAGACCTACATCCTTGCCACCATTCGACATAGAGCGATAACCAAACAGTCCGCTCAACTCCTGACCTTGGCGCATATCGTCCATAGCCATCTTCTCCTGACGTGTGAAGTCCCACTGCACCTGGGTCTTGCTCATACGGTCGATAAGAGACTCCTCCACCTGCATGATGAATCGCTGGCAATACTGGAAGCTCTTGTCTGGCATAGAGTAGTAGCTACCAGTCTCTACCTCTTTTTCACCAGCAGCTCGTCCCAGGCGCATTACGACAGAACCTGCCTCAATATCCTCAGGAATATCCCGGTTTCCACGACTGGCATTCTTCTTACCATTCAGCGCATAGCATGTAGGATTTCCATCGTTATCTACCTCTGTTACACGCAGCTGCAAAGGAATCATCGTGCTTCGGTCTGTACCGTTGTCCTGATAGCCCAGGCAGCTCTTAATCATAATGATGTCGCCTGTGCCAAACACTGTAGCATTTTCCACCGTTAGCTTTACAGAGCCACCGTTTGTAGTTTTATTTACCTTCGCTGCAAGTTTGGTTTTGATTGGCCGCTGACCGATGCTATAATACTCAATGCGGTTACTGTCCACAGGAGTCATTCGCTTCGAGGCTCGAAGAATCTGGTCGATTGGGCAACTCTCCAGCTTCATTTCTACCACGGTAGGGTTCACATGAGCCACATAGTAGTCCCAGTTATTCATTTTCTCCTGCTGCTCCTGGCTTCCACCCTGCCACTTTGGACCTGTGCCACCTACACCTGGGCCGTCTGTTGGACCTGTAGGGCCACCGCCACCTTCGCCTGCCGGAATATTAGGAGGAGTTTCTGCCATAGCATAAGAGCTGCCACCACTCAGGATCATGACGACAATCGCCATCATGAATCCAAACCATTTCTTAAACTGTTTCATAATCTGCTAATTTTTAAACTATTAATTATTAATTATAAATTCTTAATTGAAACCTACATGCCAATCATCTTGCTGTACACCTGTTCCGTCCGGCTCTTTTCCTTTGGAAGTGCAGGAGCACCACCGCCACCATTGATGTTGATGTTCTTCTTGCCACCCTGTTTTCCATCGTGAAGCTGCTTCTGCTGGTCGATTTTCTCGTTCTTGCCACGCTTATAGCCTCGCTCCTCAGCATCAGCCACAGCCTTGTCAAAGTCCTTGATCTGGAAGAGGCGCAAGAAGTCTGCCTTCTTCAAGCCATACCGGGCAGCACGCCAAACGAAACCGTCATCATCATGGTCTTCGCCATCCTCGCTACGCTTATACAACCACTCTATCAGGTCGTTGATAGCCTCAGGCTTAATCTTGGCTTCCTTCATGGCTTCATCAAGTTCCTTATCCTCTTGCTCCATGTTGGCTGCCAGCTTCTCCTTGCCCTTGGCTAGCTTCTCACTCGCATCGAGTTTTTCCTTCTCGCTAGCCTTCAAGCGTTTCCTTGCCTCCTCGTCACCATTGATGGCTTCGATGTAGTCCTGCCCCAGCTCGTCTATCAGATAGTCGATAAGGTTGAAGTCGCCACCATCAGCATTTTTCTTGGTCACAAGACCTGTCACCAACCCAGGAGCATGAGGATTTTCTTTCAGCATATTGTTGAAATCATCCATCTTTTTCTTGCTTTGGTCGTACTGGTCGTAATCGGTCGCAATTTGGTTAAAAACAGCCTCATCATCGTCCATATTCAGGTCGGGATAACGCTGCGCAAGACGCTCTCTGAAAGAATCTCGCTTCGATTTAACATTCTGATTATCAATCGTTTCTTTTGCCATAAACGTTCATTTTTAATATTTGTGTGCTAAATTAAGGAAAATTTCGCATTACTTTGTGATAAGTTCTGCATCTTGATGAATTAATTTTGTTGGCATGAAACATCTAAATTCCATATCCGAAATTTACCTTAAAAGAGACCAGGAAATGTTACTGCTCTTTCGTAAGGCCAAGAGGATGGTAGAATATCCTACCACCATGGCTAAGATATGCGATTACATCGCCCAGATGCCTGCCTCTTGTTATTATCTGGCTGATAGCACTGCCTATCGGTATATATGCAAACGCATCAAGGGCGAAAAGCCTCTATTCGGAAAATACAAAGCCATGAAGGAAAAACTCTTCGAAGCCTTCTATCAGGACTTCCTGCGCCTCCGGCAGATGGATCAATACAAGAAATACAATACCAAGAATCTTGTGTATGTGTGCCTGGATCTCCCTGCGCCCAACTTGGGCATGGCTCCTCGCTACATACAGATGAAAATCAACCATCATTTCCGCAACAAGAAAACATCATTCATAACTCGATAAATCTCTTCTATTATGCGTACATTATATATCACACTCCTCATCATCCTCCTGATGGCTTTCATCATTCCGCTTCATGCCGACATGGCTGTATCGCCATCAGCCCCAACATACTCCCATTTCGTATATATGTTCGGTCATGCCAACTTCATCCATTGGGCTGTCAATGCCTGGTGCCTGTTGATGGTGCATCGTCAGTTCCGCTTCCATCGCCTATTGGCTTCGTGGCTGGCATCCGTGGCTCTCTCCTTCCTCTATTATCCGTCCCTCCCGGTCTTGGGTGCATCGGTCATCATATCCTTCTTCATGGGCTTCACTGCTCCCTGGCTCTACCATAGAAAGCGCCTAGCCTTCTTTCAGATGCTCCTCCTCTTGCTTATAGGTTGCCTCCTCCCTCATATAGCTGGCATCTACCACCTCATCCTCTTCGCCCTAGGCTTCACCTACGCCAAGGCAGAGAGTTTTATCCACAGAGCCAACACCCTAAAAATATAGGAGGCAAATCATAAAGTTCAATGTTCAAATTTCAAAGTTCAAAGTAAAGAATGTCTTCATTAAAGGTACGACCTCAGCAGCAGATTTCCGATAAGAAGCTCAAAGAGATTCTTGCCGAAAATACGAGGAGATTGGAAATTCTCCTCGCAAGCTATCGTCCCATTACTGGAGAGAATTCACCTGGTCTTCGCTTCGAGAGTCAGATGCCCGATTTTCTGAATGGCAAAAAACTCTGGCTTCCGGTAGAAATGTTGAAGGAAAAGAAGTTCTGCGCCATCATCAAGTGCGGTTCCATCCAAGCCTTCATCGAGAAGTACATGGCAGACTACGAACCCGACAAGGCACGCGATGCTGTCTTCCGCTATCTCATCCGTCTCCGCTGCAAGCACGATTTCTATTTCTTCGCCTACGCCTATGCCCGAATCAAGAATAAGGATGGTGGTGAGGATATACCGTTCCTTCTCAATCATGGACAGATTGGTCTCGTCAAGGATTTTGAGAGACAGCGCCTTCATGGTGAACTTGGTTCTATCCTGATCATTCTCCTCAAATGCCGACAGTGGGGTGGATCTACGGCAACAGATACCTATATGGGATGGATTCAGATATTCTGGATGACCAACTGGAATAGTAACATCATTGGTCACCAGTCATCATCTGCTACCCAGGTATTCGATATGTACGAGAAGTTGATGAATGCCATTCCTACATGGCTGTTCTATGATATTGGAGAACCTTTTAAAGAGGACCCTCGCAAACTCAGAACATCAAGCACACAGAACAACATCAAGTATCTCATACCACGTGATTGCAAGATACAGACTGGTTCTGCTCGCAACCCGGAATCCTGCCGTTCTGCAGATGCTGCCATGGCACATATCACAGAGGAAGCCTTCTTCCCTAACACCACAGAGTGGACCCCTCAGAAGGTAATCAATGCTGCTGTTTCTTCTATCCGTGTCACCGTGCCATTAACATTTATCGTCCGAGAGTCAACGCCAAACGGACGTGAAAACGAGTTCCATGATGAATGGGTTCGTGCCAACTCTTTCGATAAGGATGGAAAACGTCTTTCTATCTACACTCCATATTTCGTACCATGGTTCGACATAGAGAAATATATCCTTCCTTTCAAGACAGAACAGGAGAAAATTGACTTCATAACCTGGTTGTGGAAGAATCGAGAGGATGAGCAATATAATGGAGCTTACTTCTGGTGGCTTTGGGAAATCAAAGGTGCTACACTGGAAGGTATTCATTGGTACGTCAACGAATCCAAGAAGTATAATGATTTGGATGGTATGCGCCAGGAATACCCTTCCGATGACGTGGAAGCCTTCCTCTTCTCCGGCACAACCGTCTTCGACCCTTACAAGTTGAAGGAAATGGAAGAGGATTGCAAGGGCATTGAGCCTATCATGGTGGGCGACATCGAAGGCGATTCCTACGATGCAGCCGACCCAGCCTGCATGGAGAACATCCGCTTTGTAGAACGTTCCGGTGGACCTTTAAAAGTCTGGGCAGGACCCGACAACTCCGAGATTGTCAAACACCGTTACGTTGTGGCATGCGATATTGGTGGCTCTCATAAAACCTCCGACTTCTCAGATATAGTAGTCTTCGACCGTTACGATGAAATCTACGGTGGCGTTCCAGAACTGGTAGCCGAATGGCATGGTCACTGCGATGCCGACCAACTCGCGATGCGTTGCGCCCAGATAGCCCATTTCTACAATGATGCCTATCTGGTCATTGAGAACAATACCGCCTACTCTCGTATGAACAATACCGAGGGCAACCAGTCAGAGTTGTTCTTCCCTATCCTCCTCCCTCTCTACGACAACCTGTATAGTGCCTCCCAGTCCAAGTTGAAGAAGGTGAAGAATATCGAAATGAAATGGGGATTCAACACCAACAAGAACACAAAGGTAGCAGTAGTGAAGACGATGGCAAGAATCATCCGTGATGGTGGCTATATGGAGCGAGAACTTGCAGCCATTGATGAATGCACCTACTTCCTCTATTACAAGCAGAACGACTGCTACGGTGCCATAGCCGGAAAGCATGATGACCGAGTAATGGCAAGAGCCATCGCCCTCTACGTAGAAAAGGACATGCCAGCCCCGGAAATCATTCCATTCCGCTCCAAGTCCGATATAGAGCGTGAACGCCTCCGCAACCGCCCTCCAGTAGTAGCCGAGTTAGCCGGAATAGGTGGCAGCAAATAGGTAGCAGCTAAGATAGGTTTCCCCTAAGCCCTCCCGGCTCTCTAAGGCTAGCCCGGTGTTCCCTCTGAGCCTCCGTTCCAGGCGATTCCATCGCCTGGTTCCCAATAAGTAAATAAACAATTAAAATCAAGAAAAAATGAAAAAAGTTTATCAAAATCATCTTCGCAAGATGCTGATAGCCATCTACCAGCCAGTCATCACTCGTATCGAACTCTTCCGCTCCACCCGAATGTGGCAGAAAGGCGTAAAAGCCACCCTTGCCAAGTACCAGGAAGGAGGCGCCCCACGCTTCTACCTGCTCTACGACCAGTCCCACAAGGATTGGGCTATCATGACCTACGACCCCAACCGCAAGCAGCTCCTTGCCTACCGTCGCCTAGTCCAGCTTGGCAAGTGGAAGGCAACACGCTACTTCAAGAACGTGGAAGACATCAAAGCAGCCTCCTACTACTACACGCCATCGAAGTGGGGAGCAATCGGCTGCGATGCCGACAACAAGGTTAGAGCCAAGAAGTTGAAGCAATGGCAAGAGTATTACATGTATCGTGTTTCCGTCCCGATGGAAAAGCTACGCTCCTACAAGAAGAAACATGGAATCTCTTAACCCCACACAAAACAAAAGGAAGAGAAAGCCATCACGGTTTCCTCTTCCTCAACCTTTTTACCTTTAAACTAAAAACCTAACAATTTACTAACTAAAAAACTTAAAGTCTATATACATGAACCTAATAACCTTATCATTTTTATGTAGCTGTTGATGCCGATGGCAAAGCAGCCAAGTCATTTGTACCATTGTTTCCATCTTTCAGATGTGCTGCTGGCGTACCAGTCTGCTGTTGCCCTGCTCCGGCAGTAGGCATTTCGCCATTTGCTTGCTGTTGCTCTTGCATGGCTTCTAGTTTCTCCAACTGCTCCTTGAAGTACTTCTTCATTCTGTTCGTACCAGGGAATTGTCCTACGGTCAGCATCGTATATGGGTCCATCTTACCGCTGGTCATGAAGTTCCAAGCCATATCGTTGTTGGTGGCCCTGATAATTGGGCTGTAAGCATCCAGGTCGATGGCTACGTCCAGATCCATATCCCTCATGGTCTCCGGATTGAAATGTATCTCGAAGTCATCCCCGGTCAGTTTCACGCTGTCCGCTGCGGTACAGAACTCCTGAATCAGGTACAGCTTCTTCTTGGCGATTCTCACCTTGTAGTTATTGAAACTCTCCACGAAGTCCTGAATGGTGGTAGATGATGCCTCTCTCTCCAGCTGATACTGCTTACCGCTGGTGTTGCGATGCTGTCCCTGCAGAGCACCCTGCACGCCTGTACCCTCTCCTGCCATGGTCTTGGCAAAGTTTACCATGAAATCGACACCTGCCGGAATACTCTTGTTGACCAAAGTCTGCGGTGGCTTACCTCCATTCTTGGAGTTCCACAGAATAATACTATCCGTCTTGGTATAGTTCACCTGCATTTCATCGATGCTCTGTTTCTCGCTCAGAGCATTCTCGTCCACAAGCATCGTACCCTTGGCACCATTCGCCACGATGAAGTTGATCATCATCATATAATGGTTCAAGGTGCGCTGGTTGTTTTCGGCACGCATCGAGAAACTTCTTACCTCACCGTTCAAACAAGGATATGCCACGAAGGTATATGGCATGATGGAAGTTCTGAAACCGTCTCTCAGCACATAGTAGGGCGATTCCCTGGCATCCAGCAGATAGCCATTCGGGGTAAGGTATCTTCTGAACCAATAGGTCTCAGCCTCAGCCTTCATTTCGATGGTCTTCAACTCCGATGGGTCCACATAATAGATAGGCTCACCGTTCTCATCGAGCACTGGCAGACCGTTTTCGTCCTTCATGATGTTGGCTTCCTCCAGCTTCCGCTTCTTCTCCTCGTAGAAGGCTCGTTGGTCGGGAGAGGCATAGCCACATGTCCCGGCATCCCAGTCATGCACCCAGATAGCTGGTCTGGTCTCTTTCGTCCATATCTCCAATACCCTGTACTTGCCGATTACCGAAGAATGAGTGAAATCGTCTATCCCGGCATACTGCGCTTCACCGTTGGGGTGATAAGTCTGCTCAGGAGCGAAATGATGCTGTGTCTGCAGATAGATCTCGCTCAGTTTGTCCACCTCAGCCTTGCTTCCATCCGTAAAGGTCGCGATAATCTCTCGCCAAGTCAGATCATGAGCCTCAGCGATAAATTCCACATCGCTCAGGTCATACTTGAAGAAAGGTGGCAATGCAATTTTGAAGATGTCCACCATGTAGTCAAAGATGCCATTCTTTCCATCCTTTCTGCCATAATAGGTTTTCATGCCCACAAAGGCGAAGACACAGAAGGCATAGAACATCCTTGCATCCAGCTCCTGCCTGTCGTTCAAGTTGTCGTTCTGGCGAAGATACTCATTGAAGAAACTGATATAGTCCTCCTCGTTGGGGTCTACGGCACTGCAGGAGGCTGTACTGCGTTGCTGGCGCACAAGTCCTACGAGAGAAAGCAGCTTGTCGCCTATCACGTCATATTCCAGGATAGGCATACCCTTCATTTCCATATACTGACGGATGCTGATCTTCCTTCCGTTCCACTCTATCAGCTCTTCCAGCTGTCTGCCCATCACGAAGTCCTGCGCTCGCTTCCACTTCTTTCTCAGCTCTGCGCCATCATAGAAGTATTGGCAAGCCCATTCTATCAGCCGAAGGTTGCTGTCTGTCTGGGCAAACCGCTCCCGGCTCACTCCCTCCAGGGAGTCAGGTCCAGGTTCGGCATAGTTCGAAATATCATTTATAACACGATTATCTGGCATAATTCTTAATTTTTCGTCAAAAATACCGCCTTTTTCCCGATTCTTAGTGATAAGTTGCGCAACTTAACATTACTTTCTCATATTTTCCCCTTATTTTTGTTCCGCAATTCATTTAAAAGTTCAATTTCTAATATATTAGATAATATGAGTAAATCTATCAATGTTCACGAAGCCTGCGTCATCACAAAGGATGATAAAGGCAACCTCTCCCTGGTAGGCAAGGCGAAAGAAGCCCTCACCACCTTGAAGAAGAATAAGGTTTCCGTCTGCATTCTCCTCTGCGACAACAAGAAGGAGGATGTGGAGAAGTTCCTTAACGACAATAATGTGCCTTTCGCCTCTCTCTCCACCAAGCAAGAGACCGATAAGGATGGCAACACCGTGAATGTTGACCCACCAAAGGCAGATGTAACCATCATGCCAAGTTCCAAGGTCATCACTCTCCGAGACGATTGGCAATGGTGCTTGGATGATATTGCCCACCGTCTTTGGGGCGAGAAAAAGAAAGAAGCGCCAAAGAGTGAACAGCAGAGCATGGATGAAGCCATGAAGCGTTACATCGATTGGGCGAAGCCTAAGAAGGCAGAAGCCAACGGACCCGATCAGATAGGTTAGTCATCGCTCCAACATCTTCAAAATACGATTTTCATCTTTTTATAAAAATATAATTTATTTGGAATTTAGAATTTTACGACTATCAAAAAGGGACTCGCTGTGAAGCAAGTCCCTTTTCTTTTTCTGAGTTACGAGTAAGCCCTCGTAGCTTTTATCATGCCGGGCTTACTCCATTCCGTTCAGAGTCTCAAGCAGCTCCTTTCTGGTCTTCCGGATCTCCACCAGTTTGGCAGCATCGTTCTGACCGTTCATTTGCTTCTTGGCTTTGTTCATCTTCTTTTTGGCTGCAGAGATAGCCTTTCTTGCAGCAAACAGTCGCTTGTTGGTCTTGCTGTTCTTGAAGGCATTTGCCTTCGCCTTGTCAACATCCTTCAAGCGCTGATACTCCTGATAAGTCTCCATGGTTCCGTTCCAGACGTTCTGTATTCGCCAGTCCTCCGTCACGTCCTCAGCCTTAGCCTTCATCAGGTACTTGCTTTCAGCCTTCTCCATTTCCTTCAAGTCTTCATCACCATTCAGATAGCCCTGCACCATGTCCAGAGCCTCCTTCTGGGTGAAAGCCTTGTAGTCACTCTGCGAGAGGAATTTCTTCATCTTCTGGCGCATCTTCTTCTTTTCCGTGATACTCTTGGCAGCATCAAAGCGTTTACTAGCCTCCTGTAAGGAAGTCACTCCATCGCTCATTTCTGCACTCTCCAGTGCCTTCACGCTTCCGATGGCAGCCTTAATCTGAGCCTCTGGGTCAATACCGTTGCGCTGGCAGCTCTGATAGGTCATCACCACGCCTTCCATATCACCGCTCAGGATAAAGTCCTTGAAGTAGCTCTGAGCCTTCCATGGGGAGAATCCCTTAGAAGAAGGGAAGAAGAAATCCACTGCCTTGAACTCCTTGTTTTCCTGACTCGGAATCAGGAAAGGTGCCCAGTACAAAGCATCCTTGTAAAGCAGTCCGATGGTCTTGCCATACTTGCGCTGAATCTCCTGATCCGCATGGCTGGCTTGGAAATCGCTCAGATAGTTTATATCGTCCAAGGTCATTCTCACCATAGGGTTAGCCTTACCAATCATTCGCTGTACCATAGGTCCAGGGAACTCCAGTTCTCCCTTATGGTTGAAGAGATATTCCGGAACCTCACGGAACTGCTTACCATGTCGGATATACATTTCCGTTCCGTCCGCATATCTGCCCAAGAAGATCTTGCTCTGCTGACCAAGGCTGTTGCCTCTCATCAGATAGTCATACCATTTCATTCCCTCGTCACCATAAGCCAGTTCATACATGCTCTTATAGCTTGGGTTGGTCTTCCTGATCTCCTCTGCCTTCTTGCGCTCCTTCTCCTCGTCCATGGCACGGAAGGCAGCATTGATACCATTGGCAATTGCCTCGTAGAATACCATGAAGCCGATACCATAACAGAGGAGTGCAGAAATCTGTCTGCCTCTTCTACCCTCATCATTTGGTGTTAATCCGTCTTCTACGGACAAATTTTCAAAATACTTTCTAGCATCATCGGTTGGCCGGGTATTTCTCTGAGAAGCATAAAAGAATGAACGGCTTATTCTATTAAAACTACCGCTTAGAAGATTACTGTAATACTGCTTGAAGTTCTCAAAGGTAGCCTCATTCCAGATAGAACCAAATCCGGTTAATGCCAGGAAGTGGCGAGTAGTAGAAGCATTCCAGTCTGGCGAAAGAAGAACTCGTCCGGCATAGCGCAAGGTTCGATGGCTGGCGCCCAACACATCCCAGTGCTGTCCACCAAACATATCGTTCACAAACTGACCGTCCTCATCCAAAGCCCGGCTCAGTTCCTCTGCACTCCATCCCTTCTTCTTGGCACGCTCCTTGGTCTTATCAGCCCTCATCCGGTAGGTAGCAAGTTTCAGTCCGTCATGCAGGAAATCCCACAAGGCTCTATCCATGCCCTTGTTGATAAGCGAAAGCATCTGAGTCGCCACCTTCAAAGGCATAGAAGCCAAAGCCACCGTTCCGGAAATTCCATTTCCGTCCTTCAACTTCTCCTGCACCTTCATCATCGCATCGCGCATATTGTCGAACATATTCTGCACATCTGCAGCAGCATAGTCGTTGGTCGCTCCAAACTTCACCAAGTGCGTAGCAGCCTCCTGGAAGTCCTGCGGATTGGCAAAGCAAGGCAGCTCATGGTTCTTGGCTGTATCTGCAAAGATATACTTCATAAAGTTGGCCATAGCCTTCTTGGGTCCAAACTCCACCATGTTCTGCACCATATAAACCTCGGTCAATGCTCCGGCATGGAAACCACTAAAGCCCAACTCCAGTTTCTTGGCACTCGAAGCAAGCGTATCAAACGCCTTCCAGAAAGGTGAAGACTGATAGGTCTCAAACACTACCCCGAATCTATCCCCTGCACTAGCCTCTGAGTAAAGCACCTTCTCCTTGCCAGTAATAGGGTTCTTCACCTTCACCTGTTTAGGCGATACATTATATACCCATACTGGTCCCACACCCGGAATCTCAAAGTACTTATACTGCTCCAGGTTAAATGGTGCCGAAGAAGAAAGCAGCGGATCAGTAGAAACCACCTCTCCGTCCTCATTCCGCTCTATCACGTTCAGTCCGCTCAACTCCTGCAGCATCGTCTTGTTTACCCAAGCCTCGATATTGCTTCTGCTGTAGTAAGCCATCATCTTCGTGATGTCGGTAGTCTTTGGCACAAGTCCTACGCTGATACCCTCCATCAGGGTACTGATAGTTCGCTTCTTCTCGTTCGGACTCTTGGTGCGCTGTCTGTTCTCCACATACAGGGCATAAGCCTGCTTGTCGCTCTTCTCCTTATCCCAGATATGATTTACATAGTCCACATTATAACCGGTGTCCTCCTTCAAGGTGCGGTTATCCTTCAACCAGTCGTAAGTGTAGTTATACCAGTCGCGGATAGAATCAAGAGCTGCCTGCATTTCAGGCGAGATATTCTTGTAGTCGATGCCCTCCGGCACAATCTGCTGCTTCACCAGTGGCAAAACATGCTCGCTCAGAATGTCCGTACCGTCAATAGGCACAAAACCTTCCTCGCCCTGGTGATTGTCGTTGATAACCTGCGCCATCTTGCTAGCCACCTCACTCACTGCCTGCGGATCATCATATACCTCCACCTCCTTACCGTCTCTCAGCTCGGTATGCTTCTTGCCGGTCTCAGCAATCAGATCTGCCACGTATGGCTGGATAGCCTCAACATCAGCCGGCTGGATATGGATATGCCCCTTATCGAAAGCGCCAGTGGCATTCAAATCGTGAGCAAGGTCACGCAAACGTCTAGGAGCCTCTATTATATAAGGTATAGCCTCAGCCAGCTTCTCAGCCCGGTTCGGCTTGCCTTGGTAGTCAGAAAGCAACTTATCAAAGGCACCGCTATCAGCCATCTTCTCGATTCTGTTCTTCACATCGTTGATATAGATGGCGTCATCTGCACTAGCCTCCTCCATATTCTTGCGTCTATGAATCACGGCATGCTTAACGGTTCTTGCTGCGCCCTCCTTGCTCACGTCCGTACTAGTCACCTCTGCCAAGTCCTGCATCACTCGCTGTTCCAGGGCATCAGCCTCCGGATTGGTTTCTGCTGGGTAAACCTTACCCTCATACAAGTCAAGGTCGGCATCGTTCTGCTCGTTCAGTTCATGTCTAGTCAGCCAGTCCTCGTACTTCTGTCTAGCCTCATCCTGCTTCGATTTCTCAAACGAGAACATATCAGGCATAGGATTTTCCTTGTCGCCCATGGCATCGTTCCACTTCTCCCACTCCTTGTAGCGGTTCAAGAAAGATTCATCGCTTTCGCCTTCCTTGCGCTCTGGGCGAAGCGGCATTTCCTCGCCTCTCAGTCCATGGCTTTCACGCCATTCCTTGTTAAGACGTTCCCATTCCTTCTTGCCCTCGGCATCCTTATCGAAGTCATAGAACATAGGTGGCTCTGGGTCTTCCTTATCCTCTCGGGCTTCCTTCCATCGCTTCCATTCCATCACTCGCTTCATGTATTGGATGGCACTCTCACCCTTCTTCTGTCTAGGCTTGCCCTTACCTGCACCATCAGATAGCGCATCCTTAATCTCAGCGTTAGAAGCCTGTGCCATCATAGCCTCCTGCTTCTCCTTCGGCATATTGTCCCAAACGTGCAGAGCCTTACCAGCCTTCATCAGGTAATATCTCAAATCCTTGTCATTAAGAAGTCCCGGCACTCGAACACCCAGTTTCTTAAGCACCTTGATGAGATAATGCTTAATCTTAGTCCAAAGAGAAAAGTCCTCAGCAGTCTTAGGACCCTCCTCGGCAAGATGGGCGATATACTCCTGCGTTCCCACATTCATGCGGTCGTTGTTCTTCCAATCCGGATCATATTTGTTGGCAAAGTCAATAATCTTGCCTCGAACATCCTTACCTACCGAGCGATAAACGAAGTTGGCAAACTTTCTCACCTCATTTTCGCCACCCAGAAGCACTTCCATACCCTCATGGCCTATTTTCTCATGCAGCACCGTTCTCTCCGCTTCGCTCGCATCAGCACAGTTAGGCAGATAAACATGCACCGTGTGCGTAGTTGGGTCATACCATCCGGTAGCCCCATTCTTCACATCACTCAGATAAGCATCCGGAACCTCATCCACAGAAGTGTAAACCGTAGCCTCAGCACCACCCAGTTTGTTGGCAGTGTTCACTACCCGGTCACTCACTTGTTTCTGCTTGTCAGCATCCCAGTTGTTCTTAAAGATAGAGCTGCCAAGTCGTGCCAGCACATTTCTGCCCGATAAGTCATCCTTATTCAGCAGAGGAGCAATCACGCCCTTAGTCAACTGCACAGGTATACCATTGCCAATGATGGTATGCGCCAAAGATTCCGTCTTAGGCAACAGATAGTCATCGCCCAGTCCGGTTATTCTAGCCAATACCCTGCCATCAGCTCGCAACACCTTTCCACCCGGCATGATGATCACGTCTCCGCTCTTGGTTCTCAGAGTTGGCAGAATCTCATCCCCATAGGCATGAGGAATCTTTCCGTCAGCATAGGCACTGCCCATCACGTAAAGAGGCTTCTCCACCTTCTGCCAGTCAATACCGTCAACTTTCAGTCTGGCATCCATCCATGGTGCCACACCGCTTTTCTTCTCCGTCAGGGTAGGAAGAATATCCTCCACAGCCTCTAGCCATCCTCCCTTGCGTGGTTGCTTCTTAGGCTTCTCCGGCAGTTCTCCGTCCTTCACGGCTCTAACAATCAGTCGCTCCCTGCTGGCATAGCCACCATAGTCAGCAGCATTATACACGTCAGCATCCCATTTGTAGCCATTCTTGTCAAGTGCCTGGGTGATAATCTTCATCGCCTCAGAGTCCTTGTAACCCTTCACGTTCTCGATAGTCACCACTCGCGGTTTCACAGCATCAATGAAGTCAGCAGTGCTCTTGGCAGTTTCCTTGTCAAGCTCCACCTCGCCCCCATTGCTCTTAGCCTGAGAGTAGTTTTTGCATACAGGCGAAGCATGGAAATACTCCACCTCGCCATCAATATGCTTCACCAGTTCCTTAGGGTCCACGTCTCTCACGTCAGCCGTAACAATATGCTGTCCGAAGTTATTGCGATACACACCGCTTATCTTCCGGTCATACTCCACAGCCACCACAGGGTCGATGATGCCCTTCAATCCCTCTTCTACCAGTCCACCACCACTAAAGTAGGTGCCGGCCTTCATCAGCGAATCAGGATGCTTCTGCAACTTCTGCTCCACGATAGGCGATTTCACGATACCCTTACCGCCCCATTCCTTGAAAGCCTCCTTGGTCATTTTCACGTCTACGAACTGAGCCTGAGGAAACTCCTTCTTCAACTCGTCCATCTGAGCCATAAACTTCTCCTTAGTCTCAGGAGCCTGCTGTCCCGACTCCTCGGTAGTAATAGGCACACCCAGTTTAACCAACTCCCTCAACTGATTAGGAGTAACCACATTCCAAGGAATAGCCAGCCCAGTACCATCCAGCTGCTCTGCGATACTCTCAGCCACCTCAGAATCAGGAACCACTCTCACCGCCTTTCTCCATCTAGATAGCATCACGCTTCTCTGTCTATCCTTTGGCAACAAACCATTTACGGAACCCGAATGCCAAGGCACAAGTCCCACGGCATCCTTTGCACCCTCAGCACGATAGCCACTGGTCTTCTCGCTCTCCGGAATCTCCCATTCCACAACCTTGATATTACCTCTAGCGTAAGCCCCGGTAAACTGGTCGTTCATCATAGAAGTGGAAGTATGCATATAAGGATTGTAAGCAGCTGGCACTGGACCTTCTCCTGCCCCCGGTTTCTTATCAGTCTTCACAAGTTGGAATTTTCCGTTCTTCACAAGATCCGGTCTCTCGTCTGCACGCATCCAAGCCCCAATCTCTGTAGCATCAGTACGCTTACCGTCAATGATGGCAGCCATAGGCGAATACAGCTTGCCATCCACCTCCTGCATTCCGCTATACATACGGAAAGTTTTCTCCTTATTCAGCCTCTCCAGTTCCTCCGGCTCTGTCACCCGATGGAAACGGATGTCTTGCTTGCGAGAATTGAAGCGCTTAGAAGGAGGAATAACGTCACCCTCATCATCAAAGGTAACAAGGTCGTTCAACTTTCTGTTGTTCTTGGCATTCTTATATTTATACGCCTTGCCATCATCAAAGCCAAACTCGTTTGCGTCATTACCATCCCACCACAGTTGGTTTGCTGGCACTTCATCCTCAATGATACGATATTTGCCTTCCAGTCGGTTGTTTCCATGAATATCGGCATACTTCTTTGAAGGAGTAACCCAGTCACCATTACGCAACTTACCTTCCTTCACGGAAGTAGGAACAGCACGATAAACCTTTACCTTAACATCCTTCTCGCCATTCTTAATAGCATCAATAGCCGTATTGATGGCTTTTACAGATTCCAATCCATGAGGAGTGTTCTGTGAATAACGCTCAGGGTGAGAGAAGTAATCATCCGGCTGAGGAGTATAGCCCAAGGCTATATCCTCCAGGTTCACATCCGAGCCACTGGATTCCCAATCGTCACGTCTCGCCTTGTCGCTTTCATATCCAGGGTTTCCCGGAGCAGCCCAGGCACCTACACCCTGATATGAGCTTTCGGTATCATCATAGCCCTTGCGTCTGGCAGCTTCATCAAGCATTTCCCTGGCAGTAGCATCATCACCCTTAGCAAGAGCATCCATATACTGCTTGTCAAGTTGATCATCAGGAATCAAAGAAAGTTCCTCCAAGTGCTTTTGTCGCTTGGCTTCCTCTTCCTCAGCTCTCTTTCTAGCAGCTTCCATAGCATTACGCTCTGCTTCAACCTGCTTTCTTCGTTCCTCAATCATTGCATCAAGGTCACCAAAATTCTCCTTCAAGGCTTCATTTATAGGTTTGGTGTACTTAACAACATCCTTAAATGAGAAAATGTTACCTTCATTTACCTGCATCAAGTGACGCTTTATATTGGCTCTGGCACGTGCAGCCTCAGCAGTAGAACCCTTCTTAATAGCATTGGCATACATCGCCACATCAGCCTCATCAACCCCAAATTGCTGAGATACAGCCTTTATTTTATCCTCCACAGATAAATTTCCACTGTTTCCCTTGGCGGTTTCGATATTATTTCTTATCTTTGCATCGCTATGAGGATTCAGGACGCTATCCTTTCCGCTTGGGTTATTTGCGGATGGAGTTAATGCCGAACCTTGATTCTCGCCCAAGGAATTAGAATCGCCTCTGAAACGATTCCATAGCACTCTTGATTCCGTCAATTCTTTCAAAACTTTCGAAGGATCTATTTGATGTGCGCTAATCGCCACTTCCTCTTCACCCTGCTTTACTGTTATGGATTCATAGTTCAGAATCTTGTTTCCATCAGCCTTTTTAAAGGATTTGATAAACAGATATTTAGTCTGTCGTTCCGCACCCTCTTTTGGTGCAGACTTCTCCAAGATAACGTCAGGACGCTCCAAGGTTGGCTTCAACAAACCAAATCTTTTGATTCGGTCGTTTCTTCCTGCCTTCTTATATTGGTTTTCACCAAGTTTGATACTGCCAATAGGAGTAGTAACACGGCTATCCTTACCAAATTCTTTCAGCCAGTTCTCTTCCGTATGCTCTAGAATCCGCTCTTGCTCAGCATTATCTTCCATCTGTTTACGAAGCGAAACAGCATCTTCCTTAGTCATACGAGACTTCACGTTACGTGGGTCCACCTCATTCGCCAAGTCCCTCAGCACAAGATTACGAATATCCTCCAAGGTCATTTTTTTGATGTCCTCAGGCTTCCACTTCGTAAATGTATCAAGGGTCCAATACCAGAACTTCTTCAACCAATTCTTTAATCGGTTGATGATAGTAAGCTCTTTAGCAGTATCAAGCGGATTCTCCTTAATGGCATCCTTCGCCATCTGCTCCAAGATAGAAGCACCGTCCTCACCAGTCAGACGAGCAAAAGCCTCATCGCAAATCTCATCATCGCTCAGATGCTTATAGTTAGGGTCCTCCTTCAAGTCGGCAAACAACTGGGTCTGCATGATGAGTTTATCACCATGCTCTATAAGTTTCGGATTCATCTTCTTGGCAGCAGTACGCCAAAGATGCTGGTACTCATGGATAGGAGTATTAGCATTCAGATGCTCCTGGTTCAGCACAATCTCCTTGCCATCGGTATAGCCATAAACCACACCCTTATTCTGGGCAAACTTGGTTCGATCAACTATTTTCATATCCTCAGGCTTGAAGATAACATAGTTGGTATCGCCTTCCTCTGCTCCACCAAAGTTACGACCAGCTTTATACTTAATGCCAGTGTAGCCAAGAGAAGCGAGAAGCTTGCTTGCTGCCTTATCGTCATTGAAGGACGCATCATCCTTAACACTTCTCATTGAGATAGTCTTATAGAAGTTGTCAAAGGTTCTATCCTTCTTGAAGTCCTTGATATCATAGCTACGCAAAGAAGGTAGTGCTTTAGCTACCTTATCTATCAGTTCATCAGTTATAGGAGCATCCCAATCCAGATAGTTGCTGCCATTATCATCAGGTATATCCACCTCATAGAGAGAAGTCTTTGGAGTTTCGACAGACAAATTTAAGTCAAGCAATTTCTTCATTACATCAATCTGCTTTTTATAGAAATCTCCTTGATTCTCCTTATACAACTTTTGATATTCATCAATGGAGTCTTTTAGCTTTTGTTTAGCCTTTTCTACCCCCATTCTATCAACATTCACAAGGAAGTTATCTGCCTTAGAAACTCCATCCATGCCAACAATACCACTAAGAGTTGCCGACATGTGTCGCCAGTCCAGTTTTTCCCCATTATAGACAAAATACTTGTCTTTTCTGCCACTCTCGGCATAGTACTTTCCAATTTCTGGGGAAGAGGTAACATATCCACCCCATCCAAAACTCTGTGTACCTTCACCCTCTCCCATGTGGTTGAAGTCAAACTCAGAAAAGTTAGCCCCACTTCCATGATAAGTACGCAAGAATTTCACTCCCGGCTCAGCAACAGCCTTCAACTGTCTATCCAAATCCTTATATTTAGCAAACAAGGAATCAAGCTTATCTTGATATTTCTCAACAGCTTTATAGTCAAAATCCCTCCAAACATCATCAGGAATATCGTTTTCAGAAGCCAGTCCATGCTTATCCATGTACTCCTTCATCAGCTGATTTTGATACTCCTTACGTTCCTGCCCGGTTAATTTATAAGCCTCCTCTGTCTCCTTAATCTGCTTCTTCAACTCATTCTTCTTACTAGTCTGAGCATCAATCTTATAAGGGTCAAACTCAGAAGGGAAAGAGCCAGTAAGTCCAGCCACATTGTCCTCAAAACTCTTGTCAAGATTGAAGACCTTGTAGTTACCCCACATCAGCTTATTATAGTAAGAACGCTCCTTTCTAGCCAGCTCCTGCTTCTCAAAGTACTCCGGCATCTTGTTAGGATTGCTCATATCCACCACGGCATACTGCTTCCACTTATCCGGACGCAACTCCTTGGCAAAGTTATAAGCATTCTCGGCAGCCTGTTTCTCCTCCGGTGTCTTGATCTTAAATCTCATTTCAGGATGATTCAGCAGCATGGCAAGATTCAGGTTATCCTGCGCCTCAGCCACCTTCTCCATATCCTCATTGCTAACCACCTTCACCGGAATGCCAGCCTTCTTAAGCATAGTAGAAACAGCATCATAAGCCACCTTCTGTGCCTCCGTCATATCAGATGGCTTCACCTCCTTCACATCGCGGTGGAAAGGAAGATTATCCTTTGCCTTCTTAGCCTCCTCAATATTCTCGTCTTGATTCTCATCAGAATTATATCTTTTACCTTCCTCAATTCGAGACTTGATGATACCAGCCACCTTTTTCACATTATTCATGGTAATCTGTGGCAGTACCGATATAGGATTCACATCACTATATTGTGATACATTTCGGTAGTCATTATCCAAAGGCTCTAATCTGTCTCTCCAATCACTGCCCTTGTCGGCATAAATCCAGCCATAACCATATTCCTTGAAGTCAACATGAACACCTTCAAGCCCTACATCAGCCAGAGCAGAATCCAATGCACTCTCAATAGCGTTAATAGCATCAGTCAAAGGCTTGATGAAGGCTCGCCTCTCGCTATATGATTCATCCTTCTTCTTAGCACTCTTTGCATACTCCAACTGCCCAGATAGATAGCCATGCCCAAGATTGCTTGCGAGCAGGGCATCAGTCAGTTTCTTCTGTGCCTTAGCAATAGCTTTCTTGTCACCGCTATTAACGGCAGTTCTCAAAGCGTCAGCAAAAGGAGCAATTGATTTCGTTTCTTGCTTCAGGAACTCGGAATAAGCAGCAGCATTCTTACGCTCTGCCAAATCTTCCCTACGCTCATGTTCGTTTGCAGTCCAATACTCAAACTCCTCGTCCAAGTTCTCCAATACATCAGACACCTCCTTAAACTCCTCATCAGAAAGAGTCTTCAAAAGTTCATCCATTTCGTGAGCAACATCAACTTCCGGCACATCATCAGGATCTACTTCTCCCTGCTCCATCAAGTCCCAGTACTCCTTCTGTTCTTTGCCCAATTCTACAATCTTGTTAAAGGCTTCACTATGAGCACCGTCTTGCATCATTTCTTCCTCATAAGCAGCACGCTGTTCCTTCTGTACCATAGCATACTCCGCAAAAGGCTTAGTCTTGCGGTCAGAAGACTCCAGCCACTTGTAAAATGTAGCCTTAGACACAGCAGTAACCTTACCAAGTCCCTTCCAGCCCTTGGAGTAGTTGGCAAGATAAGCCTCTGTAGCAGCCTCCTCAGAAGGATAGCCATACATCACCTTATGCTCGTCAAACTCACCAGTCTCTGGGTTCACCTGGTCAACAACATAAACGTTACCATCAAAAGTATCAAGGTCTGCAGCGTCATTGATGAACATATCAATATGGTCACCATCAACGCCAATTTTACCAAGAATATAGCCATAAGTATCGTGCATGGTCACGCTCCAAGGCTTACCCTGCTCGTCCTTACCGCTGCGAGTCACGCCCTTTGGTGTTTCTACGGTATAATCGTAGCCACCAAAGGACAAATGACCCTTTTTGTAGTTGCCTGCCTTCTTCTGAGCCTCTGTTGGTTCGGTCTCAGTTTCGGCAATGGCACTCTTTAAACGTTCTCCGAAGGATGCTTCTTGCGGTAGATGTGAGCCTCGAACAGCTGAGCCTTCGCCAGGTTCCAAGCTGCCAGTCTCTTGTCGCCCTTTGCGTCCGCTATCAGAGCCTTCTCCAATCTCGGACTCAGAAGATGCTTCTCCGTTACCAACTTCTTCGCCTTGGCTATTTCCTTCATCAACTCCTCTCCGTGAAGAGTCGCTACCCAGGCTACTGCCTCCTCCATATCCTTCTTCATTGCTTCTGTCATCATAATCAGCTAATTCTGGTAAAATTGATTTGACATATTGTTTGTACTCTCGTTCACGATCCTCAATCTCCATCATGCGGTCATATTCTAACCCATAAATGTGATCAAGTTCGCTTTCAGACGGCAAAGATAACTCTTTTTCGTTAATATACGATTTATAATTCTCAATTTCTGCCTGTCTTTCGATAATTTCTCGCTCTTTCTGTGCCTGATAGAACTCTTCCTCGCTTGAAAGTTCATCTTCTGCAGCAGCTATGCGGTTCATCAGAGCCACATTTCTCATTTCCTTCACGCTGTCATAAGACTTTAACATATCAAGAAGGGCATTACGTACATCCTGATCTGTATATCCCATATCCTGTAAGTTTACAGGAAGGTCATTATATATTCTCACGGCAAATTCGTTAACCGACATACCAGTTCCCTTCTTGGCAATAAGATAATTGAACTTATTAGAATCATACCCCTTGCCAATACCAACCTTAAAATTGCTCTTGCCCAACTCATATTGAAGAGATTCCGGATTCAAGCTATGTGGTCTCAAAGATTCTGATACTGCCTCTTCAAGAGTCTGAGGAGTCAAGTCCGTGATGTCAACAGAGGCATCCTTGTATATCTCTTTTATTGCTCCAAGGTCATTCTTCTTCAACGCATCAGCCACCAATGCCTTGCGCTGCTCAGAAGGAGTCATGCCCAGTTCCTTCATTTCCTGCTGGCTAACTTCTGTTTTATAGAGTTTGCTGAGTTTATTAGCCTGAGCCTTCAAACCCTTTGCTGCAACCGACAAATTAGTCTGCAGAGCCTCCAGTTGAGCCTTTGTAGTATTCAATTCCATGAGTTGGGTATGGTCCAGCTCTGTTTCGCCATTGATATACTGATCCAGCATATCATTCACACCATTTATCTTGCGCTCCACATCCTCCTGGGTATGATAGATGTCCTTGCGCTGAGAGGTAATATAGTCGTTAGCCTCATCCATAGTTGGATATTGCTTTTTCAATTCCTTATCATCAAGCACATGGAAATCATCAGATGGAACGATGGCAGTTTCATCAACACCAGCCTTCTCCACCTCAGCCTTGCGCTCCTCCTTCATAGATTTCACCTCATCAGGAGTCATCACGCTGTTGCGGATAGTATTCCAGTTCTTGAAACGAGCATCAAGATCAGCAATCTGCTCATTAACCAGAGCCAGGTCGTTCTCCACCTTCTGAGCCTTCTCTGGGTCCAGGTCGGCATTGGTATCAAGCCAGTTCTGATATTCAGCAACAGACTTCTTCTTGTTGGCAAGTTGCGTCTTGATGTCGTCACGGCTTCCATTAACCAGATTCAGGAGTTTGCCATGGTCTTCACCATACTGCTCCTGCAGATACTCAGCAGCCACCTTTGCATCTGTATCTTTTGAAGAATAGTCAGGCTGTCCCATGCCCAAACCTACGATACCATCATTATAACGTTGCTTCTTCTCAGCCTCAGCCTTGACTGCATCATCATTTGCACGCTGTGCGTCCTCGGCATCCAGTTCTGCAACAATAGAGGCATCGAGCGCATTCTGTCGCCAGGCATTAAACTCGTCCTTGCTCAGGGCGATATTGTCCTTACCATCAGAAAGCACAATCTTGCCATCCTCGCTATATCCGGCAAAGGTCATTTGCATTGGTTCGTCACCTGATTCCATGGCAACCTCCACGGTGTCGCTAGACTTCAATCCACTGCCATCATACTGAGCAAAGAACTGCTTATATCTAGCATTCACCTGCTCAGCAAACTGCTGATTGATGTAATCATCCATAGGAACAGGCGTACCAACTTCCTTGATGTCGGCACTGGAAACCTGCTTGATGGTAGGCTGTCCCTGCTCGTCAGGCACAACCACGAAACCGCCACCATATTCATTGGCTTTCTTCAAGAACACCTGCTGACCTGTAGTAAGGGTAGCTGGCACGATGTTTCCGTCTTCCGTCTGATAAGGCCAAAGCTGTTCCTTCAACGCCTCGCCATAGCCATCATCGGCATGCTGCAAAGCATCATAAACGCCCATCTTGGCATCCTGAGCCTCCACATACTTACGCACAGCATCTTGCTGCGCTGGAGTCAAAGAATTGGCACGCTGAGCCACAAACTGCTCCATGTCCTTGCCATCCTCATACGCCTTCACCACAACATTCATCTGTGCCTCATCACCGCCAAAAGCACGCTTCAATCGAGCCTTCGAAACATCATCGTTATGATCAATCGCCTTCAAGCCCTCAGCATCCCCCTTCTGGTAAGCATTCTGTCCCATCACATAGGCATCAGACTTGCTTTCATTGGAAGCTGTTTCACCCTCAACAGGTGGCGTTGGTGGCTCTGTAGGTGGAACCTCAGCAGCAGACTTCTTACCACCAGCAGAACCATCTACCGGAGCTGCACCCTCAACAGGTGCAGCAGGCTTCTCTCCCTCTACACCGCTCTGCTCAATTCGCTTTTGCTCATTACCATGGGAAGTATTATAGAGATCATCCATCGTCTGCTTCATTTCACGTTTCAGCTCAATAGAATTGTAAAGCTCCTTAAGATAAGACTCCACCAATGGCGCATACTTCTTATCTTTCGACTCCAAAGCCTTACGGAGAGTACCACGTATCACACCATGGGAATCCTCAAAGGTATTCACAAACTCCCTCATCACAGAACTATTCTCCAGGGCGCTGTCATAATAATGACGATAGGCATCAACCTGCTTCTGCTCCTCGTCAGTAAGGATTACACCCTTCTGCTGCTTATCCATGATCTCTTTGATGGCACCAGCATTCTGATGAAGATAGACTGCAGCCTTATCCTCATCCGTCAATTTCTCACCCATATTATATTTCTGGGCAGCCTGATTATACAAGCCATCAAGATGCTCCTGGGTAAACTCATTATGGAACTCACCTTCCAGCACAGAAGCCAAGCCAAGAGTCTTCTCATACTCCAGCTTCTTATCAGCCTTCTGAGCCTCATCAAGCGAAGAATACTCCTTTCTCTCAATGATACCGCCATCCTTATTCAGAGTTTCGAGATAAACCTTTCTGCCATTATCCATAGGCTGTACAATGACGGAATCTACTACAGGCGAGAAAGAAGAAGGGCGCTTGCCTTCCACCACAGCCATCATCTTAGCCTTCAACACCTCCGGAACACTCTTGTCGTTCATCAGGTTCATATACTTCTGGGTAAGCTGTCCATCAAGACGCTGGGCGTTCTCACCCTCCACGGCATACTCCCCGATGCCCACCTTCTCAAAGGCATCACGAAGATCCTCATAGCCGAATCGCTTCAACTCGGCAATATCCTGATTCGTGAAGTCATATTTCTTGTTAAACTCCCTCGCGTCCTTGAATCGGGCATACTTGCCCACCATACCCGGCAAACCGATAGCTGTAAGGTTCGCCATACTCTCCAAGAAGCTCTCGGCAGCATCCTTGCCAGTAGGCTTGAAGTTCGGATCCTGCGCCATACGCTCGAGCATCTGATGACCAGTCATAATGCCCGAATCTACAACCTTACCACCAATATCTGCCAGAATATTGGTAGCCAAACCTCTACCCTTAGCTATCATATTGGCAATAGTATTACCCTGCATAATGACACCTAAGGCACTCTGTTTACCTCCCTCTAATAAAGTATCAAGCGCTATTTTCCACCCAGAAGGATTGTAAATCTTGCCATTCTCATCAAACTGACCAGTACGATAAACCTCATCAATAGGCTTAGAAATAGCAGACTGACCACCAAAGGTAACAGCACCATGAACAGCACCGTTCTTCAAAGCCACGTCCTTACTCTTGCCGATGAGCACCTTGGCAGCTCGCTCAGCCACCTTGCGCTCCATACCCTTAGCCATCAGGTCACCAGCCAGTTTGCCCTCAGCCTTGGCAATCATGCTCTTGGTCAACTTGCCACCAGCTGCTCCCGGCAACCAATAACTCCAGGCATCACCTGCAAAGGTCAGAGCACCGCTAGCCACGTTCTCCCAGAAGCCCGGCTGATACTGCTGATTGGCAATATCCTCCAGCCAGTTCTGGTAATCCGTCTGCATAGCCTTGCGAGTAATCTTACCCACAATAGTGTTACCCAAACCAGTCTGCATAATGTACTCAGCACTACCCTTAGGCATCATACCCTTAATCTCCAGCTGGTCGAGTTCATTCTTAAGTACAGAATTGATTATCGGCTTGAACTGCTTAGGATCACCACTCATACCGCCATTCAAGCCATATCGCTGCATCACCTTGAATGCTGCATTGCTCATATCGTTCAGGAACTCCGGATTCCGGTAGAGATTGCCAAACTTCTTCTGCAAACCAGAAAGCACCTTTGCAGGATCCTTAGCCTCGTTTGCCTCATACTGAGCACCAAGAGCTGTACCCAGACGAAGATTAGCCGGAATATACTGACTTCCTTCCATTCCCTCTGTAAATGCCTTACTACCTGCCTCCTGAGCCTTGTTGTACTCATCCACTACAGATGGATTCACATATTTATTAATAACGCTAGAAAGCGCCTCATTGATGTCCTGATTCATCAGTCTGTCCTGCACATGCTCATCGTGAGCATAGAGGCGTGTAGCGATGCCCTCAGCGATGTCACGATAGTTCTGACCATACTTCTGCACAAGGCTCTGCACCATAGCTGGCTTCAGGAACTGAGCCACATAGTCATCATAGCTGATACCCATGCTGTCAGCCTCCTGCTTCAACTTATCCTGCACATCATGGCTATACCATTGCGCTTCGATACTCTTCTCAGCATCCTGCACAGTATCATCAGGCAAAGAAGAAACAACCTGGTTGGTAACGTCCATGGCAGAACGGTTCGCATATCTGCCCAGAGCAGACTGCACAATCTTCACAGCCTCCTCATTGCTGTTAGCAGTACCATCAGCCAACAGGTCGGCAACCATGTTTTCAAAGTAAGTACCCTGCTTATCCGGTCTCTGCTTCCAGTTCTCCAGATAGTTGGCAAACTTGGCATCCATCAAGCCTTCATTATTAACCACGCTGGTTGGTGCTGTAACAGGAACTTCCTCTTTAGATTCAGGAGAAGCCTCCTGCTGTGCTGGCTGCTGTACCTGCTGATTATAGTCTTGTGGCTGCTGTGTTTGTTGTGGCTGCTGCATATTATCACCAAGAAGCATATTGGCTATCATACCACCCACCTTCTGCTCCCTGCCGATATTTCCGGCATCCACCTTCGGAATCATGCCGAGTGCTTGCGAAATAAAGCCAGGCTTCTTTAACTCGCCTCGCTGATACTCATCATTCAGCTGAGCCAAGTCCTTGAAGTTGCCCGGCTTATTGTCAGGTGAATTGAACGCATCAATCACCTCTTGCGGATATTGAGACTGTTCTTTCTCTTTAGAAGGTGAAGGTTTCTTTCCAACCTCGTTGATAGGGGTAGCGTTTCCACTGGTATCATACCACATATAGCCCTGCTTACGGTACTCGCCCACATCCTCAATAGGAACATCTACCTTCTGCTTCTTATCATCGAACATGGTGATATAACCACCTTCGAAGTCCTTAGCGAAGTTATCCATGCCTCTCTGCTGAACAACCTCATCAGGGATATCATACTCATTGTTGTCCTTATCCCATACATGATAAGTCAACTTAGATTTGTTGTCTTTATCTGCCATATACTATGTTATTTTCTTATATACTTTGAATAATCTACCTTTGTGCTAGAAGTTCTCTTGGCTGGTTTCCCACCATAAGGGCGAACGGTTCGCTTCTTGCCTTCCTTAGCCATTTTAGCCCTAGCGTAAGCGGATGCCTGCTGGCGGTTCTTCTCGTTAGCCCAAGTTCCACCCCTGCCATCATTTCCACCGATTGCCATACCATTGTGTGTAGCCCATTCATTCACATGTTTCTTAAACTTAGGGTCGTTTACATACCGGGTGTTGAAATCATCAGCCTCCTTCTGGTTGGCATTCCTCTGATTCTGTCCCTCTGTTTGCGAATTGATATGCCTAACTTGCGCTCCCTTCACCACTACACTGGCGTTATGATCAGCAGCTCCGGCATTGGCATTGTTGGTTTGGGCATCAAGCAAATGACCCTTCTTGCCTCTCAGTTCATCTTCCGTCTTGGTCTTGGCCGTAGAAAGACCAGCTGCAGCCTTAGAAGCTTCCTGTCTTGCCTGTTCGGTCTTCACCTTTTCGGGTGTCAAAGCATCCTGCTGATTCTTCTGTGATGCGCGATATGCAGCCAGCGCCTCGTTAGCCTTGGCTGCAGCCTCTGCTTGCATCTGTGCTTGCTTGTTCTGTCTGTCCTTCCAGATATTCACCATCATCTGGTCATAGCCTTTCTGACGAAGGGCATCAGTGCCTTCCCTCAGCTTGCGTTGGCGTTCGGTCAATGCTTGGGCAGATTCCACCTTCTGCTCAGGTGCACCAATGGCTGTGCCGAAGAAGTTGCCTACATGCTGGAAGAGATTGCCCAACTGTTCCCACTTTGCTTGTCGCTCGGCTTTCTTCTGCAAAGCAGCATTAGCTGCCACCGTCTTGTCTGCATCACCCAGATTACTGAGCCAAGGCATGAATGTTGACCAATCGCCATTGCCATTCTTCTCGAAGTCCCTCATGATGTCATAAGGCTTCATCTGCTGCAAGAGAGGATTCTGCTCTATCTCGCTATAAGGTCTGCTCCAATCGATAGAAATCCCTTGATTAGGAGTTACCTTTGTTACATCCGCTGTTGGCTGCTGAGTGAAGAATGGCTGATTACCTGCCACCAAACCATTTGTATCTATTGGAGCTGTTGCTGTTGTAGATGTAGCTTGTGCTGCAGAACCACCCCCAGTTGGTGGTGTCTGTGTCTGCTCTGGAGAAGTAACTGGCTCTGATGGTGCTGAAATCCCTTCATCATTGGATGGAAAATCAGTTATAGGTGTCACAGCCGTAGCTGGACGCTTCGGAGTTAAATCGTCACTCATAAATCCCATATCTACCTCCTTTCCTTACCATGGTAAATTACTTGCAGCACTAGCCAAACCACCAGCTGCGCCTTGAATGGCTTGTGCCTGAGCCAAACCCTTTTCCTTTTTGGCAGTAGCAATGTAGTTGGTCATCTGGTCTATCTGAGAATCTGCAGTATTCCAAACGTTTTCTTTCTGTTGAACACCTTGTACAGCAGCTTGTTGCATGATGTTGCCCACTTGCTCATTGGCTGCTTGCTTACTCAATGCCACCGACTCATCACTACCACCACTCACGATGCTGGTATTCTTGGCTTTCTGCGTGGCATTATCCAGCACCTTCTGGGCGTTGGTCACTGCCACCTGGTTCTCGGCTGTCTGTGTCGGGTCCTGATAATAAAGATTATCACGGTGATCCTTCACCTGCTGCATACGATTCTCAAAGGTCTTGACGTATTCGTCGTAAGCAGCATTTTGCTTTTTGGCTGCTAGAGCACTACCTACAGCCGAGGTAACGCCACCAGCAATACTTCCTATAAGTCCCATAAAATTCGAATTTAATGTTTAAACTGTGCTAAAGTAATGCGTTTTTCTTGCCTATCGGTGATAAGTTCCGCAAATCGAACACCAACTTTCGGTATTTTTCACTATATTTGCACTCGAAAACTATCAGTAATCAATTAAATTCTTAGAATATGGCAACAAAAAAAGATAATGGCAATGAGCCGAAACCAAAGCGAAAGAAGACTGGTGGACGCAAGGCTGGCACGGCAAACAAGATAACGAAAACGGTACGTGAAAGCCTTAGCGATGCCATCACTGGCTATTTCAACGGAATCAACGAAAAAGGCTACTCTCTCGCCAGTGACCTCATGCAGATAGAAGAACCTGCCGGACGTTTGGCAATGGTTGCCAAATTTCTCCCCTACGTTGCTCCAAAGCTTCAATCCATATCATTCAACAATGATGAGCATCGAAGCCTGTCAGTGGAAGAGTCCTTCATGGAGCTGGAGGAGAAATTTGAGAAACAGGAGACCACCATCAACATCAAGAATCTCAAAATTGTTAATAATGGCTAAATATAAAAAAAAGGTAGCCTTCTCTAAAATTTCTGCTACTTTAGAGAAGACTACCCTATGGTATGAAATTGACTGAATCTGTCAAATATTAAGTTTTATTGGCACAATTTTAAGATATATTAGCTACTTTTTATCCCTCATGCGCTCAAAATACTTCGTCTGGTCTTTGGTGATATTCTTCACCTTAATCTGTATAGTACAGTTCTTAGGCACTGTATCATTGATATTATCCATCAGTTGCTGGATAATGTCATCCGTATTCCGGTAGCCTTTGCCTTCCACATGACCAACCACCTCGCCCATGAAGTAGGCATCAGCACTGAGTTCAAATGTTTCCTCCACCTTTTCGAACACCGGAGCATGATACTCCTGTATTCGTCTGCTTGGATCATTGGTAAAGAAAATCTTCTCCACCACCTTCTCGTTCAGTTCCCAGGCTCTGGAGAAGTCAGGCTTCACATATCCCATGGTAATCTTGTGGGTACTGATATGATTCATTGCAAAGCCTATCTCTTCATAGTTGGCACCAACATCATTCTGCGCTATTGTAGCCCAGGTATGACGAAAAGTATAAGGAGTTATCTTCAATTCACTATCCTTCAATGTATTGACACAGAATTTCTTTAGGAACACGCACAAATTACTATCCATCGACCTACTGCACCCATAGCTTTTATGGAAATTAAACAGATATGGGTCATCTTTATCTGCAAAATACTTCGTCATTGTAGGTAGGAGCATATCAGGAACTCTCATTTCTATATATGCTTCATCAGCTCTAGCCGATTGCGTCTTCTGGCGCTTGTAATGCAAGATACCATCATAATAATCAACCTTCTTCATTGCATAAAGGTCAGCCACATTGATCCCGGCAAGACACAATACCATCTTGCACACATCCACAGCCAGGCATTCTGTCTTAGAAGAAGGAATCACAGAAAAAATCCTTCTGCAATCCTCCATCAGGATTGCCCGCTTTTTGGGCACTACATGCCTAGAAAATTCCACCTTAGTCCAAGGATTCACCTTTATTCTTACGATGTCGTTGTCATAATCATTATATTTAGCCACACCTGCCTTGAACATTTTCTTTAGGAACTGTGGATAGTACGACTTCTTAGACTTAGAATCCTTCATACTATCTATCCATCCTTGCACAAGTTTGGTATTCAATTCGCTAAACATAACTTTCTCAGAACCACAATATCTTTCTATGCTATGCAATGTATTGTAATAATTGACAAGAGACTGAGGTTTCAATGTTTCAGACAATTCACCAATATATTCTCTGGCGAAGTCTGAGAAACACACATCAGCATCATCCTGCTCCAGATAGTCCCTAACCTGTTCAGCACTCCAGGAACGGATGTCTAGCTTGTTTAGCTTGAACATCCATTCTTCAATAATTTGGTTCAGAGAATTAAGCACAAAAGAATCCTTCACATCATGAGAACCCTTCACGATGCCTTTCTGCCCCACCATCTTGCTCGTCTTGATATAAAGCGATCTACGATTATGAGTCATTCGGATATAAACTTGGTAAAAGCCATCCGATCTCTGATGTTGAACAACAATTTTAAATGTAGCCATAGTAATTTTCTTTTCAAAGCAATTTCGAAACAAACGCTCTAATTTGTCACGTTAATCGTGTCAAACGTTTTCAAAACACTACACTTCTGACTATCTAGAAACCAAGCACTTACATTAACTTATTTAATATCAACAAATTACAAAAAAGGACTCTTTTATTTCCAAACTAAATTCATTTTTGAATTGTTGAATGTTAAGTGTTGAATGATAAA
>ERZ1026780.201-NODE-201-length-51505-cov-6.926803_pt1 | contig 51505 bp, 58 predicted proteins | sample MGYA00380126_ERZ1026780 | MGnify/ENA primary metagenome ERZ1026780 (study PRJEB33269, sample SAMEA4719762) | human gut metagenome | biome: human-associated habitat; feature: organic feature; material: feces | place: Cameroon | collected 2013-10 ... | reverse complement strand
TTGGGGGACAGGGGCGGATTGTGTCTTTGGGGAGGGTGAGGAGCGGTTTCGTGGATTAATCGGTATATTTCGTATAATAGCGCGAAAAAGGTTTGGGCGGAGGCGGATGATGCCCGTAACTTTGTGTCGTCAGAAGCGTCAAGGCGACCATCTTCTCACTCATTCTCCCCCTCCCCGCCTTACGCCATGACATCTATTGCAGGCCATAGGCCGTACACCGGTATTAATCGATAGACAATGGACATGGATTCAGACAACCGTTTTGACAATGAACTCTCCGAAGAGGATATGAGCCTTACCGAAGAGGATATGGTTCGGGCTACGGAAGTGGTTGTACCGACACCGAGCGCGATGTCGACACCCTGCATGCCGTCATCCGGCGCGATGCCGAACGTGCCGACAACCGGCAATCCTGCGGCTGAGGATGCCGCGCCGCGATTGGTCGAGGATGCCGCGCCGCAGGATTTCCCGTCGGCGGCTTTGATGCCGGACGGCGGCAATGTGCGGCACGTGTCATTGGGACGTGCCGTGGGCGTCAGCGCCGCTGTGGGCGTCGGCGGGGTCTGCGTCGCTTCCGTATTGGCCAAGGAGGATGCGTCGCTGAGTCGTGCCGCTACGCCGGATGATGAGAAATCCGCGGATCAGATTGCCTCAAATATCGGCGTGGGCGATGACGTGGAACGCGTCGAAGTGCCTGCCGAGCCGCACGTTACGGTCACTTATGAGGATATGACCGGCGGCGCCGGGGCGTGCAATTCGGATTATGCCTCCGTCGATTATGCGGGATGTGCGGACACGGACGGCGGCCTAACCACCGGTTTTGACGACACTTACGACACCCTTGGCTGACATTCCGGCCGGCGAAAGGGGTGCTTAAGCGACTTTGGCGTTGTAGCGTTTCGGAAATTGGAAGATGATGGACAGCGCCACCATAAGTCCCAGTGCAAAGGGATAGTACAGGTGCGGCAGTATCGAAACGGTGGTGATGCCGGCCAGCGACGCGGCCATCAGCACTTGGGCTCCGTAAGGGATGAAGCATTGCGCCACGCACGAGCAGGTATCCAGCAGGCTGGCCGTTTTGCGCGGATCCAAACCGTATTTCTCCGAGATTTGGCGTGCCAGCGACCCTACGGTAATGATGGCTATGGTGTTGTTGGCGGTGCAAAGGTTGACGATGGCCACGAGCAGCGAAATCATGGCTTGTGCGCCGCGCGACCCCTTAATGCCTTTGGACATACGGGAGATCAGAAAACGGATGCCGCCGTTGTGATGTATCAGCCCCAACATTCCCGAGGCCAGGAGCGTCACCACTATGAGGTTGCCCATCGAGTCAACGCCCTGCCCCATAAATCCGAGCATATCCATAGGCGCGGCGCCGCTGTAGATAAGCCCCGAGGCAAAGGCGGCCACGATGCCTATAAGCAACACCAACAGCACATTAAGGCCCGCCACAGCCAGTACGACGACCAGCAGGTACGGCACTATGAGCTGCCAGTCCACGGGAACGGTGTCTACGTGCGTCTCCACGCTGCCGCCTAAGACAAAGTATATCACCAAGATAGCCAGCGCAGCCGGCAGTGTCAGCCAGATATTGACATAAAACTTGTCGCGCATCGAGCATCCCTGCGAACGCGTCGATGCTATGGTTGTGTCCGAAATGAAGGACAGATTGTCGCCGAAGAACGACCCGCCGACCACTGCGGCCACGAACATGGGTATATCGCCGCCCATTTGCCCGGCAATACCCACGGCCACGGGTGTCAGCGCCACCACCGTACCCACCGAAGTGCCTACGGCCATGGAGATGAAGCACGCCGCCAGAAACAGCCCGGGCATCAGGTAGCCCGCCGGCAAAACTTTAAGTGCCAAATTGACCGTGGCATCCGTAGCGCCGACTTTTTGCGCCAAAGTGGCGAAGGCTCCGGCCAGGATGAATATCCAAACCATGTATATGACGTCGCTGTTGGCCGCGCCGCGCGAGAACACCTTGAGCCGCTCGGACAGCGACAGCCCCATCGTGGTGGCCACGCCCCATACCGAGGACAGCACGAAGGCCACCGACAGCGGCACCTTGTAAAAATCGCCGACAAAAGACGACAGCCCCACGTACAGGAGCAAAAATACTATCAGCGGGCTCAGCGCAAGCAGCCCTCGACGTGTCGTGACGTTATTTTCTTGATGCATCATATCCAATGGAGTATGTCATAATGGTTGAATTATTGTAGAGGCGCCAATATATTGCGTCCGCAGCGACAGTGGGCAATATTGCATAATACATTTGGGAAATCATCATATTACCGTCATATCGCACGGGCGCTATGTATAGCGCCCCTACCGGGTCGGCATTATGACACGCCTTCGCTCTTAAAAAGTCGGTATTTCAGATAATTTGCGCCGTGATTGGCGCCTTGAGTTGCACCTTGCACCGCTGCATCGGAGCTTACGCTTGGACGGGGACAACCACGGCGGTAGCCAGGGCGGCTATGCCCTCCTGACGGCCTACAAATCCCAGGCGCTCGGTGGTAGTGGCCTTGACGCTCACCATATCGACATCTATACCGAGGTCGGCGGCCATATTGGCACGCATGGCCTCGATGTGCGGCGCCATCTTGGGCGCTTGTGCCATGATGGTGATGTCGATATTGTAGGGCTTGTATCCGTGGTCGTGTATCAGCGCCACTACGTGTCGCAGCAGCCGGCGCGAGTCTATGCCCGCATATCGCGCGTCCGTATCCGGGAAATGACGTCCTATGTCGCCCAGCGCCATTGCACCAAGCAGCGCATCGCACAGGGCGTGTATGGCCACATCGGCATCGCTGTGCCCCAGCAGGCCGCGGTCGTGGTCAATGGTGACACCGCATAAAATCAAACGGCGTCCCTCGGTGAGGACGTGCACGTCATAGCCGTTGCCGATACGTGGATATTGCATATCTTCAAGTGTTTATGGAATATGGAATGCGGAATGTGGAATGCGGAATTTCGGCACAGGTTGCGCCTTATGACGCCACCTGCTTCGGATGCGAGTGGCGTCGGAGACGAAGGCGACAGCCGGTGTCAACGTTTGCGCTTGCCCAAGAGGTCGCGCAGCCCGTCCATATCGAAAGTCAGGGTGAAGCGCAGTGTCTGATCCAGAGGCGAAGTCTGCGCCGTAGCCAGCATATATGACGCATCCAGACGCACGACGTTGAGCGAGAAGCCGGCACCTATGCCGAAGTATTGGCGGTTGCCCTTGAACTTATTCTCGTAGAAATAGCCTGCGCGCAGGAAGAACTGCTGGTTGTAGCTGTATTCGGTACCCAGCGACCAGGTGATTTCGCGTAACTCCTCCTTAAATCCACCCGGGGCATCACTGAAGCTCTTGAAAATGCCGGTGATTGGCGACATATTCTCCCAGTCTTCGAGTGCATCAAGATATGCCTGCTGTCCCTCGGTGGTCTGAGTATCGAAATCGCTTTCGCGTGGCTTGGCCGGCACAAGCAACTTATTGGCATCGAGGTTGATAGACAAGTTGTGATAATCAGCCAGCGGGAAGGTGAACGATGTACCCAGACGCAGGTTGGTGGGCAGAAACGCCGGATGATTGCCATTGTCGTAAGATACCTTGGTGCCTATATTGGAGATGTTCCAGCCCCAGGACCATTGACATTCGCTGCGTCCGATGATGGGATAGGTGGTGTAGTATCCCGAGATGTCGGCCGAGAAAGCACTGGCACCCGAAGTTTGATCGCCTGCATAGCTGTCGCTGAAACCCAGGTCACTGTAGATGTAGCGGAAAACAACGCCCATGGAGAATTTCTCGGAGAGTTTGCGCGAATAGCCGACATCCACGGACATTTCGTAGGGGTTGAGGCTCTGTCCGGCATCGCCCGAAGGCCCGGCTGTATTGACCTCGCCCAGCGAGAAATAGCGCAGCGAGGCACTGATGGCCTGATTGTCGCCCGAGCCGATTTTGTAGTATGCCGACAGGTTGGCCAGGAAGATATCGTTGACCAATTTGCGCAGCCACGGCGTGTAGCTCAGACCTACGGCGGCGCTTGAGTAGGCAAAGGCGTACTTCGACGGGTTCCAATATTGCGAATTGACGTCCGGATCCGAAGCGACACCCAAGTCACCCATAGATGCGCCGCGTGCATCCGGGGCTATACCCAGGGAGGTCACGCCGGTGGTGATGGGGTTGAATTCGTCGTTCTTAATATTGTTGCCGTCGGCCATGACGCCGAGAACCGTCGTCAAGGCCAGAGCCACGGCGGCGCAGCGTCCGTATTTATATTGCTGTCTCATGGACATTGTGTAATGTGTTTGCTTTGGTGATATGGGTGGTGCGGCCTGCACGCGTGAGCGAAGGTCGGTCTATTAGTAAACGCAATTTTGCGCTTAATATTGTGGAGCACCGTCATATCTTGGCGCGTCGGCATATCATTGCGCGTCGGCGAGGGTGCGGTTGGCCTGCATAGCCAGGAACTCCTTGCGCGTGTACGGGTAGGTGGAAGTGCCTTGGCGCACCCAGTACTTGCCGCCGAATTCGGTGCCGAATTGGTTGGGACGGACCTCGATGACAAAAACATTTTTGCCGCCGCATTCGGCCGGGTCGAGCCACGAGGTGGATATGCAGTCGTTGGCGGCTCCGCCGAGGTTGGTGCGGATGTCGTTGCGCACGCGCAGTTCGTACTTGTCGCGGTCTCCGTCGAAGATATGGTGGTGCAGGTCGTCGTTGCCCACCACGTATCCGTAACGGTTGACGCCGATGTATAGTTTGCCGCCTTGGGCGCTGTTGAGAAATCCGCAGATGCGTTGCAGGATATGGTCGCGTTGGCGCAGCATATCAACGTGCAGCCCGTCTTCGGGACAGATGTAGCTGCTCTTGAACTCGAGCGTCTGTGTTTCTTCGCCCAAGAATATGGGCTGCTGTATTTTGACCTCGATGTTCAGCAACTGCGATATGCGCCCGGTGATGGCGCCTTGGGCTTCGTCCACGTCCATTTCCATGGACAGGTTGGCCGTCAGAGCCAATTTGGCCAGGCCGACGGAGGTCTCGTCGTAGTCACCGGCGATGATGTCCCATAGAAAATCGTTTTTGGACGAATCGTAGATGTAGCTGAGTATGCGCAACTGGCGGCTGCGCATTTCCAGTACCGGATAGTCGCCCGAGTTGTCTTCATCGGCGCGTATATCGTCCACGTTGATGTATCCCGAGGATACGAAGGTGCGCAACCGTCGCACGAAGGACATGCGTCGTGTAAAGTACTGTACCAGGCCGTTGTTGTCGATAAGTCGAGCCAGCATACGGGCAAAGGCCATATAATTGAAGCGGCGCAGATAGCCGGATTCAAGCGACCCCACGCGGTCTATGATGTGTATCAGCTCGACCACGTGCTCGGGCTCGATAGTCGATTCGGGCAGGTCGTCATCGGTATTTTCCGATGCCAGGTCCATGGTTTCGGGAATATGGAACACCGAAGACTTGAGCAGGAACAGCATCGTGCGTATGGCATCGTGCGGCGAGAATGTATTAAAATCCTCGTCTACCGGCCTGTTGTATCGGCAGAGCAGTCGCCCGGTGGGTTCCATAGACATGTACGTAGCCACTACGTAGTCGCCTTTGGAAAGTTTGGTACTCTCAGTGACGATATTGACCGGGTCGCCCTGCGCCGATATACCCAGATAGGTTTCGCGGCCCTTGTACTTGGTCCATCCCATGACCAGACACTCGAGGGGAGTGTCTTCGTCGAGGTCGTTGCGCACCATATCCTTGATGGCCGGCAGCAGCGTATATCGCGGCTCGTCGCCCGAACCCAACGACAGGACTTTGGCATCGAATACCAGCGCGTTGTTAAAGTCGTCCCTAAAATCATCTATGGCCATGCCGTACACATCATATTTCACTATCTCGGAAAGGCTCAGCGTACCCTCGCCGTTAGAAATGCTTTCGTCCACAGGTTTGACCCTGAACAGGCGTCCGTCGCCTTCGATTTCGGAGACATATACGCGTACCGTGTCCCCGGCATCGACGGCACGCAGATTTGCACGAGAGGGACGTGTCAGACTACCGGGTTCGTATAGTGCATGCTCCACATCGGCCCAGAAGCACGACAGAGCATCCAAGTCATCACAGCCCTCGGGAAGAGCGGCTATGCGTTCGGATGTGTATATCTGGATGTTTTGCCATGGCAGCATATCGACGGGCAGGATGGCGCGATTGACACCGCCGCGACTTTGCGAAACAAGGTGCAGGCTTTCGCGCGTGGCCACGAGGCCGGCGCCCTTGCCCATGTAGTATTGGGCGGAGGACGGAGAGGTCGGGGAGGACAAGTCGGCAGAGGCGGCTTCCAGGGCCAATTGCTTAAGATTGTCAAGGCTCTTCCAGCCAAAGCGCAGGGGCGACTCGGATGTCCCGGCTGCGGCCTCGAAGGCCTTGCGCAGCAAGTCGGGAGCCAGGGCCTCGTTCTCAAACACAAGATAACGCACCAGTGCGGCGCGATATTCCTGAATGTCGAAGTCATCGTCTTTGGTCGACAGCAGCAACCGCAGTGCCAGCACGCGTATCATGCGCTGTAGCATATCACGGCCGGCGCGGTCTTCGTAGGTCAGGCCGTCGGCACGGGTTTTGTTTAGCCGCACATACGAGTCGAGTACGCGTATAAAGGCCGAGCGGAACGGGTCTTGACACCAGTTGCTGTGGTTGCCGTCGGAAATGATGGATAGGATGTCGTCCATGCGCTGCTCAATGATGTCGGGGCATAGGGCGAATATGGCGTTCATGACCTCGAGCTTGTCGTCGGGGTTGTAGAGGTATCCGCTTTGCCGCATCTTGGCTATGATGTCGTCCAGATATGCGATATGCTTACCCGAATCTATCATCTCGAGGGCGCGTATCGAAGTGCTGGCATGGCGCACATAGCCTTCGAGGCGTCGACGCCAGCGAGTGCGCCCGGTATCATCGAGGCTCGAAATCAGCCGGCTCTCTTCGAGTAGAAACAGACATACGGACACGTATGCCCGGAGGACGCGGATGTAGTGGAGCAATGTTCGGTAATGCATCGTCTCGATGGTGTTGCGCACCTTGGACAGGAACATCAGAATCCATTCGCCGCGATGACTGCGGTAGGCTGCGGCGATGTCTGCATACGAGGCATCGGTAAGCAGCAGACTCTCGGCCAAGCGTGTCTCGGCGACTATACCCAATTCGGCACCTATGGCCGGCAGGCTGTAAAATTTGACATTGCGCTGCATTTGCTCATCGACGACCAATTGGAGACGCAGTCTGTAGCGGTCAATTTTAATTACCCGGCAGCGTATGTCCTGATAGGGCGCTAATTTAGCCTTGCCGAAATTGGCGAGGTTGAAAATAAGGCCGTGATTGTCGCGCACGGTGTAATATGGTAATTCGTAGCCCTTGAGCCCCGATACGACCGTAAAGGGATATTCTTCGCCTACCTTGTAAAATTGGTCCAAAAATGCCGAATAATCCTGCACCAACGCAATAGTACCGTCTTGCACCTGCCTGGCGAGGCACAGCAGCGTTGCCGGGTCTTTTTGCTCTTTTTGGAAATCATACAGACGTATGCGGTACTCCACTCCGTCATGTTCTACAATAAAATACTGCGAATTGCCCTGTACGATTCGTTCCTTTACCGGAAGCTCGTACGAATTTCCTGCTTTGAATTTCATAATTTGTTTACTTTTAAGATGTTATGTGTATCTAAAAATTGTATGTATCAGAATCCGTATGTCTATGTGCGTAATCGCACACGCCTTGTCTCGCTTCGGAAGACACAGTGTACATCGCAACTGCGAAATGCGGCATCACGACCGTCCGGGAAATGTCGGGGGCAACATGTCTCCCTAAGATAGTCTCCCTAAGATAAATGTGTGTATACAAATCATACGTCGCTTTACGACAGCACAAAGATACACCAAAATGCCGCATTATAGCATCGGCGCAGCATTAAAAAACTTAAAAGGCGCAATGTTTTTCGTAGGACCGGGGGTGCATGGTTGCGCAAATATTACGATGGATTTGGCCGTCACCGCACAAAAGGCTAAATTTGTAACACGATAAGCCGTTCGTCGGCCAAAAGCACAACAGACGATAATACACAGTGAAATACTTCATGATAGCCGGAGAGGCATCCGGCGACCTGCATGCCTCGCAAGTGATGGCAGCCCTACGCCGCCACGACCCGGCAGCCGAATTTGTATATCTCGGCGGCGAGGGCATGCGTGCCGTCAGCGGCATCGCGCCGGTAATAGACTATCGCGATATGGCATTTATGGGCTTCAGCGAGGTATTGCGCAACCTGCGACGCATTTCCGCCAATCTGCACGCCGCCAAGGAGGCGCTGCGCAGCGCACGCCCCGATGTACTGGTACTCATCGACTATCCGAGCTTCAATCTCAAGGTGGCCGCCGAAGCACACCGCCTGGGCATCCCCGTGGCATATTACATCTCGCCAAAAGTCTGGGCGTGGAAGGAATGGCGCGTCCGTACCATCAAAAAATTAGTGGACTGCATGCTCGTCATCTTCCCCTTCGAAGTCGATTACTACAGCCGGCGCCATCACTACGAGGTGACCTACGTCGGCAATCCCTCGGTGGGCGAGATTGACGCCGCATTGGCCGCCAAGCCCGCGCGTGGCGAATTCCTGGCCGCACACGGCATAGAACCGACACGCCCGTACATAGCGCTGCTACCCGGCAGCCGTCGCGGCGAGATACGCAACAATATGTCCGTGATGCTTGACGCCGCAACGCGTTTTCCGCAATACAATGTGGCCGTAGCCGCCGCCCCGGGTATGGACGACAGCATCTATGCACCATATATGGCTGAAGGCGTGCACATAGTGCGCGATGCCACGATGCCGCTACTGGCCTATGCGCAGGCCGCATTGGTCACCTCGGGGACGGCAACACTCGAAGCGGCTTTGGCCGGCACGCCGCAGGTGGCCTGCTACCGCGCCAACGGCAGCCGACTGTCCTACGCCATCATGCACCGCCTGCTCAAGGTGGATTACGTCACCCTGCCCAACCTCATTGCCGGACGTCGCGTCATCGACGAAATGCTGCTGCACCGGTGCACCGCCGAGGCCGTGGCCCGGAGCTTGGCCGCAATCATCGACGATACCGCCCCCGCACGGCGAGATATGCTCGAAGGATATGCCAAGATACGACGCATACTCGGCTCGGCCGATGCCGCCGATGCCGCCGCCCGCGCCGTCATCGACCTCGCCTCCCAATTCGCATAAACAATAATAACCCGCAAAACCAATACAAATATGACCCAAGAACCGATCATCGCCGCGACAAGCAATTGCAAAAGACTATTAGTGAGGCTATTGACACTTCTGCTTATCATCCCCGGTGTAGCCATGGCAAAAGGCAAGTACAAGCCCGGCAAATATGACGAACGATACGAAATCCCATTTTCACGACTGTTTTGGTATGAAAAAACGTATACATCCGGCACTTGTGAAATCTGGGTAGACCTTACGGATATCGTCAATGACGAGCCGCCGAAACTCTGGCTATATTATTATGACGCATCCGGAAACGCAATCGGTTGGTATCCGTTCTGTCCCATCGATGGAGTTAAAGCCAAACTTATATACAGGCCCGGATCTTTTTCTATCAAAGAGCACATAGTAAAAGACTATTATGCTCTGAGGTGGAGCACATCAATGTTCGTTTTCGACACCCTTATATCGCCCAAAGGCAGCACAGACTATCGCATTACGAGGTTGGAATTAAAAAACGGTGAATTTGTCGTACCCGACAACGGCGGCGAAGAATGTGTCTTCGCCGACCCGAACGTACGCCATATCTTCGAAAGCGTATTTGAGTGCGCACGACGGCGCGGCGCAGTCACCTATAAGGAAGACCCATTCCCCAATCAATAAGCCTGCATCGACAACGAAACGGGACGAACGGCCGTTGCACTTCCTATCGAAATCCCTCGCCGAATAAGAGATGAAAAAATCCCGAATTTTAGCGACTGAAATCCAAAGATTTTTAGTAACTTTGCGGCGATTTTGCACCGGCGCCCGAGGCGAAGGTGCTTTTGGTGTCGGCAGCCGCATGCCGCACACCGCCATAATTATGCAAGCAATCATCGACATACAACGATATGATTAAAATCACATTCCCCGACAACAGCGTCAAAGAATATGCCAAAGGCACGACGCCGTTAGAAATAGCCAAGAGCATCAGCGAGCGCCTCGCCTCCGATGTACTGGCCGCCACCGTCAACGACGAAGCATGGGACTTGACACGCCCCATAGAGTGCGACGCCACACTCACACTCCACAAATGGGACGACCCCGAGGCCAAGCACGCATTTTGGCACACCAGCGCACACCTGCTGGCCGAAGCGCTGCAGGAGCTCTTCCCCGGCGTCAAGTTCGGCATCGGCCCCGCCATCGAAAACGGGTTCTACTATGACATCGACCCCGCCGGCAATTCCATCACCGCCGCCGACTTCCCGCGCATCGAAGCCAAGATGCTCGAACTGGCACGTACCGGCAACCCCGTAGTACGTCGCGACATCACCAAGGCGGACGCCCTCAAACTCTTCGGCGACCGCGGCGAGAAATACAAGTGCGAGCTCATCAGCGAACTCGAAGACGGACACATCACCACATACACCCAAGGCAACTTCACCGACCTGTGCCGCGGTCCGCATATCCCCACGGTAGCACCTATCAAGGCCGTAAAAATCACATCCTTAGCCGGTGCATACTGGCGCGGCGACGAAAAGCGCGACCAATTGACTCGCGTATACGGCATATCCTTCCCTAAGAAAAAAATGCTGGACGAGTATCTCGTACTGCTCGAAGAAGCCAAGAAACGCGACCACCGCAAAATAGGCAAAGAACTCGAGCTGTTCACCTTCAGCTCCAACGTCGGCGCCGGACTGCCCCTGTGGCTTCCCAAAGGTGCCGCCCTGCGCGACCGTCTCGAGCAATTCCTCCGCCGCATCCAAAAGAAATACGGTTACCAGCAGGTAATCACTCCCCATATCGGCAGCAAGATGCTGTACGTCACCTCCGGACACTACGCCAAGTACGGCAAGGATTCCTTCCAGCCCATACACACCCCCGAAGAAGGCGAAGAGTATCTGCTCAAACCCATGAACTGCCCCCACCACTGCGAAATCTTCCGCGCCTTCCCGCGCAGCTATCGCGAACTGCCCCTGCGTATCGCCGAATTCGGCACCGTATACCGCTACGAGCAGTCGGGCGAACTCCATGGACTGACCCGCGTACGCGGATTTACGCAGGACGATGCACACATCTTCTGCGCCCCCGAGCAAATCAAAGACGAGTTCCTCAAAGTGATGGATATTATCTTCTATATCTTCAAGGCACTCAACTTCAACAACTACGAGGCACAAATCTCGCTGCGCGACCCCAAACACAAAGAAAAATACATCGGCAGCGATGAAAATTGGCACTTGGCCGAAACCGCCATCATCGAAGCCTGCGAAGAAAAAGGCCTCAAGGCACGCAAGGAACTCGGCGAAGCCGCATTCTACGGCCCCAAGCTCGACTTCATGGTCAAAGACGCCATAGGTCGCCGTTGGCAACTCGGAACAATACAGGTAGACTACAACCTGCCCGAGCGCTTCGGCCTTGAATACACCGGCGCCGACAACCTCAAGCATCGTCCCGTGATGATTCACCGCGCTCCCTTCGGATCGCTCGAACGTTTCGTGGCCGTACTGCTTGAGCACACTGCCGGACATCTGCCCCTGTGGCTCGCGCCCGACCAAGTGGTAGTGCTGCCCATCTCCGAAAAATTCAATGACTACGCTCGCAGCATTGTCGACCAACTCGACCAAGCCGACATCCGCACCATCATCGATGACCGCAACGAAAAAATCGGCAAGAAAATTCGCGAAAACGAGCTCAAGCGCATACCTTATATGCTTATCGTAGGCGAGAAAGAACAAGAAAACGGCGAAGTTTCGGTAAGAAAACAGGGCCAAGGCGACCAAGGTTCGATGAAAATTAGTACCTTTGCCGAGCAAATAGCACAAGACGTCAAGGACTCCGTAGGACACTAAAAGCCCTGCGAAGCCTTTAACGCACACAATATTAACATAATACACAACATCTACACCCCACTGAATGGAGAAAAAACCCTATCATCCCGGCCCACGGCCTCCGCGCCCCTCGGGCCCTCGTCCCCAAATGACGCGTCGCGGCGAAAAGCCCGCCAACCCCAACCTCATCAACGAACAAATTCGCGCACGCGAAGTACGTCTCGTAGGTGACAACGTCACTCCGGGCATATACTCCATTCACGATGCCCTGCGTCAGGCCGAAGAACTCGAGCTGGACCTCGTGGAAATATCCCCGACTGCCGAGCCGCCGGTATGCAAGATACTTGACTATCAAAAGTACCTGTACCAGCAAAAGAAAAAGCAGAAAGAGATTAAAGCCAAGGCAACCAAAGTCGTTATCAAAGAAATACGCTTCGGTCCTCAGACAGACGACCACGACTACAACTTCAAGTTGCGCCACGCCATAGGCTTCCTCCAGGAAGGCGCCAAAGTCAAAGCCTACGTCTTCTTCAAAGGACGCTCGATACTCTTCAAGGAACAAGGCGAAGTACTGCTGCTTCGTTTTGCCAACGACCTCGAAGAATACGGCAAAGTAGACCAAATGCCCCTTTTGGAAGGCAAACGCATGATTATCATGCTGTCTCCCAAGAAGAAATAAACAACACTATTAATATTTAAACAAAACAACATGCCCAAGATTAAGACTAACGCCGGTGCCAAAAAGAGGTTCGCCCTTACCGGCTCAGGAAAGATCAAAAGAAAACATGCTTACAAGAGCCACATCTTGACCAAAAAGACCAAGAAGCAAAAACGCAACCTGACCCACTTCGGTTTGGTAGCCAAGACCGACGTCAACAACGTCAAAGCACTGCTGGCCCTCAAATAAGGAGCATAACAACACCCGGCGTCGCCGGCACCCGTGGCGCAACGCAGCATCGGCACCTAAGCATGGCCCTGCTCCGGAACACCGCACCAAGGAACACAAGCAGCGACGCAACACCATCTCTTTTACACATTTACTAACCGAATGTACAGCGTAACAATACACTAAGAGCAACACAAGCCGCTGTCATTCAAAACACCAAAAAGAAATGCCAAGATCAGTAAACCACGTAGCATCTCGTGCTCGCCGTAAAAAAATCCTGAAACTTACACGCGGCTACTTTGGCTGCCGCCGCAACGTCTGGACCGTCGCCAAAAACACTTGGGAAAAAGGTCTGACCTACGCTTATCGCGACCGCAAACAAAAGAAACGCAACTTCCGCGCACTGTGGATCCAGCGTATCAACGCTGCCGCACGCGTCGAAGGCCTCAGCTACTCACAGCTCATGGGCCTCATCCACAAGGCCGGCATCGAAATCAACCGCAAAGTCCTCGCCGACCTCGCACTCAACAACCCCGCAGCCTTCAAGGCCGTTGTAGACAAAGTCCGCAACGCCTAAGACATAAGCGAAACACAACGCAGCGGCGCGACTCCCTCTCGGGAATCGCGCCGCTGCCGCTTTCTTATACTCGTCTAAACTTCGAGCAAAGACCAATTGAGCCGAATAATATCTTTTAGTATTCTTAAGCTATGGATATTCAGTTAATGGGCGTGGTGAGATTGCCCTCAATTGACCAAATTGGTTATTCGATTATTGAGACTCTTCTTGCCATAGCATTAATTTTATCCTGATAGGCATCTTGCAACTCCGCAGGCAAAAAGGATTCATTTATCAGTTCTCTCCATCTTGGAATGGCTTTGGAGAATCTGTCGAAAATACTTGATATTGCTTTATAGCCCATACCGCTGTCGTACATTGCTTTTTCAAAGTCCTTGCGTTTTATTCGCCTCTTCTTCCCATTCAGGGCTAACGCCAACTCTTCGTCATCATCGGGCATGACAAGAGCGGTTGACAGAAGATCGTAGGCCGGCGACAACATATAATTGTCGGCAGGACGGAAAAGGGAGAAGTTCTTCAAATGCATATCGGCGTTACCTGTCAGCCATGAGAATAGGACAACTTCCCAGAAATTTACGACATCAAGCAAAGGCGCGGACGAGTATCGGCAAATAATTTTTGCAATACGCTCGTACGAACCTTTGTATTTGTCCTCGGTGAGTCGTTCCGAGAGCTGGCACATATCTTCCATCGCAATCTTCGTACCGTTTTTATGTCGGTCTACGCGACGTGTGATATAACACAATTCGCCGTCTGCAAATCGTATCAAGGAGTGCGGCACGGTTTTTATCCCGGCAGCCTCGGCCATGTGCATGGTCAGGTCCTCGTTTTCAGGCAGATTGGCAAAACTATCGGTTTGCGGTTTCAATATAAATCGACCCCACAGCCCTACAATAGTGAACCGCCGAGGCTCTCCGGCATGACCGCGTGATATATCGAGCGATAGTTTTGCCTGAACGCCCGTCACGGTCGTGCTTGCCGTCACTATCTCCCGCGCCAATTCCTTGATATTGGCTCGAGTATAGGACAACGTCGGCACTCTTGTCGTTTCAAATATTTTGCGGGCACAACCCTTATGGTAATCAACTTCGCCCTCTGCCAACTGTTTATAGCAATAAAGACACTTACCCATTGCCGTCCTCCTTTCCCTTCATAGGTATAACGCTGACATTGCCGATGCAGTCCTTGCAACAGGCAAGCAGTAAGGAGAATCGGTCGCGCGCCGAAATCTTCCAACTCTGTTCCGCTATATCAAGAAGCCATCCTTCGGGGATAAGCCCGTCAAAAAACGGGAAAAGCACCTTGTCGCGGTATGGCTTGTCTGTAAGCGGCAACGTCAAGCTGACGGCAACGGCATCATCCGATTTTAGGTAATCAATGTCATAACGAAATTCATACCCCCTGTCATCCTCGGTCAGAATCCCGGCCGGCATATTATTTACACATACTTTCGCCTGTTTCATACCTCAGTCATTTTTGTCGGAATCATCTCGGCACCAAAAAGAGCCAACACCTGATTCACTTTGTCGAGCCGAAGGGTCGTTTTGCCCTGTTCAAGCTCGCGCACAAAGCGCAGACCGACCCCGGATTTCACGGACAAGTCAACCTGCGTAAGGCCGTATTGCTTACGTTTCTCCTTCACGTATTTAGCTAAATGCGTCATAAAATATACCCTTTTGGGTGCAAAGATAATAAATTTCGCTCATATTACACCACAAAGGGTATAAAACACTTTGAAAACCCCAAAATTATACCCGTTAGGGGTTAAGTAGGCTCACAGAAAACAATCGGATGACCGATTTATTGCCGACGGAAGGTGTCGAGAAAAGCCGCCGCATCCGACAGGCCTATGCGCTGGCAGTCCTTCAAGTCCTCGGGCAAGGCCGTATCGGCATCGGCGGCCACCACGTCCACCCCACCCCAATGATAGCGAAGGTCGGCCGCAATTCGGCCATACGTCTGAGCATCAGCCTGTAGACACGGATAGCACCGCGCACCGCACGTCTGGGCCAAAGTCGTGCCATGACGACGCCCATCGCCCACAGCCGTGAACGCCGTACGACACCCTGCGGCGCGGAACACGCGCACCGCTTCGGCCACCGCCTCGTAGTCTTCCGAAATGACAAGCACGCGCAAGTGACACAAGGCCTCGCAGCCGAAGGCCGTCGCCAGTCGCGCATCGGCGTTGCAGCGCCGCGGAGCCGGACGGCCGTGTTCCTCCATTTTTCGCTCAAGGTAATTGTCTGCCATGATTCAAGTATTTCAAGCCGTATCAGCCTGAGAATGTTTCTATAATGATTTTTTTGTAGGGGGCGCTCCCTCTACGGTATTACCTAAATGCGCATCGCGGACTCCGTCATCCGGCGTTTGGACGCCGCCTCGGAAGTCCGCGATGGCTGTATGCGCTTATGTTCAGCGAACAATCAGCAGGTGATAATTCTTCTTGCCGCGCTGCACCAGCATATACTTGCCGGCCAGCAGCATATTTTCGTCAATGGGTGCGTATACATCGGCGACCTTCTCCTTGTTTATGGACACGCCGCCACCCTGAGCCAACTTGCGCATCTCGCCCTTGCTGGCAAAGAAATGAGCTTCATCCACCAGGATATCAGCCAGTTTGGCGCCCATAGCTTGGTCACGTGCTACTCCCATCGAGGGGACACCTTCCATTACTTCGAGCAGCGTGGCCTCATCGAGGTTGTGCAGCGCATCGGCGGTATTGTTGCCGAAGAGAATGCGGGAGGCTTCGACGGCGGCTTCGTAATCTTCGGCCGAGTGTACCATCGTGGTTACTTCCTGAGCCAGACGCTTTTGCAGCGGACGTGCGCCGGGATTTTCCTGCTGCTGACGGCACAGGTCTTCGACCTCTTCCTGCGTCAGCGATGTGAAAATCTTGATATACTTGGCCGCATCTTCATCGCTGACATTGAGCCAGAATTGATAGAACTTGTACGGCGAAGTGTAGCGGCGGTCAAGCCATACGTTGCCGCTCTCGGTTTTGCCAAACTTTCCGCCGTCAGCCTTTGTAATCAGCGGGCAAGTGATGGCCCACGCATCCTCGGCGCCTTCGATACGGCGTATCAACTCGGTTCCGGTGGTCATATTGCCCCATTGGTCCGAGCCGCCCAACTGCACCTTGCACCCCATGGTGCGGTATAGATTCAGAAAGTCGTAGCCTTGCAGCAACTGATAAGAGAATTCGGTGAAGGACATACCCTCGCGCGATTCGCCGCTCAGGCGCTTCTTGACGCTATCCTTGGCCATCATGTAATTGACGGTGATGTGCTTGCCGATGTCGCGTATAAACTCGAGGAATCCGAAGTCCTTCATCCAGTCGTAATTATTGACCATCACTGCAGCATTGGGTGCATCGCTGTCAAAGTCGAGGAAATGTGACAGCTGGGTCTTGATGGCTTCCTGGTTGTGTCGCAGGGTCTCTTCGTCTATAAGTTTGCGCTCCTGACTCTTCATACTCGGGTCGCCAATCATGCCGGTTGCGCCGCCTACCAGTGCCACCGGGCGGTGTCCCGAACGCTGAAAGTGGCGCAACATCATCACGCCTACAAGGTGTCCTATGTGCAACGAATCGGCAGTCGGGTCTATACCCAGATATGCCGTGGTCATTTCTTTGTTCAGTTGGTCTTCGACGCCGGGCATCATCGTATGAATCATGCCTCGCCACGTCAATTCTTTGATAAAGTCCATTGGTATATACTTGTATTTGATTTTATTGTCTGAAATTTACAGGAGCATCACGCCAAGCGCTCGAGTGCGGCGGCGATACGGCGCATGGCCTCGCGCAAGTTGTCGTCCGAGGTGGCGTAGCTCAGGCGTATGTACCCCGGGGCACTGAAAGCAGCGCCATCCACGGTGGCTACGTGCGCCTCGTGCAGCAGATACATTGCCAGGGCGCCGCTGTCGGCGATGACAGTTCCGTCAGGCGCCTTGCGGCCTATATATGCCGACACTTCGGGGAAGAGGTAGAACGCTCCCTGAGGCTCGTTGATGCGCAATCCGGGGATAGCACGTGCCATCTCCACCACCAAGTCGCGACGGCGACGGAAGGCGGCGCACATCTCGGCCACGCAGTCCTGCGGCCCTTCGTAGGCGGCCTCGGCGGCCTTCTGCGCTATGGATGACGCGCCCGACGTATATTGTCCCTGCAATTTAGTCACGGCCTTGGCCACCCACAGCGGAGCGGCGCAATATCCTATGCGCCAGCCGGTCATAGCATAAGCCTTGGACACGCCGTTGATGACTACTACACGGTCGCGAAGCTCGTCAAAAGACGCCAGCGATGTAAAGCCGCCCGCAAAATTGATATGCTCGTAAATTTCGTCCGAGATGACGATGATGCGCTCATGGCGCGCGATGACATCCACCAGTGCCTGCAACTCGTCTCGCGTGTACACACTACCCGTGGGATTGGACGGCGAACACAACAGCACGATGCGCGTACGATCGGTGATGGCGGCCTCCAATTGTGCCGGCGTCACCTTGAAGTCAGTATCTATGCCGGCCGGAACCGTCACTACGGTAGCACGGGACATCTTCACCATCTCTATGTAGCTGACCCATGCCGGAGTGGGTATCACCACCTCGTCTCCGGGGTTGGCTATGGCCAGAATACTGTTGCACAGCGCCTGCTTGGCGCCATTGCCCACAACTATCTGCTCGGGAGCAAAAGTCACGCCGTTTTCGCGCTCGAGCTTGGCGCTGACGGCACGGCGTAGCGACATATAGCCCGGCACGGGCGAATAAAAGCTAAAATTGGCATCCACGGCCGCCTTGGCCGCATCCTTGATATGTTGCGGGGTATAGAAGTCCGGCTCGCCGACGCTCAGGTTGATCACATCCACTCCCCGGGCACGCAATTCGGCACTCTTTTGGGACATCGCCAAAGTCTGAGACTGGGCAAGAGATTGCACCAGCAACGACGGTTCTTGCTTCATAAATCTATGTATTATATCGTGTTAGTAATCGTAATTTCTTCCTATGGTCTCTCGTGGGAAAACACTCACGCGTGCGCAGGCACACCCGCGCATACGCATATACTTCGGACAAAGGTACAAAATCTTTGCCGAACGCACAAAAGCCTATACATACATGCCTGATATTCTTGACAATTTCCGTTTCTATTCCCAAAAGTTGGCCTTTTGGCCGGTTTTTGGGAATAGAAAGGAGCGTCTTGCGCAACTTTGCCCTTATTTTCCGCAACTTTGCCGCGCAATTTTGGCCGAAATGTCGGCAGCATATGCTATCTTTGTGCTCGCAAACGAGGGCATAGCCCGGACTAAGACACTGAGCCTACCCAAAAAACAAGACCTCGTCGTCATGGCCAAACAACGTAACCCAAGCTTCGAAATACTGCGCGTGGTGGCGATGTTCCTCATCGTCGTCTGGCACTTCCTGATGCACGGCGTCGGGCAAAAACCCGTGGGCGTGAGCGCCGACGCCGCCTCGCTGTTCAACCTCTGCTCCATGGAACTGGCCGGTTGTCTCTCCAAGGTCTCCACCAACTGCTACATACTCATCACCGGATACTTCCTGATCAATTCCACCAAGCCCAAATGGCCCAAGATTCCAAAGACCTGGGCACCGATATTTTTCTATTCGACAGTCATCTTTGCGCTCTTCTTTGCATTTTCGGACCGGGCACTCGGGTGGACCGACTTCGGCAAGTCGTTGATGCCGCTGTACTTTGACCGCTACTGGTTTGCGACACGTTACGTGGCCTTGGTGGCCCTCGCGCCATTCCTGGCCACTCTGGCACAAACGCTGACGCGACGCCTGTACATCGTGCTGCTGGCGGTCATGGCCGTCATCAACTTCGACTTCCTGCTGGGCAATGAACTAAGCGGCAACAACACACTGCCATGGTTTGTATTCTTGTTCTTTGTAGGCGGCTACATCCGATTGCACTTCGACCATGACGGGCCCAACCATTTCGGCAAAGCCTACTTCGCGGCCGCTGCCGTCTTGGCGGCAATATTCCTGACGCGCATCTTCATACATTACTCGCCGTGGACGGCGCCCATGATGGTCGATTACCACGACAACAACGGCATACTCTTCGGCGTGGCATTGCTGCTATTTCTCTGGACGGCAAGGCTCAAAGCGCCGAATACAACCTTCGTCCGCGCCTTGGTACGCATCGCGCCCCTCACTTTCGGCGTCTACCTGATACACGACAATGTCTACGTGCGCCATGCGCTATGGAACGGCTGGATAGACGTGCACGGCGCACTACATTCGTGGTGGTTTGTGCCGCTTTTCGTGGCCTCCACAGTTGCCATATTCATCGCCTGCATAGCCATCGATGCCGTACGCGACCGCATATTCCGTCTGCTGCGCATCAACGACCGCATAGACACCCTCTCCGACCGCGTCTCCGCCATCTCGACCCGCGTAGTCACGCTTTCGGCCGCCATCATCCGACGCCTGCGCAGCCGAAGCCGCCCCGACAGCCCCGACGCAAACGCCTGATTGTCGAATCATCTTGCCGCATCACGGCAATATTCATAATAATGCGGAATGTCGAATGTGGAATTTTTTCGCTGAGGACCTTAGAGACCCTAAAGACCTTAAAGTCCTTACAAAATAGGATAAGTCCGAGTCAGATGGCATTAGTCCGAAAAGCAGCTCCGACGCTGATTTTTCTCATTCACAAGCGGCTAATTCACAGCCGCTTACCTTTGGAGCGGTAGACGGGGTTCGAACCCGCGACCCTCAGCTTGGGAAGCTACTTTTAAGAAGGCTAATGCGCTGATTAGTATATTATTATAATTTATTAATTCTCAATTTCACACATTACACATTCCAATGGCTCACTGGCGAGGAGTGAACTGATTGCGTTTAATGATCTCGATCGTCTCGCGTTTTTCAGTCCCATGGCTTATCGTTTATAGCATTTATGGCATGGGGTGCGCCCCATATCCTCAGCGTCATACAGGCAGACCTCCTCGATGCTTCCCCTGCATTTGTTCAGCCCCTTGCAGTCTTTGTATGCATGGTAGCGCTTTGAGCTTCTTCCAGTACAAACCCACACCTCGGCACCGGGGTCTGTCGGCACCGGCACTTGTTTATGAGAACTATTGCCGCACGAACACAGCAACAAAAGTATTGCAAATATAATTGATTGTTTCATTGTTCGCTTTTGGATGTTTCGGCGACTGAGAACAGGCTTACGCACTTCTTCACAAAATCTTGTTTGTCGGATACATAGCCATAGTTATAGTGCATTTTCTCTTCCCAAATACAAATCATGAATTTCTTATTGAGCGAGTGTTCCATCAAGAAAGATCCAGCCTTATGTAACAACGTGTCGCATACATAGCAGATGTACTTGGCTTGCCCGACTTCGCCATTTGTGGGTAATTCAATGATGCGGATTATTTGGTCATCGTGGTTATTTAGCCGGACACGCTCTATTTTTAATGCATCCACAAAGGGTATAATCTTTTTCCCTATTAGCTTCGTCATAAAAGTACGCAAGTAGCTTCTGCTCTCGAAAACACCCCAGTCGGCTGTGCCTGAATTGTACAGCTTGACAATGTTGGGCGCGATTATTCTCGCCATAACGTGATTGGCCGAGTCCGACAGCTTTGTCTCTGCGGCTTGTCGTGCCATATCTCGTTTGAACATCCAGTGTCTTAGCGGCGGTATGCCCAGCATAATCCGGCGAAATAGCCCCGGTTTCGGATACTCCTCTGTTTTCATATTCTCATTGCTTTTGTTCTATCTACGATGGCGAAACCAATCGACGCATAAAAACCTCATAAGTTGGGTTCTCGGCCAAGCCGTCAGCCTCCAGCGCGTCATATAGTTGGTCTATTCTATCGTATGCCATGTTTCGATTGGCTCACTGCTTGTCAGGAGAGAGGGCACGATCAAAAGTGTCATAATCAGGTAGTGGCGCACCGTCCGCCTTGAATTTATCGTAGAATTCCCGACGATTGGCCGGCTTGCTCATAAACTTTTCAAAAGTGTCATAATCAGGCAGTGGCGCACCATCCGCCATCAGCGTATCATATAGCTTTCTTCTGTTCTCTATATGCCTATTCCCGTCAATTATATCTGAAAGATGGCGATATGCTTTGTCGTCGATGCAGCGTGGGCAGAAGCCGTGTTTTTCGCCGGATTTTCCACGAGACGTGAGGTCGCAAGTGTCGACGAATTGCACGCCGTGTCTGCTCGCCATCCGCTCTGTCATCGTTTTTAGGTTATCGCCCGACCGTGCTGCGCACTCGCGGTCTATGTGGATGGTGTTGTACCAGTCGACATATACGTACTTCCCGATTCCGCATTGCTCTGATTTATCTTCGGAACTTTTGTCGCCGCACGAGCAAAGCAGCAGGAGTATGGTGAATATGATTGTCTTTTTCATTGTGGCTGTTCTTAGATGTTCCCCTGTTCCATAGTTACGTTATTCCATACCGACAATGTTATTGTTCCGATCAATCCAAACCTTCTTCGCTCCCTTGGCCTTCTGCATTATCTTCGCCGTCTTAATCACGGACTGAATGAAAAGAAATACAATAAAGGCAGCCACTCCAATCAGGAAGCACCAGACCTTATGCAAGTCTGTAACGGTATTGAGTACACCGCCAACAAGGCCGATGATTATCGCAGGTATAATCCATTTCATCTCTCTACTAATTTCTCGTAAACCTTAATCAATCGCTCTTTCTCTGCAAGAAGCGCTTCGAGGGCGCGGACGCGCTCGGCCCAGGCTGCGTCATTGCTATTAATGTTGTCGTGTGCGCCATGCCCATTTACTTGATTATGATTACCCGATACTGAAATTGCAGGTGCATCATCGAAAAACTCGGAGATAGGGACTTCAAGTACTTTCGCGATCTTTTCTAAAGTATCAATCTTGGTTGAATTGGTCCTGCACATTACGTGTATTTGGTTTTCCTTTATTCCTACGCGCTCCGCGAGCTCCCTTATTGACATACTTTTCCGCTCGGCTATGTCTTTTATTATCTGCAAATTAGCCATAATTATACATTAATTAACTATTAAATTAGGTTTTATTAACTATCGTTTTAAGATATACTACATCTTTTCATGCTACCTTTGCGCTATAAAGTTACTGAAAATAAATCTAACGACAACACAATGAAACTTAAAAAGCTGAAACCCCAGTCACTGGGAGAAGCCCTCCGCGACATGGCTGTCGGCGAGACGTGCGTGGCGCCTGACGGGTACACCGTGCAGACCGTACGCAAGACCGTGCACGACATCAACGCCACCGGCAAGTATGTATTCATCTCTTCATCTCGCTCGGGGGTGCAGACAATCACCCGCCTGTCATGATGCGCGGAGACTACCCTGCGAGCATCGACCCTCGCGGTCGTTACACCGCAATGCAGGCCGCGGCACTTTTAGGCGTGCACCGCACAACCATAGGACGATGGAAACGCGCCGGGTTAATTCGGCCGCGCACATCCAAGGTCAACGGACGGCCACGCTATATCGGCTCCGACCTCATCAAGCTCTGGGAATGGGAAACAAGGTATTAACCGTAAAATAACGATCTAATGAAAGCCCTTGCAACACTCATCATCGCCGCCGCACTCGCCCTCGCAGGCTGCCACGGCACCTCCGAAGCCCAACTATCCGAGCTTCGCAACCAAGTCTCCTGGCAAGCCTTCTGCGCAGCCACAGGCCACGCAACCGACGACAACACCTTCGCCACCCTAAACGAATGGATGGACGGATGGATCGGCTCCGCCGCCGAAGAACAAGCATTTATCAATGCAGGAATACAGCCATATTAAGCCGATACACAGCCATGACAGACAAATTAATGACCGAACACGACAAAAAACTTATCGCCAAGGCCGAAAGCCTGCCTCGCTGGTACTACCGCGACATCGACGCACTCATCGCCGAAGCCGACACCAACGAAGCACGCCGAAAATTAAACCTAATCCGCCGCGAACTCTACGACCTCGTAGAAGGCACTCTCTAAATCACAACGACAATGGACACAATAATATCCGCAATACGCATAGCCGCGCTCGCGGTGCTAATAACCACTGCAGCCGTCTGCATATTCTCCGAACCACTCGAACCACATAGTGCGACATGCTGGCTGCTGGCCTTCGTTGCTTCCAAGACCATAGGCGCTGCAGCAATACTCGCCCTCATCAAGATATACCCGCGATGGCGCCGGACCGACCGCCACATCGCAGCCTTCGATCGCTGGTGTTCACGCGACATCGAAAAAATATAGGTGATAAGGTTTTATTAGGTTTTGGATTGCGTCATCATAGACGCCGTCGTCGTGAGACGCCGTGATAGCTAATTATTCACGTTACCCGGCATCGTCCGGGCTCGGGAGGCCGGCAGTAATTGGTGCCACACAGGAGGTTCGACCCCTCCTCCTCCCACACCACAAATAACAAATGCAACATGTATACCAACAACTTAGACATTGCCACAGACTACGCCGACTGGATGACATACAACCTCGATCTCGGCGTACTCTTCGAGAATTTCATCCAAGACATCATCGATGCTCGCGCCGACCTCGCCGACCGCATAGGATGCGCACCGGACGGCATCGAGCTACCACGCTTCTCCATGCGCGTCTACCGCTTTATGCGCGACAATACAGACGTCTTCAACCGCGAAGCAATCCGGAAATGGACCGGCCGATCACTCAACGACTACGATATGCGCGAGGCCGCTCGCATAATATGGCGTCGCCTTAAAGATGCTATCTCCTCTAAGGTATCAGACATCGAATAACGATAATTGCAATATGTTTTCCCAATCTACAGGGTGTGTGCTACAGAGGTAGCAATCCCGAGACTCACCGCCGCGAGGCAGGCGTGTCCAAAAACGCAAGGGGATGGCGGTTAAGGGTGTTATTCGCCATCCCCATCAACCCTCGGAAGAATGCGCGATTGCGGAACGCCGCGCATAGGATTTTGCCGGGCATTACCTACGAAACGTATGAAGAGACAACGCTACGCGGTTCAACTCCGCGCCGAGGGACTACAAATCAACACAACCAACACTAAAAACAATCAAACATCATGGCAAACCTACAAATGACCGTTGAGCAAATCAACAAACTAAAGCCCCTCGACATCGTCGGGCTTCCTGTCGTGCGCGAACGCTTCACGCAGATCCACGAGACCCTTTGGGGCAACGGCGAAGCCGCCTACCAGCGCGAAAGCATCTACTTCAACAAAATCCTCAGCGACAACGGCGGCAACCTGCAACGCGCAACGCCCTTCAGCATCTTCACCGCCTTCATCGACCTCGCCGTGTGCGGCCTGTCGCTCGAACCCGGCACACGCGCCCTTGCATACCTTGTGGGGCGCAACGCCAACGCCGGGACAAAGGAGTCCCCACGGTGGGAGGGCCGCTGCGTCCTCACCATCTCTGCCTACGGCGAACTGGTGATGCGTGTGCGTGCCGGACAGATACGCCACGCCGACAACCCCGTACTTGTCTACGACAATGACGAGTTCTCGTTCCGCGACATCGACGGCCGCAAATCGGTCTCCTACACCTGCAACCTGCCGCACACCGGGCATGCCATCACAGCCTGCTACCTGCGCATAACGCGTGCTGACGGCACCGTGGACTACTCGGTGATGTTCCCCGAAGACTGGTGCCGCCTCGCCGGATATTCGCAGAAGCAAAACCGTGGCCGTGCCAACGACCTCTACGGCATGGACGCCAAGGGTATAGTGCATATCGACCCAGGCTTCCTCATGGCCAAGTGCATCAAGCACGCCTTCAAGTCGTATCCCAAAGTCCGCATCGGGCGCGGCACCGAGCTTCAGTCGCAGCAGGTGGACGAGCAGCCGCAGCTCTCCGACGAGGACATCTACGGCGTCGATACCGCCACTGGCGAAGTGTGCGAGCAGCCCGAACCGGCGCTCATGCCGTTCGGCAACAACGAACAGCCGCAAGGCATAACCATAGACACCGATGACGAGGACGGCTTCTGACGGGCAGACAAGGCCGTGCAGCGGCTGTCCGCTTGTGCGCAACACCCTCAACGGGCATTACTGCACACGCCTGCGCATAAGCACCGAGTACGCAGCAACAAAACCATGCAACGCTTAAAAACAGAAACAACTATGACCGACAACAACCAAGCATTGACAATATTCGAACCGGCAAACGTACAGGCTATCGCCGGACTTGCGCCACAGGCATACCAAGAGAACACGCTGTCCCATACGCGCTGCCTCGAAGCCGGGCGGCAGCTCCTTGCACGCGTAACGCAGGAGGGCATGACGGACACCCTCGACATGGACGTGGCAAAGTACATAGAGAAAACCAAACTCACAGTCAAGAAAATGAACGGCAAGCGCTCATCCGTCACCCAGCTGTTCGACCAGATACGCCGCGTTTACACATCGCTTGAGAACGATGTAGACCCTGCCAAGACAGGCACCATCCCTTACGAACTGCAACAGCATCGCAACGCCTATGCCCGCGCCAAACACGAGGCAGAGGAACGCCGCCGCCGCGAAGAGGCCGCACGCCTTGCCAAAGAGAATGCCAAGACGCGCTACCGCGCCGACGTGGAGGACGACTACGTGCGCCAGTTCAACGTCATTGTCAACACCTCCGTCAACGCTCTCACGGACATGTACAAGGCCGTGACACTCGACAACTACAAGGCCGTTTATGGCGACCTCTCCAATTTCGACTGCGAGCTTCCTAAAGACTGGTGCCAGTCCGCGCCAAGCGGCGCACACCGTCCTGCCGAATTTTCCGCCGACGAATGCCGCGCCATACAGGCCAGCGTTATGGCCGGACTTGCCAACCGCTTCAAAGAGCAGTACGCTTTCGAGGTCGCTGGCACGCGTGACGACCTGCGCGACCGTATGCCATCCAAGAAAGCCGAGCTTGAACGCATCGCCAAGGCGTCAGCCGAGGAAGCGGCCAAAATCAAAGCTGACATGGAAGCCAAGGAACAGGCCGAGGCCTCACGCGTCGATGCCGAGCGCCTCGAACGCGAGAAACAGCAGGAAGCATCCGCCCGGCTCGCCGCGTCCAAGCAGGAGATGGACAGCCTCTTCGGAGTGCCAATGGCCACCCCTGCCGCATACCAGCCCAAGACACAGGTCAAGAAGAAAATCGTCATTGCATCGGCGGACGACATCATGTCCATAGTCGGCTTTTGGTGGTCACAGGAGGGCTGCAATAAGTCTGTCGAAGAGCTTTCCAAGGAGTTCAAGAAACAGATTAACTACGCCAACGCCGCCGCCAACTCCAAGGACAACCCGATGTTCATCGCCAATGTCCGCTACGAAGACGAGGTGAAAGCGAAATAAACCCATCATGAACTCTATCGCTTTGGCACACGACGAATACTACCTACGCTCCGAGGTCAGCAATTCAGACCTCACGGCGCTCAAGAACCTCCTGCACCCGGTGGCCATGCCGCCGGGTGCCAAGGAGGCCGCGTTCCGCTTCGGCTCGCTCGTGGACGCGATAATCACCGAGCCGTCACGCGTAAACTATTACCGCCTGACCGTCGATGACGAGCAGTATACCGACGAGGAATTCCGCCACGCCAAGGAGATGCACCGCGCCCTGCGCACCACCGCTCGCCGCGACCCATTCCTGGCCAAGGTGCTGGAAAATGCCGAGACACAGTGCGCCATGACCGCCAAGGGGCAGGAGTTTGAATACGGCGGCTTCACTTTCGCCCTCGACACGCGCTGTAAATGGGACTGGTGGCTACCGCGGTGCCATTTTGGCGGCGACCTCAAGACTTGCGCCGCAGCCACGCAGAAGGAGTTCGACGAGGCAGTGGGCTTCTTCGACTGGGACCGCTCACGCGCATGGTATATGGATATAGCACACTCCGACTGCGATTTCATCTACGCCATATCCAAGCGCAACTGCAACGTATTCACCACGCGCATACGCCGTGGCGACCCGGTATATCTCCGTGGCCGCGACAAGTACCTCGAATTAGCATTCCAATACTGGTGCCTCGCATTATGACCAACTTGAAACACAAACTGAAAATTGAGCCTTACGGCTACCAAAAGGAGGGCATACTCGCCGGGCTGCGCTGGCGCCGTCTACTCATAGGCGATGAGCCGGGGCTGGGCAAGACGCTGCAAAGTATCGGCATCGTGGACTGCGCCGGCGCATACCCGTGCCTTGTCATCTGCCCCTCGTCGCTCAAGATCAACTGGCAGCGCGAGTTCGAGAAGTTCACCGCCCGCAAGGCGCTCGTGCTTGGCAATTCGGTTGCCACGACATGGCCGTACCTGCTGCGCATGGGTATGTTCGACGTCGCCGTGGCCAACTACGAGAGCTTGCGCAAGTTCTTCGTGTGGGACGTCAAGGCACGCAAGGGAAAGCCTTTCCGCCTTAAAGACGTGGTATTCACGCCCGACATCGGCGTCTTCCGCTCTGTCATCATCGACGAGAGCCACCGCGTCAAAGACCCGTCCGCGCAGCAGACAATCTTCACTCGCGGCATCGCCGAAGGCAAGGAGTTCCGCATACTTCTGTCTGGTACCCCGGTGGTCAACCGTCCTGCCGACCTTGTCGCGCAGCTGTCCATCATGGGACGGCTACAGGACTTCGGAGGCCGCACCAAATTCCTTGCGGACTATGGCGGCGGCGAGGTATCCAAAGACATCCGGCAACGCCCCAAGGACGACGAGGACGCGCCGCGCAACCTCGAAAGGCTGTCCGCCGAACTATACTCCCGCTGTATGATACGCCGCGAGAAGTCCAAAGTGCTTACCCAGCTGCCCGACAAGACACGCACCGACCTCGTCGTTGACATCTCCAACCGCGAAGAATACGGCCTCGCAGCCGACAATCTCGCCGAATACCTGCGTCAATATACCAAGTGCGACGACCGGGACATACGCCGCAAGATGCGCATGGAGGCGCTTGTCAAGTTCATGACCCTGCGCTCGCTTTCGGCCAAAGGCAAGGTGAAACAAGCCATAGACTTCACGCGCACATTCCTTGCCAACGGCAAGCCGCTCATCATCTTCTGCTCGCTGCACGAAATTGTGGACGACCTTAAAAGGGCGTTCCCTGCGGCTGTCAGCGTCACCGGGCGCGACAGCACACAGGCCAAACAGGTCGCTGTCGATGCCTTCCAGTCGGGTAAGGCGCAGCTTATCATCTGCTCCATAAAGGCGGCTGGTGTCGGGCTTACTCTCACGGCATCGTCCAACGTGGCTTTCGTGGAATTTCCGTGGACCTACGCCGACTGCTGCCAGTGCGAAGACCGCGCCCACCGTATCGGCCAAAAGGACAACGTGACGTGTTACTACCTGCTCGGACGCGGCACTATCGACCGCACGCTCTACGCCATCATCCACAAGAAGAAGTCCATAGCCAACCAAATCATGGCCACTGATGACGACATTCCTACCAATGAAATGTATTTCGACGAACTCACCAACCTCTTTTTATCATCCCCTGACGATGGCTGACATCTGCAAAACCGACCTCCGCAAGATTGTATCCTATCTTGACGAGGCTGCAAAGCTATACGACGCGCTGCCCATGCAGAAATGCAAGTGCCGGGCGCACATGATTAAGCAACTCATCACCAAACTAAAAAATAAAATTCAGTAGACAATGAAACAATGGATTGAAGTAAAAGCCCGTTACGACAAAGTCATGGAGAACGGCGCTACCAAGAAAGTGACTGAGGCATACCTCGTTGACGCAATGTCCTGCACCGAGGCCGAAGCTCGCGTGATTAAAGAACTCGCCCCGCTATCGGGCGACCTGTCGGTGACATCGGCCACCAAAACCAAAATATCCGAGGTATTCCAAATCTCCGGCGACAAGTACTATAAGGTCAAGGCCAATTTCATACGACTTGACGAGAAAACCGGCGCCGAGAAGAAAGAGCCATCATACATCATCGTCCCGGCAAACAGCCTCGCCGAAGCGGTCAGCGAATATCTTATAGCCACAAAAGACTCTATGTGTGACATCGAGATTGAGTCCGCCGGCGAGACTAAGTACATCGACATATACCACTACCAAGCCGCGATCGATGACTAAGCCTCCGTTTGTCCGTATAGGCAAGGGTAACAAGTATGGCGCACAGCGCGTTGGCTCGTATGCCTCCCGAAAGGAGCATAACCGCGCCGCACAGCTGCGGTTGTGGCAGCGCGCCGGGGCCATCTCAAACCTGCGCGAGCAAGTGCCTTACGAACTTATCCCTGCCCAATACGGCGAATGCGGTACAGACCTTAAAGGCAAGCCGGTACGCGTCCTCGTCGAACGAGCCTGCCGATATGTTGCCGACTTCGTATACACCGACAGCCAAACCGGACAGACCATCGTCGAAGACACCAAAGGAGTTCGCACGCGAGAGTATATAATCAAGCGGAAGCTCATGCTATACATCCATGGCATCCGCATCAAGGAAGTCTGAGTAATGAAAGGGGCCTGCATGGCGGGTCGGCTTCATAAGGTTGAAGCCGGGGTCATACAGCACTTTGCATAAAAGATCGAGAAAATGGAAAGAGAATCATTCTTGTTTTACAAGAGTTTTTATGAGGCGATAAAACCTTTGCCAAAGGACATACAAGGAGAAATTTATACGGCGATTATGGAATACGCCCTCTATGGAAATCTCTCCGAGCGTTTGAAGCCTGTTGCCAATAGTGTGTTTACCCTCATCCGTCCAATCCTTGATGCTAACCTAAAAAGATATAGCTGCGGCAAGCGCGGTGGACGTCCGACTCGGCAGTCCGATGACGAAAACCATGCGCAATCCTATGCGGAAGAAGTTGAGCTAATGCTGTCAGACGCCGACCTAAAGAAATCTGTCTGCGCCGATTTCTCCATATCGGAGCAGGAGTATACCGAACGCTTGTCTCGCTTCCTGCGACACTGTAATGACGCCCAAAAGACCCGTGGAAAGGACCGCCACGACAACCTTGCAGACGCCCAAAAGCATCTGCGTTACTGGATGTCTAAGGCTTACGCTTCGCAACAACCTAACACCAAAACAACCCAAACCGAAACCTCTCCGCAAGACTACAATTTCTCGGGCGGCTTCGGCGGACTGGACAACTAAACTGTCATTATGCCGACTTATCCTCAATGCCTCGTTGACGCCCTCGCCGGATTCGGCCAACGTCCTACCGGCGACCTCGAATGGGATCGCGCCGTACTCAACTCGCTGCGAGCACACGAACGCAACGAACGCGAGCCCTGGGCTACTATGCACTCTCTGGCCGTCCGCGCTACCGACGAAATGCAGCGCGCACGTGCCAAGTATGCCAACCTCACTGACGATAACACCTACGCAGCTCATGTCAATTTCTTTCTCTGGGTTGCCAATAACATCGTCCTGGCTCCACAACGCCGGCGCTTCGTTGTCGATGACAACAACCGCGACGTGCTGCGCTTCTTACTCTACTATTTCAACGAGTGCCCGCTTGCCGAGGATGTCTTCCCCGATCGCGGCTACAAGCTGCACAAGAATATCCTCCTGCAAGGTGGCGTAGGTGTCGGCAAGACACTTATGATGCAGGTGTTCTCTGAGTATCTCAAGCGCCTAAACAATCCACTATACTACCCTAATGTCAGTGTTACGCAGATGGTCAACCATTTCTCTATCTACAACAATATCGACCTATATACCTACAACGAGGGCGGCAGCGTTGGATTTCAAATCAAGCCGATGCACCTGTGCCTCAACGATGTCGGCGTTGACAACCGGCCTTTCTATGGTATCGACACCATCACGGTGGTCAACGATTTTTTGCACGCTCGCAACGAGCTATGGGCTAATCTTGCTATCACCGACCGCCGCTTTGCCCATATAACAACCAACCTCTCTGTTGCTCAACTCAAGGAGCTGTTCAATAGCAAGGATAAATACGGCCGCATCACCGACCGCTTCAAAACTTATAATATCATCCCACTTACAGGCTCTTCGCGCCGCTAACAAACCATCCCATCATGATATATTGCATAGGCACCGGAACTTCCCGCAAGGCTTGCAAATTGTGCAGGCGATGCCACCGCTTTTCTCCTATTGACCGCGTCTCGCGATTCCATCAAACCAAATGGACTGCTGCATGCTATGACGAGACATCAGACACATGCCCTATGTTTCTTCCCATGCGTCACAACTCACTCGGCTTCATATTCTCCGAAGAAAATCTGCATATGCACGCACGCGCTGTCGCCGATGCAGACAAGTTCATGGCCGGCTACGGACGTGGCCACTCACCGCATATCGTTCGAAATGAAAATGCATACTTCGGATCATCTTTGCACCACAACAAGAAATAAAATGCGCTGCGCTTTAACTCGAAAGCGCAAGGATAAACGCAGTCGACATCGAGTATTCGGACGAGGTTTGCGAAAATAGGCTGACGATTTTTTTTGCCGCATCTGTCTGCGGCTTAAACACTAAATCAATGATTATGATAGACGAAAATCTTTATTACAAAGCAGGCCGCCGCTACATCCCTGTCGGTAGGCTTGTCAATCTCAACTACCTCCATGACGGCGTATGGTATGTTCGCCACCACGGAGCTGTGTCTATGAGCATAACCAACGCAGGCCATCTTAACAATATATACCGTGTTTGCGGCGCTAAGGACTTGTCTATTGACGTCCTTGCAGGAATGGAAAACATCGCAAACGACATCGCCCATTCGTCCGAAATGGTTAATCTGACCTCTAAGGGCTATTCGGTTATGGACATCATTCGCTTGACCATAACCCAAATCATCAATCGACAACAACAAAAAAAATAAACAATAAGATGATACTACCAAAGCAAATTACAATCTTCGGCAATACGATTGACGTTATAGAGGTTGATTGTGTCAATGAGGAAATGGGCGATTTTTGGGAATTTGTACCTCGAAAGGGCTTCAAATGTTCCGTGTATAAAAACCTAAACAACTAAACACAAATGAATAAACTAATTACTTGGCTTACAACGTCCAATCGACACCTGCATCTGCTCGGCGGCGCCCTTATCGGCCTGTTTGCCGACGGCCTTTATTGCGCCGCTTACGCCGTTATCCTCGCCGCTTCGGCGCTGGAATTCAAAGATGCTCAATGGGGCGGCAAATGGGACTGGATAGACTGGCTGATGACCGTCCTCGGCGGTGCAATCGGCTTCGGTCTGCAAACACTGATGTGCTCGATAAGCTCGTCTCTCTAAAGTTATAACATCAAGTATCAGAACACTGCATATATTCGCATCATGGCACAGCTTATCACAACTACACGACGCTCGGATATCACTTTCTGCCGCGATGGCCGCATATATATTACGGCAGCGGTCGCAGCCACTCTGAAACTTCGGCCGGGCGACAGCATTAATATATTCGCCGACAACGGCGAGTATTATATATTCGCCATCCCTAACACAGACAATGGAAGACACCACGCAAAGGTGTACGCAACAAAACGCGGAGGACGCAATTTCCGCGCCATATCGGTGAAGCTGTCGCGCCGCCTCCTGGATTCGTGTGGCATAACGGCGCAGCGTGCTGCTTTCGCCACAGGCAACGCAATATGTCTGTTCGGACGCACTTACATACCCATCATCACCAAACATCCGCTCGACAATGATTAAAGAGGTCTCTATCCAAGGCGTTACGACCATACCGTCTGATTACGACTGCGCAGACGGAACACTTGACCAAGCCATTAATCTCGTCCCCGAAAACGGCGCACTCCGCCCGGTATTACCACCTAAGACTCTCTTCTATATCCCAACACGCTACACACTGCTGGCCGTACACAAGGTGGCGGGCAAAGATATGCTCTTATTTTATGCCGCAGACGACAACGGGAAAATCTATTACGGCAATAAGGAAGACCTCGAGACTGATTTCACGGCCAATATAAAGGAGATTGACATATTCATAAGTGGCGACGAGAATGTTTACGACTGTGCCATTATCGGCAATACAGTCTGTCTCGCCACCGAGAGTGGACTGCAGTATCTGCTGTATCGCGACGGCACTTATGTGTACTTAGGTGCCAAACCGCCTTTCATTGCTCTCGAATTCGGTATGATTAAGGAGCCGCGCCGTGGTGCATATCAAGAAGAAGACATCTCCATACACAAGGATATGTCGCCCGAAAAGGCCGCAGCCGCCACTTTCGGCATGGAATCCGAACTTGCCTCGCTCACGCAGCAGCTCTATGGCATGCTGCTGCCTTATGTCAATGATAATATCACGGCCAAAGGATATTTCTATCAGCCGTTTTTCGTGCGCTACGCTTACCGACTGTATGACGGCTCGCATTACTGGCCGTCGGCTCCTATCTTGATGCTGCCTACCGCGACAATCCCGCTGCTTAAAATCGGGGCTGTGTCTTCGGGTGATGACGCAAACCACGTCAAGGTCAAGACGACCATGCTTGTTGATGCATACTCGCTCATGTGCCGTCCTTGCGGCGTCACATCTGACGGCGGATCGTTATCCGCGTGGTCGGATATAGTCTCGGGCATCGACATCTTCGTCTCCGCCCCGATATACACGTACATGCAATCTAAGGATTTGACCAATCCGTGGCTCAATGCCAAAAGCCTCATGAGCCGTGCGCCATTCGCCAAGACCAAGATTATCACCACATCTACGGGCGATACGGATACGCAGGTGACGACTCTGTTGGGGCATTACGCGGAGGAGCGCACGGGAAGCTGCATTGATCGCACCTTCGTATCACAAGACGATAATGCGGCCACAAAATACTGGAATCTTGTGGCTAATGAGGATTTCGACACGGAAATTCAGAAAACCTGCAATTTCTACCTATACAAGAGTATAAGTATAAGCGCAGCTTCTACCTACGCATACACGCCCGTTAAGCTGCCTCCGGATGATGCAGACCTGTCCAATCTTGTGTCACGACAGACACTCGCAGACAGCTACCAATCGCACCATACCCTGGTGCCGCGTTCGCTATTCGCCTTCAATTCGCGCCTTAATTGCGCAAATATGCACATGCAGATCCCTCAGCCGTTCCCACTCAATTCTGCCATGGAGCGTACGTACGTGAAGGCCGAAGAGGGGCATCACGTAAACGTGGATTACGCCGTAACTATCAAGGTGTATTGTCGTGTGGATAGTCAGGTATACTGCCGCACACACCAAGGCGTCAAGCGCAACGACAACGCCTTAGGCATGGATGTGCTGTTCAACCCGAGTTCTACGGCTCCGCGGTACTTTTATTATCCGGACGCCAACGCCTTCCGTGCCGAAATCCTTTGCGAGTACGATGATGGTACCACGCAGGGTGGCGCACGCGTCAAGCATGTCTTGCCGCTTAAAGCGCACGAGTATCTCAATGGCGCATATTTCTTCCAAGCGCTTGCCCCGGCCGTCGTGCCGCCGACGAATTCAACGGATGTTTCAGCCTCAATAGGTGAGGCTGATATAAGCAACAAAATATATACATCTGAAGCAAACAATCCCTTTACCTTTGCCCCCGTATGTATTAATACAATCGGCAACGGACGCATATTGGCACTGTCAGCTGCCGTTAAGGCGCTGTCACAGGGCCAGTTCGGCCAATTCCCACTATATGCGTTCGCCTCCGATGGCATTTGGGCGCTGCACACCAATACTTCCGGCTCATATTCTGCTGTTTCGCCCGTGTCTCGCGACGTGTGTGTCAATGCCGCCGCAATCACACAGACTGATACGGAGGTGCTGTTCCCGGCAGCTCGTGGACTAATGGTGCTCTCTGGTGCTAACGTCAAGTGCGTATCCGAGGACATCGATAACAAAACACCGTATAATATCCCGCTGAACATACTTCCGGGACTGGACATTCTGCATTCTGAGTTGAAACACGACAACGACGATTGTATCGCTATTGTCCCCTTCCGCGATTTCCTCACGGAAGCGCGCATATTGTACGACCATGCACACCAACGTGTATTCGTCGCAAATGCCGCCAAATCGTATGCCTACGTGCTTTCTCTCACGGATAGCCGATGGGGTATGGCTCACAGCGCCCTGGATTACGGAGTGCTGTCATACCCGTATTCGCTCGCGGTCAGTCGTGTCTCCGGACATGGCGACAATGCCCGCCGAGCTGTCCTTGATTTTTCCCGGTATGGCAACGAAGACTCGGAGACTGAATGTATGTTCGTTACGCGACCTATGAAGCTTGATGCCCCTGACGTCCTCAAAACCATATCGGAGGTTGTCTTGCGAGGTTACTTCCATAAAAATCATGTGGCGATCGCCCTCTATGGTTCTCGCGACTTGTATTCGTGGCAGCTTATATGGTCCGCGACCAACCACCGCCTACGAGGATTCTCAGGCACTCCTTACAAGTATTTCCGCATAGCGGCTTATGGCTCGCTGTACCCGGACGAAAGTATCTCGGGCGTCTCCATAAATACATACACAAGATATACCAACCGGTTGCGATGATGTTTGTTTGATTTGTTTGATATGCAAGGTGACTGGCCGGAATGCGCGATGCACTCCGGCCCGTATTTTTTACACTCGTCACACGCGCAACAGCAGCCGCCGAAACCACCAATCAACGACTTCATCAACAAGGCTTTCTCATACGAAGTTAGTCACTTCGCGAAATAGCCCTCGTTACAACCAGTGCGGCCGTATGCGCGTACGCCTCGTGCGTGCATGTGCCGATACTCGTATGCGACTCTCAATATCATATGCCTTGGCTGCCCATGTCTCGGCCTTCTCGGGATTGGTAATACTCATCCAATCTGCCACCGCACTGCATACCAAGTATTCGTGTATCAGGCGCTCTAACAGCGTCAGCGTCGTCTGAGAAAAATCCTCGGGTACCTGCATCACTATGCCGTAGGATGCCCGCTCTTTGAATTTGTCATCCAGCGCATATCTGTCTATCTCGCGCTTGGCGTATGGGTACAGCAGCTCGCGACAGTGCGATATGGCGAGATCTAAAACTCTGGTAACACGGTCTACATTGCCGACTTCGCCGATGTCAATCACCGTGTGCCGGCTGTGCTCGCTGTCTGCCGGCATGATATGCCCCTCGATATAGGCCGCATTGCGTATGTCATACAGCAATTGGTCTCGAGCAAAGGTCAGTATTACTCCAACCTTGCCGACTTCATCATCTATCAGACACTCCATCAGCTTATGGGTCTTTTCGGCCGCGCACGCTTGCTCACGGCTTGCTGTATGGTTGTCATGCTCTTATTGGCAAGCGCAAAGTAGTCCTCGGAATCTGCCTTGTCTGTCACAAGATACCACTCGGCTATAGCTATATTTTTCAAGTAGTCATGCACGGCCTCGCCTATGCCGGCGGCAGCGGCATCATTGAAGTTGCTGGGCATCTCCAAGTTAAGCGCGAGATTCTTGGTGAAATCCAAATGACTGTTGTCTACCGCGGTGTCGCTGCCTTCGGCAAGACACTCCGACAGCTCTGATTTCACCTCTGCAAAGCCCTTCTTGATGCTGCGCAGTATTTTCTCAAGGTTTTCTTCGTCCTCGGAGGCGTACATGCTGGCAACTTCCTTGTGGTTATTTTTGTTTTGGATGGTTCGCCCTCTCAGGTATGTCTCGTTTTTAATGTCGTAGAGCAGCCACGGCATTTTGATGGTGACTGTCACCGTTCTCTTCTGAATGGTAATCTCTGGCATATCTCTTGTTTTTTATGTAGTTGTTATGTATCAATCTGTGGGTCTTTTCGGCCGGCGGCGACTGTAGAGCAGCCGCTCTGCCGCAGTTATCATCTCTGCAGATTGCGCAAAGTAGTCGTTGGCCTCGCCCTTATTGACGAATTTAAACCATTGGCCGATGATGAAGGCTATAAAAAAGCTCCGCAAAGCACTCTGCACACCGGCCGTCAATGTCTTGTTAAATGCCCTGCTTACTTCTATCTCAGCCGTGTATGTTTTGCCGTCTGCTTCCTGCACACTCTTGCCTGACACAAGCAGCTCCTTAAGGTGTTCGTTGACGGCCAACTCGCTCTCATCCCAAAATCTTCCGAGGTCGGCAAGGTCGGCGTCTGCCGCAAGTATGCGGTCGCGCGTTGCTCCATCGCCGTTTTCGAGCTTGGCTCCGATGTAATCGGTGGCCTTGGCTACTTCTTCATATACATCGCCTTGCGATATCTCGATTCTTATTATCTCCATCTTGTGTATTATTTTTGTCGGCGCTGCGCGAACAAGACTGCGAGGAAGCCGAAGATTGCAGCGATTATTAGCGTCCACCACCACCACGGCTGTCCACCACAGCTGCTCTCGCTGTGGCTCTGCGCGGTTGTCTGCCGCTGTGTCTGCTCGGCCGACACGGCGGATGTCGTGTCGGTGCGCTGCGCGGTCATCGTTGCTTTGGCTGTCGCGGTCGGACGATATGTCGTGCGCGTCCATCGAACGCGGTGCAGCACCTCGCGCGTGCCGTCGGCCTTGGTCTGCACTACGCTGTCGGCGGTCACCGTCCAGGCAATGCTGTCGGCTGCCTCGGTCTGTTCGGTCTGCGTTTCGGCTCGGCTGTCCGTGCGCGTCTGCACTGTCTCGGCTGTCTGCGTCTGCTGCGTCTCAACCACACGGAGGTCGCTCTCCTTATGGCTGCGGCACGCGCACATCAGTACCGCACTCATGTATATGATTATCGCTGTTCGCATGTTCTTATGTAGTTCAAAATTGCATTTACGTGCAGGTCTACAATAGCTGTCTTGCCCTCGTTGCTTAGTAGATACTTCACGTCATCGATGTTGTCTTGAAAGAGGTTCTCAGTCAGCACTGCGGCACATTTGGTGTCGCGGCACATGGCAAGGCTCGCCTGCCAAAAACCCTGCGGTGGCGTTGCACGATTGCCCGTCAAGCCACGCGCCTTTGCTCCGGCGTAAAACTCGGCGGCGAGACGTCGGCTTCCCAGCCCTGCGTTGTTGCTCACATACACGGCAAATCCTCGTGCTTCGTGCCATTTTCCGTCCGCGCCTGCGGCGTTATTGTGGACGCTTACAAGTAGTACGTTTTGCTTGCCGACTTTATGGCATATGTCATTAACACGCCGCGTGCGTACACTCAGCGGTATGTCTGTCGGCTCGGGCACAATGAGACGGGCGTCTATGCCCTCGCGCTGCAAGGCTATGGCTATGCGCTGTGCCACCTCCCTTGTCCACGCGTACTCGCGCAGTCGTCCGTCGGGGCTGCGTTTGCCGGGCGTGTCCACGCCGTGGCCGTTGTCAATCAGTACTATCATTGTCGTCTGCATTTGGTCGGTGTGTCTTACTCGCGCCCAAACCGCTAAGGTCGATGTCGAAGTGTCGGCTGGTTTTGTCCACGAGTATTTTCTGCGCCACTTTCGCCCATCGGGCGCCGTTGCAACTGCTCTCGTTTTCGAGGATACTCCATATCTGCCAAAAACAGATAGCCCCGGCAGCGACCTTGGTCAGGTCGATGGGTATGCCGTCTGTAATATGCCGCGAAATAAGATACGCCATGATAATCAGCGCATAGCTCTTTATCAATGTCAGCAATACATGGCCGAAGTGGTGCGACTGAAATTTGTGACCGTCTTTGGTGACCTTGTCGGGGTGCGCCTTGGCGGCGCGTCTCGAAAGGCTCCACGCCGTGTAACAATCGGCAAAAATTACTAATGTACAAATGAGTAGGTACGGCAGTGTCGGCTCAAGAATGGCGAGTGCTGCGCCCAGTCCGGCGAAAGCCCAGCGGAGTATCTGCGTAATAGTCATTGCAGCCTCCTTTCTACGCGCTCACGGCGGCCTGTACGTCTGCACAGAACGCCTCTATAGCTGCCAAAATATCGTCACGCTCCTCAGCCACATCATAACGTATGGTCAGTGTCGCCGGGCGATAACGCGACCAACGCGCCAACGTTGCACTACCGGTTTTTACTTCGCCCTCGACCAATGTCATGATGCTCGCACCTTCGATATTGGCCACCGCACTGATGGCATATACGGCTGTCGTGTCCTCACTGTTGTCGACGCGCACGCTGCGGCGCAATGTCTCTCCGATTTTAATCTTGCTCATAATTTCTGTTCTGTTGTTATTGTTGGTTTACTTGCAGTTTACTTGCAGTTTACTTGCGTGGAATTTCCGCATTGCTTATTCTTTTTAACGAAAGGTCTTTCTAATTTGCTAACGTCAATATCAATTAAACCATTTAAGTGTTGTTTCTCCTTTATAGCCAACCTCCCAGACAAACCACGCATATGCGGATGCACTGCTTGTGTACTTGCCGAAGTCTGCGTTTTTGGCGCATTGTATGCGTGATGACGATACCCATACGCGTTTGGGTGGAAAGGAGCGAAATAATTCCTTGCGTCTTTTGCCCTCTAAGAAGTTAAGCCGCAGAAACATGCAGACCTTATTGCCGGGCGCGGTATACGTAAGCGCGTGCATAACAAATTGCTCAGCGTAGCGGTATGGCGGATTGGTGATTATCGTGCCGTCAAAACAGAAGTTGTGGCCGCGAAACATCAAGAAGTCCTCAACCATTACATTTTCGGTGCGTTTAACAATGTCGGTAGCGTGCACCTTATATCCGGCCTTTTCGAAAACATCCGCAAGATGTCGTTCGCCTGCGGCGCATTCCCACACTGGCTTGTCTTTGGGTATATCCTCGATTTGCTGTAGTAACTCAGCGGCCATCGGGTCAGTTGCATAATAGTCTTGCGACTGTCGTTCGTCCGAGGAATGACTTGAAGCACCGAGCTGCGCGAATATAGATTTGGCATTGCCTTTCCAGTCTTTCATTTTTTGTTAATTGTTTTACTTTAAGCGCCGAAGCTAAAATAAGACTTGCGTTATTTTACTTTCCGTCACTTGCATTAGTCGTCTGTGCTTCATTCGACATTCCACATTCGACATTCCACATTGCCTTAGCTTGTGCCTTGCAGGCTTCTGCAAAAGCGTTGTAGGCGGCAAATTCTTCGGGTTTGGTGTCGCGCTGACGCAGGATGCCCAACTCGTCAGCAACGCTGTATCGCTCGCGGATAAGACGCTCGACCGCAGCCTTGTAGTCGGTCTCGTCAAAGGTCACGGGCATTTCGTCCACTTCCTCGTAGTCCTCGGGGGCATACGTCATTGCGGCTATGGCTGTGGCCGTCAAGCCGTCCGAGATGCGGCGTACGTACTTGCCGCTGTCGCTCGTTATTCGGTGGTTGTTGTATTGTATCATTGTTGTTTGTGTTTGTGTTTATGCACTTACAAGTGTAGCATTCATCTCCGCTGCCAATGCTATTATTTCGTCAGTGAGTTTGGCAAAGACCTCGGCGTGCAACTTGATGGTAAACTTATACTTCTCATTGGAGAGCATATCGCCATCCTTTCTACGGTTGTTAAGCATATACTTGATGCTGTCAAGTGTCAGCTTGGGACTCTGCTCAAAACTTACCGTGCCCTGGGTCAGAGATTTGAGTTCTACGGTTTCCAACGCCACACAACCCGCAAACATACCGGTCTTTTTGCCTTGCGTATCGTTTAATTCCATATTAAGCACATAACGCAGATTACGGCAAGAGTCAAACACATACTCATTCCCCGTCAATCCGCCTGAGCCTGCAAACGATGCGGCTTGCAAACAGATGTCTCCTTGAAGGAGATGGTTGCTGTTGTAAACCCCTCCCGATGCACCATTAACTATCGGCGGGAATGTGCGTGGGCCACGCGAATCCTGGCCTTTGCCATAATAATCAAAGCGAAAATTCCCTAATCCGCCATGGTTATATCCTCCGTCAATTTTCCGCCATATACTACTCGGATTTTGACATATACCCACGAACTTCATAATGATTTTGGCCTGCTCGTAGGTGATGTCAGTGAGCCCGTTGCCCTCGAAGTAGCCTGTTTCGCGATTATACTCGCCAAACTTACGTCCGTTTTTGTAAAAGGCTTCATTCCAAGACTTGATAAAGGCCTCTTTGGCGCTGTCGTTTAGACAGGTGAGGTCGCCCACATAAGCCGAAAGTAGGTTGCTCGGGTCTTTAAGTGCAAACTCCGCATCCCACGCATATAGTTTGCCTGCACACCGCCATGTGCGGTCAGTCCTCGCGGTGGTCGGCTTATTGTTGGTGATGATGTTGTACTCAGCATCTCCGTCAAAGCGCTCGGCGTAGGCTTTTTGCGCTTCCCAAAAGGCGTAAAAGCGTTTCTTCTCGCGGACGTAGATTATGTCCGCCACGCCGTCAATGCGCGTCTTAGGCGTCAGCGGCAGTGTCGCCGCCGTATAGTCGCTCGGTAGACTTTGCTTGATGCCGTGAAAGACGTGGATAAGCATCGCACCCACGTCCTCCTTGTCGAGCCGCAGCACCTTATCGGCGTGCAGCTCATCGGCGTAGGCCGCATTGCTCACCGTGAGATTGCCGCTGATGCCGCTGTCGCCGTTGGCCATAATGCCCCAGTCTTTGGTAACGAGTTGGCCGTCAACTTCAAGGACGCCGCCGCTGCCAGTGCCGGGAACGATTGTGGCGGTCTTGACCGAGCCAAGTTCGGCTTCACCCTGCACGTGGATGTCCCCTCCGGCAACACGGAGGTCGCCATTATCTATCGTAAGACCACCGACCACTGTCGCTCCGTTGCCAACCTCCAATAAGCCGGTAACCTCGACATCACCTTGTAAAGTCGCATCGCCACACTCCAAGTATCTTATCGCCAAGTCCTTGCCTGTAACGTCGCCGAGCTTGACCATCTCCCCGGCAGCCTTGTCATACTGCCACAGGTCGTTGCCGCTGCGATATATTCGGTCGGTACGCGGCACGGCGGTCTGCGTGCCTCCGCTGTCGCTATCCGTCACCGAACAATAATCATAGTACTCATCGCAGACGCTGAGAGGATAGTACTCGCAGCCTTCTATCGCATCGTCTTGCGCTGCTTCGTCATAGCCGAGTGCCGCAAAAAACGCCTTGGCCGTTTGCGACCACCATATCGTGTAATTATGCGCGGTCGGATACCCGGTTGTCGGCTCACCCAGCGGCGCAGCCGTCCGCACCTTGCACGGCAAGATGCCTGTGTCGTCGCGCAGCTTGGTCAGCGCTATCTCGTGCAACTGATTGTCTGAGCCAATCTTGTACAGCTTGCCATCGTTGACATTGTAATACGCCTTGTCTGCCCACGGCACTCGATTTCGGTCTTTCCATAGATAATCGTCGCCCCATATTGGATAATACGAGCTGTCTTGCTTGACTAAAAAGTTGCCGTCAGCGGTCGAAAAATGCACCGTTGCCGCGCCCTGCTGCACCTTGCCCTTGGGGTCGCGCACTATCGGCGCAGCCGTGTCCTCATGCGTGTTATCGGAAACGTCCCCGACAAATCCGTCAAAGGCCACGATACCGCTGATGCCAAGTGTATCGTGTTGCTCTTGCTTAGCGCTCGCCAGACTATCACTGAGAGTTTTGCGTATCGCCGCATGGTCGGCTGCATCAGCCGTCTCATGTGCCGTCAGCGCATCCGACACAGCCTTGCGTGCCGATGCCTCGTCTGCAAAGGCCTTGTCATTAGCCGCTGCGTGCGCCGCCAGTGCATCCGTAGCCTCCTTGCGTATCGCCGCATGGTCTGCGGTATTTTCTGTCTTCAGCGTGTTTATGGCTGTCACCGCTCCGGCTGCTGTCTCGGCCGCCGCCGCGGCACTCTTGGCCGCCGCCGACGCCGTTGTATTGGCAGTCTCTGCCGCACTCTTGGCGGCATTGGCCTTGTCGTTGGCAATCTGCGCCGCGTTCTTGGCTTCGTTAGCAGTCGTATTGGCTTCGTTAGCAGTCGAAACGGCTGCCGCAGCCTGCTCCTTGGCTATAGCGACTTCTGCAGCTGCAGTATCCGCAGTAGCTTTGACGGCCGCAAGCTCCTTTGATGCATCTTGCACGTGAGTGTCAAAGTCTGTCCTTAGTTTCTCCTGGGCTTTGTCGATGGCGTCTATGCTGCCGGAATATTCCGCCACTTCCTTCCTTAAGTCATCTATGTCGTTGCTGTCTAATGAGGGACCGCCTGTCTTACCGCTATCTGTCCATACGCCGTTTTTGGCTATGTATATCGGTCCGGGTAGCCCGGATTCGCTCACAAATGCATAGTCGCCGTCTGCAGGCGCGGGATATGCATCGTTCAAATCTGTTAAGCTCAAAAAATAGCCCTTGCACGCACCCTTGATGTTGGGTGCATGCAGCCATCCCTCAACTTTCATATTGTGCCCTATGGTGACACATCCGCGCACTACGGCGTTGCCCCCGATATTGGAGTTTCGCCCCACGGATATGTCGCCGTCTAAACTCTTGGCCGGTATGCTGCTCATCCTATCAGTGTTTTGGATAGTTCATTCAAATTCGTTGTCTTTTCGCTGTCTCCGTATGTGGCGGCAACCAAGGCCGCTATGGTGTATATCACGGCTTCATAGCACCGCTGACTGATGTCTATGCCATCGTTGGCGTCTATGCTCGGATAAGGCAGGTATCCGGCGCGCACTATCATGGCCGTATTGTCTTTACAGGCATAGAACTCAAGAGCCTTACCCTCCGCCCTGTTGACAATGGCACATACGGGCTTCTGCACGTTTCCGCGTATGCCTTTATAGCGTGACGACTGTATTGCATACAGTGGATTGTCTGCCGAAATGGCCTCATACACGGTGCGCTCCCAGTCACTCATACGAAAGGCTATAAGACGCATGAAATCATCAGGCAACAGTACCCATCCGCTTCCGTCTCCATTCCAATATATACCGCTCGAAAAGTCGTGGCCCTCTTCCAACAAGTGCGCGGGAGCTGCCAATTCCACGCGACGCACGGCCTCGACAATCTTACTGCGTATAATGTCGTTGAGCGCGAGAGTGTCAACATCGCCCATCTGCACAAGCTGTGTGTTGACATCGTTCTCGTCTAAGGCGATGCGTACATCACGCTCTATGTCCTGTATTTGATATATCATTTATCGAAGATTATATCTATTCCGTTGGCTTGCCCGTACTGCAAGATGTCGGCGCGGGTGCGTAGCTTGGCGCGCGTCACCCCAAAAGTCTCTTCGAGGTAGTCTCGTGCATCATCGTTACACCCGAAATGCTTGGCTTCATTCAACGATTGCTGCCCCTGCACCTGCTCCGCCTGCGTCACCGCATCACTCTCGTGATTCTCATGGTTCTCACTATTCCCGGCATTATTCTTTCCTTCTATCTTCACTTCTTCGTCTAATTCTATGACGCTGACTTTGTATATGCGACCGCGGCGGAATTCACCGCTCTGCTCTATGGCTTGCTGTACCATATAGTTTTCTGTCGTGAATCTTGCAGGGTTGACCCCCATGGCAGTCATGGAGCCTTCAGAGAAAGGCACTTTCATCGTCGCCTTGCCTATCTTGATGATAGCTTGATATTCCATCATCCCAGATACGCCGTATGTTATCTTTTTTTTCTTCATATAGCTTTTTTTAAAGAAAGGCGGACGACGGCATTGACACCGGTCCGCCTTTCCGGGGTTGTCCTATTGATTTGTCGCTCAAACGGCCATTACATCGCCGGCATATTCACTCCAAGTATAGGTATTGGGACCGCCGCTGCTGCCGGGCGTCACCTTGACCTGCCACATCTGCCCGCTCATGGCTTCATTGTCGATACCTTGGCAGTCTTGCAGCAGGTAGTAGACCGCACCGTCTATTGGCGATACGGGAGCTTCGGGGCTGTCCCATAGGATTATCTGCACGGCGCCGGCACTGTCGCTGTCGCCCTCACCGTTAATCCATACATGGCAGCTGCCCTTCAATGCAAGGGCGTCCCAGACAAGCAGGGACTCGCGCGTGGCTTCTTCGCCTTCCATGCGGTCACGAGAGGTGTGCTCGGAGCTGTACTGGTAGTGCACAAGTCGATCGGGCGCTACGATGAATGCGGAATTGCTCCATTTTAATCGGTCAAGCGTGGGATCGTGCTTCAGCTCGATGTCGCCGAAGACGGTGTGGAAGTTGGTTACCGCCCACCCTACAGGGTTGGTCTTGGCTGTAATCTGTATCTCGGGGTGCTTGCTGTAATCGATGCACTGGATGCTCTCCAGAAAGTTCTTGCCGGCAAGACAGATGACGCTCTTGGGAACATCTTCGCCGGTGAACACCATCTTAGCCAAGGCAATAATCTCTTCAATGGTCCATTTGTCGCGATGCTGCACTTCTTTCTTGACTTGATAGCGTACGCCCTCGGTAAAGTAGATGTCCTGTACTCCGGCCTTGGGGGTCTGCACTTTCATTTTGCCTTTGCGTCCGCTATACAGGGTGCGGTTGCCGCGTACCTTGAAGTTGGTGATGGCGGCCTCGGCTATGACTGCCTTGCCAAAGGGTATGCGCTTGCGCTGCGCCTCATAGTAATCGGATACTATCTGGTTCATGCCGCGCTTCTGCAGGTAGACTACGGTGGGCTGCGGTACTATCAAATCGGGGTCTACTTCTTTCTGTGTCTCGTAAAGGGCATTGGAAAGAATGATGAGTGTCGAGCCGGCCGGAATTGCCGGAGTGGTGCAGTATTCGTCGCTCTTGTTGGCCTTGGGACCATTGACGGCACGAACCACGGGATTACCGGTGGTGGTATCATGCCCGGTGACAAAGAGCATGAGGTCTTTGCCGGGAGTGGTGGCGGAACCGTCCTCGGTATAGCCGTCCACACCCTTGACAAGCAGCGTACCATAAGGACGAGGAATATTCGCATCGTTGGCAAGCAAGGGTAGCACAAATTGCTGCGCGGACCCTGCTGATACCGCGGTAGTAGTGGTGACGCTGCTGCGTGGCTCGTCTATCATGTAATGCTCTACCTCGGGCGAATTCACCTTGACTTTCTTGGCATTGAGCATAAGCTGCATCAATGGGGTGTCGTCACTCTTGAATTTGTAGAGTTCGTTGTCTATGTCGCGCTCTATGAGATTACCGGCATTTATGCCGCCGGTGGAGCCGGCTACGGCGCTTACCGTGGTGGGCTGACCTGCCACCTGACTTTTTACACCGGCACTGCCGGAACCGGGTGCGGGATGCACTCCGCCTACTTTAACTGTTTCTTCTGCCATATCTGTTTTTTTGTTGGTTATAGTCTTATTTTACATCTCTCTGTATGAGATTTTTTGTCGCTAATGCAACGCTGCTTACTGTTACGGGAGCTCCGGGCATTTGGCTCGCCAATCCTGCCGACCCTTTGGTGGCACGCGGCGCTCGCTCCGGGAATTTTATAACTTCGCACATAATTACATGGCCTCGTTGGCTAAGTCAAACATATTGCTCTCACGACGCTGCGACGGAGAACCATTCTTACCGCCAAGCGGAGACACGCCGTCACCCATGTTGCTCTTGCGCAAACTTTCTACAATCTTGTCGTTGCGCCCTGCTATGCGGCCTTCCTCGGCGGCTATGTCTACATCGGCATCGTGGTCTATAGCCTTGACCATCATATCAAGCGTATCTACATCGAATTTTCCCATGACACCGTCACGCACTATGCGCAACAACGCGTCGATGACGGCATCTATCTGCTCGTCTGTCATACCGCGCTCCTGCTGATAACGACGTAGCGTCTCGAGAGTGACGGCCATATTACGCTCGTATTCTTCGTCAAGTTCCTTGGACTTGGCCACTCGCTCTACGTACTCTCTATTGGCCTCGGCTATCTTGTCTTGCATCTCTGGATTGTCAAGCACGTCTTTAATCTCAACACCGAAGTTGCGCACAAGCCCTAATACCGGGTCTTCGCCTTTATGCATGTCGGACAGGAACTGCGCACTGCGCGGGTCGGCACTAAACATATCAGATAGGGTCTTCTCTCGGTCTCTGTACTCTCCCAATTCTCGGTCGTATTGGTCGTAATCGTCGGAAATCTGCCCGTATATCTCGTCGTCATCCTCAAATTTCTTGTCGGGATACTTATTGCGCAAACGCTCTATTTGCGCCTCACGCTTGGTCTTAAATTGCTCATTGTCAGCCATCTCGTTTAATGTCTTTGTTGCATTGTGTATTTGTATGCAAAAATATACGCTATGTGCTTGCGCCTCTTTTTATCTTTTGTGGCTCATAAGATTATCTTTGCTCTCATGAAGCACCACGGATGTATCCTCGATTTTACACACGAACGAAATGCCGACCTTATGCGTGCATATCGCGCCAAGCTGGCCGAGGTAGGCCATATCATCATGCCGGATATTTTCTCGCGAGTGGCCGATTCGCCGGCATCTCGCTTCTGGGTCAGCGAGGAACGCGCCGCCGTGGTCGTGTCTGCTATGTTGGCGGGACGACCGCTGCCGCGCATGAGACAAAATAAGCGCGAGATGTTCGAAGAAATATTCCTCCGATATACAGCCGCACAAGCCGCCGACCCGACTCGCTCTGTATTCGAGATCGTTGCCGATGTTGTCAATCAACCGGCCCCTAAGTTCTACCTGACGCCGCGCACCGTCGGCGAGTTCATATATCGCATCAAAAGCGGATGGTATGACAAACGCAATGCAGGCCATTGAAGACATCATCGCACAAAACAACCGGCGAAACGCCGCAATGTTTGCCCCCTTCAACCCGGTTACGGGGGAGGGCTCGGTCGGCGAGCGGTCTCCCGTGTATATATCGGATTTTGCCATACCGAAGCAATGGCTGCCTCGAGATATGCTGCACATACCCTTCGTGCAAAAACTCGCAAAAGCAGGCTCTATCGAGAGTTTTATTATCAACGTCCTGCATGACGAGGCTTCCGAGGCTAATCATCTGGCGGTATCTCGAACCCTTATACGCCTGCGCTTTAAGCACGATTTCGCCTTTTGGGCGGCGACACTCGTAAAAATCAAGAATAAGCAAGCGGGCGAAGATGTCCTTTTTCGACTGTATTACCCGCAACGCATTCTTGTGTCGCGCTTCGAGGAGTGCCGCCGCAATGGTAAGCCCATTAGACTTATCCTCCTCAAAGCCCGACAATGGGGTGGCTCTACTACCACTCAGCTGTATATGGCCTGGCTGCAATTCTTCCACCGCAAAGGACTTAATTCGCTTATTATCGCTCACCAAGGCACAGCCTCGGACGAAATCAAGGATATGTTCGACCGTATGGTCAAGGACTATCCTGTGGAATTCCTTCATGATATGGGCGAGGAGTATGCCGTGGACGAACCTAAGCTCGTGGGCGTAGGCAAGTCGGGCTCTACTCACCGCGTGCCGCAACGCAACTGCAAAATCAAAATCGGTACGGCGGAACGACCGGACGGCTGCCGCGGAGGAGATTACTCGCTGGTGCATCTCTCGGAAGTCGGCCTGTGGCGTAAAACTGACGGCAAGTCACCGGAGGACATCGTCCGCGCAGCCTGCTCGGGCATACTATTACAACCGCTGACAATGATTGTCATGGAATCTACGGCCAACGGCACCGGCAATTTCTTCCATCGGGAGTACCGCGCAGCAGCTGACCCTAAAGTCAAGTCTCAATATCAAGCGCTGTTTATCGCCTGGTTTCAAATCGAACAATACCGCATCCCGTTTGCTTCTGATGACGAGCGCCGCCGGTTCGCTCGCTGTCTGTACACAAACCGCGAAAACAACAACATCCCGTCCGCACGCGAGGAGTGCGGCAAGTACCTGTGGTGGCTCTGGACGAAGGGCGCTTCTCTCGAAGCTATACACTGGTATATCGAGGAACGGGCGGGCAAAAACGACCACGGTGTCATGGCTTCGGAATATCCCTCTGACGATGAGGAGGCTTTTGTCCACTCGGGAACTATGGTCTTCGATAAGTACCTCGTGCGGAAACTCGAGCGAAGCTGCCGACCTCCGCGCTTCATCGGAGATGTGGCCGCGAACGCTGACGAGGGCGAAAAGGCGCTGGACGGATTACACTTCACCGAAGATACTCAAGGATCGCTATGGCTGTGGGCTAAGCCGGAGCACGACTCCGAATGCGAAGTCACGGACCGATACCTAACTGTGGTGGACGTCGGCGGACGCTCCGCAAAGGCGGACTGGTCTGTCATAGTGGTCTTCGACCGTATCAATATGATGGACGGAGAACCACCGGCTGTCATCGCACAGTGGTACGGCCATTGCGACATCGACCGACTGGCGTGGCGCGCAGCGCAGATTGCCGCTTATTACAATAATTCGCTCCTGGTCATCGAAAGCAATACACTCGAAACCCACGACCGCGAACGACAAGTGGAGGGTGGCGATCAGTCGCTCTATATCCTCAATCAGATTTCCTCAATATATCCGAACCTATATGCACGGCGACAATCGGAGGACGAGATACGACAGGGCATTCCTCGCAAGTACGGTTTCCATACCAATATCGCAACCAAACCTATGATTATCTCAACACTCGTAAAGGTCATTCGCGAAGGTCTGTATACCGAACGCGACATCCGCTGCCTCGATGAATATCTCACCTACGAACGAAAACCCAACGGCGCTTACGGCGCTATCGACTCACACCATGACGACCTGCTGATGACACGAGCCATAGGCCTCCACATCTGTTTCCACGAAATGGATACCCCACGCATCGTCCCCCTTACCAACACCGCTCAACCCCGTCACCGCTCCGCGCCCTCCGAAGCCGTATTCTAACCCACTATTTCCAATAGTACGCATAAGCATATCGAATACTCTATGTTGAATTTCGGCATTAAATTTACCAATTTTAATAATAGACCTTATTATTATTCATTTTTTATTTGACCATATGAACAATAATTCGTAATTTTGTAGCCGAATACAGACCTCTCAATAGCATAACTCATGATACAAGAAATAAGAATAAAAAATTTTCTCTCTTTTAGAAATGAGGTTGTACTTAGTTTTGAAGCTACAAAAGACAAAACTTTTGAAGATTGCCAAGTGGTCAACGTCACACCGGAGGTGCGGCTTTTGCGTTTTGCTCTTATTATGGGGGCTAACGCAAGTGGTAAATCAAATCTGCTGAATGCCATAGACTTTTTGCGCGGATTTTGGACGGACATAAAAAATGACGTAAATGAAGAAACCGGGGCTATCCCATTTCTTTTAGATCCCGAAACATCTAATGAACCATCTGAATTCAATATAATTTTTTATTTAGGTGAAAAAAAATATTGGTATCAGCTTGTACTTGACAACAAAACTGTCATTAAGGAGGATTTGTCTGTCTACAACTCTACACAGCCTTCTAAGGTCTTTAGTCGCAGTTTGGATGGCGGTCAGTCCATAGTAAAGCTAAACTCCGGTCTTATTAAAGCGAGTACGGCTATAGTCGAACAACTAAATGTAAGGTGTTTGCCTAATATGTCTTTCTTTGCTGCCAGAAATCAAGTAAACTGCGCCTTGCCATATATAGACGATGTACGAGATTGGGTGAGAGACAGCTTATTCCCTATAATTACCCCCAACACAAAGATGTTTAATTATGCAGGGAAAAAAATGGAAAAGGAGAATGAGCTAAAAAAATATATTCTTGATTTTCTTCGCAAAGCAGATTTTAACATCACTGATGTGTTCTCGAAGAAGGAGTCAATTCCTTTGCCGGAAATCGTTAGAACCTCCATTGCGGAAGATAAAAGTATTCCCGCAAAGATAAAAGAGAAAATACTAACCGATAATACCATCGAGACGCTTAAGACAAACTTTCAGCACACAGTGAAAAATAGTCGCGGCATAGAAAATTACACCCTTCCGGACAATCTTCAAAGTAGGGGAACTAAACGCATATTTGGCATTGAAGCAGCCGTCTATGACGCGCTTCAAGGAGAAGGTATCTTACCTATTGATGAGATAGAGACCTCTCTACATCCCGAATTAGTAGAATTCGTCATTCAGAAATTCCTTACGAAAAAGAATCGCAGCCAGCTGATCATTACATCTCATTATGACATGCTGCTTGGTACTGTAGACGATCTCATTCGTAAAGATATGGTTTGGTTTACAGAGAAAGAAGCAGACGGCCATACAAAAGTGTATTCGTTGACAGATTTCCGTGGACTGGGGAAGGTTCGATCTTTCCAAAAGGCCTATAGGAATGGCTTTTTTGGCGCATTACCGAATATTCATAATTAGGGAAATTCAGAAAATAGTCAACTAATTATTTGTCAGAGTCATAGAAGT
>ERZ1026780.199-NODE-199-length-51791-cov-7.462270_pt1 | contig 51791 bp, 42 predicted proteins | sample MGYA00380126_ERZ1026780 | MGnify/ENA primary metagenome ERZ1026780 (study PRJEB33269, sample SAMEA4719762) | human gut metagenome | biome: human-associated habitat; feature: organic feature; material: feces | place: Cameroon | collected 2013-10 ... | reverse complement strand
GCCCCTACCAATGACGAAACCCTCATGCGCCAGACCTCCAGAATTAGGTCTGACCTAATTCTGGAGGTCCATTTAAAGCCGCATCGCGGCGATTCAACGATCTTCCTAGGCGTCCGCGCGCTTCGAGACGCGCGAGCCGATCAGCGCGTAGAAGAGTACGTAGGCGAAGAGGCCGATCGTCATCCAGTAGCTGTTCAGGATGCCGAACTTGTCCGCCACGAAACCCTGGACCGGGAGAAGCAGGCCGCCCACGACCATCGCCATGAAGATGCCCGAACCCATCGGCACGTACTTGCCAAGGCCCTCGGCCGCCATGTTGAAGATGCCGCCCCACATGACGGACGTGCAGAGGCCGCAGAGCGCCATCGCGCACATGGCCATCGGGAACTTCTTGCCGCACACCGACACCATCTCGACCGGAAGGAACATCGCCGCAAGCATGAGCGCAATGCCGAACACCGCGCAGACCGAGATCATCACGCGCGAGGAGATCTTCGCCCCGAGCGCGCCGCCCGCGAGACGGCCGAGCATCATGCAGAACCAGTACGCGCCGCAGACGCTGCCCGCGACGACCGAACCAACGTAGGCGGGATTCGCGACGCCGTTGATCTGCTCCGTCGTCATGTAGAGCATGGCCATGTTCGGAATGCCGCTTTCGATCACGATGTACGTGAAGATCGCCACGGCGCCCAGCGTGAAGTGGCGGAACTTCAGCGTCTCCGCGATATCCTTCAGCACGGAGGGACGGTTCGCCCGCTCCGCCGCCGTCTCAAGGTGCGGCTCGGGAATCTGCGAGAACGCGATCACGACGAACGCCACCGCGAAGATCGCCATCGCGATCACGAGCGCCGGCACGGCCTGGCCCACGTGCGCCTTCGCGACCTCGCCGCCGACGAGCCAGCCGAGGATCATCGGGGAGAGCGTCGCGCCGATCGAGTTGAGCGAGCAGCCGAACTGCACGAGCTGGTTGCCCTTGTTGCCGCCGCCGCCGAGCGTGTTCAGGAGCGGGTTCACGACGAGGTTCAGAAGGCACATCGAGAAGCCCGCCACGAACGCGCCCGCCACGTACACGGAGAACGCGCTCTCCTTTCCGCAGTACGCCGCCGCGAGCTGCACGCCCACGCCGAGGAAGCCGACGGCCGCCGCGAGGAGCGACGTGAACTTGTAGCCCTTGCGCTTCAGGATGAGCCCGCCGGGGATACCCATGAAGAAGTAGGCGAAGAAGTTCGCCGCCGAACCGAGCTGCGAGGCCATGTTGGACGCGCCGAACTGGTTCTTGAGGATCGGGCCCATCGCGCCGGCGAAGTTCGTCACGAACGCGATCATGAAGAAGAGGGCAAAGCACACGCCGATTGCGAGGACGTTGCCCTTCGATTGACTTTGATTGGACATGAGTTGGATTCCCCTTTTTAGTAGTTAAGTGATTAAGTAGTTAAGTAGTTAAGTTGACAGGTCGTTAAGCAGTGAAGTAATTAAGTAGTTAAGTTGATAGGTCGCTAAGCAGTGAAGTGGTTAAGTCATTCAGTTGGTAGGTCGTTGAGGCACGAAACGGTCCCGATAGGCCCTGTCGGTCAACTGAGCCACTTAACGACGTAACCACTTAACGGCTTAAACGAGGTGGGCGCCCTCGCTCGGCTTGATGACCGCGCAGGTCGGCTCGTCGCCGTAGGCGGTCTTGTAGGCGGCCGTGATCGCGGCGGCGATCTTGTCCGCCGCCTCGGGCTTCACGAGGAGGCAGCAGCTGCCGCCGAAGCCGCCGCCGGAGAGGCGCGCGCCGAGCACTTCGGGAATCGCCTTCGCGGCGTCGACGATCGTGTCCAGCTCCTCGCAGGAGTTCTCGAACCAGGAGCGGCTGGATTCGTGCGAGTCGAACATGAGCGAGCCGAAGCCGGCGAGGTCGCCCTTCTCCAGCAGCTCCGCGCCGCGCAGCACGCGCTCGTCCTCGCCGATCGGGTGGATCGCGCGCTTGGCCGTCGTCTCGGAGAGGCCGCCGCGATAGAGGATCCACTCGGCGCAGGAGACGTCGCGGAGGTGGGTGACCGGGTGCTTCAGGACGCCCGCGAAGTACTTCGCCGCATCCTCGCACGCCTGGCGGCGGCAGGCGTAGGCGCCGTCGACGAGCGCGTGCTTCGCGTTCGACTTCACCATCATGAACGCGACCGAAGGGCCGAGGTCCACGTTCTCGAACGTGCAGGAGCGGAAGTCGCTCTTCACGAGGCCGCCCGCCTTGCCGTAGAGCGAGGAGGCCTGGTCGAGAAGGCCGCACGGGCAGCCGGCGAACGTGTGCTCCGCCTTCTGTCCGATCTTCGCGAGGGACGTCTTGTCTTTCTCGATGCCGTAGAGCTTGCAGAGCGCGAGGGCCGTACACATTTCAAGCGCGGCGGACGAGGAGAGGCCCGCGCCGAGCGGGATGTTGCCGAGGAACATGCCCTTCCAGCCCTTGCCCGCCTTGGCGGGCTCGTCGTCGAAGAGCCAGTTGAAGGTGCCCGTCACGTAGTTCTGCCACGTCATCTCCTTCGCGGGCCGGACGTCCGAAATGTCGAACGAGACCGTCTCCATGAAGTCGCCCGCCGTGAGGGTACACGTCGTGTCGTCCGAAGGGGCGACCGCGAAGAACGTGCCCTTGTCGATGGCCGCCGAGAAGACGAAGCCCTCGTTGTAGTCGGTGTGGTTGCCGAGCACCTCGATGCGCCCAGGGGCATACGCCACCGCCGCGGGCTTCACACCGTAGAGTTTTTCGAACTTGGCCATCAGTTCGTCGTAGACTTCCTGATTCTGCATGAACGCTCCTTAAGTGAACCTTGTGTTGACTTGTGCATTAAATGGATCTTGTGACAGTTTGAATTGAGTGAATTATGGACTATCAGCAGGGAAAAGTCAAGACCGCCGACGGTCGCGCAGGAACGCGACCCTCCCGTTCAGCGCGTGCGCCGGGCGAGGCGCGCGGCGAGGTGCGAAAGGAAAGCCGTGTCGCCCGGGAGGCCCTCCAGGGCGGCGACCGCCTGCGCGGTGAGGTCGCGCACGCGGCGCTCCGTCTCCGCGCGCGCCAACGGCGAATCGCCGTCGAGCAGGTCGTCCTCGTACTGGAACGCAAGTCCCAGGTCGCGCGCGAAACCGCGCAGACGCGCCACCTGCTCCGGCGTGGCGCCGCCCGCGAGCGCGCCCATCGCCGCCGCCGCCATGAAGAGGTCGGCCGTCTTGTGTTCGTAGATGAAGGAGAGGGAGTGGGGCTTGGGGGTTGGGGATTGGGCAATGTCCTCCACCTGCCCGGCGACGACGCCGACGCCGCGCAGGCCGAGCTCGGCGACGAGTGCGGGGACGTTACGCGGCGCGCGGGCCGCCGTCTGGAAGGCGAGCGCCTGCAGCGCGTCGCCCGCGAGGATGGCGTTCGCCTCGCCGAACTTCGCCCACACGCTCGCCCGGCCCCGGCGCGTCGCGTCGTTGTCCATCGCCGGCAGGTCGTCGTGGATGAGCGTGTAGGAGTGGAGCAGTTCGATCGCGCAGGCCGGGAAGAGGGCGTCTTCAAGACGCCCGCCCACCGCCTCGGCGGCGGCGAGGCAGACGAGCGGACGGATCCGCTTGCCGCCGCCCTCCACGGCCCAGCGCATCGCCTCGCCCAGCACCGCCGGGCGTTCCGACGCCTTCGGCAGCACGGCGTCCAGCGCGTCCTCGATCAGCGTCCGCCGCCGCGCCGTCTCATTCTCTTCCATCACGACACCTTTCCAATCAATTCTTCAATCACTCGCCTATGGAACGCAGATGCTTCGCATACGCGGAATCCGGCACGAACCGATGTGGCTACGACGGCCCCTGCGGGGCCTACGCCACAATCGGTTCGTGCCTGACTTGCATGGATCGCCGCACGGGAAGCAGACCTTTGCGAAAAGGCATTGTGGCGTAGGCCCCGCAGGGGCCGTCGTAGCCACATGCCTTTTCGCAAAATCCTGCGTATGCGGAGCATCTGCGTTCTTCGAGATTTACGAACCTTAAAACAGTTCGGCCGCCCTCCTTGCGGACGACGGCCGAAGCGGGACGGCCCGGGCCGTCCGGACGCCTACTTGAGGAGCGCCGCGACCGCCGCGCCGACCATCGGCGCGTGGTCCGGGCACACGGTGAGCGCGTAGGAGATGTTGCGCTTCGCGAGCATCTCGTCGAGTTCCTTCTTCACGATGTCGGGGAAGGAGACGACGCGCGTCTTGTAGTAGGTGGAGCCGTCGATGCACACGCACACGGGCGCATTCGGGTCCGTGCCGCCGCCGGTCTTCACGATGAAGGCGGCGAGGTGGACGGCGGTGAGGATCGCCGCGCGCTCGAAGACGGGCGTCGCGAGGCGGCGCGCCATCGCGCGGTCGGCCTCGTCCGTGAACACCTTGTCGAGCGGGTTCGGCTTGCCGTTGTCGTACTTCGCGCAGAAGTTGTCGAGGTCGTAGCTCTCCAGCGCGCCGAGGCCGAGGACGGCGGCCTTCGCGTGGTCGCTGAAGAAGCCCGCGCGCGCGGCGGCCTTGAACACCTCCAGGCCGATGCGGCCGAGGTAGGCGCCGGCGATCATCTTCTCGAAGCGCTGGCTGCCGCAGTCGGACGTCTTGCGGTCCATCGCCTCGTCGAACGCGCTCTGCGCGATCTTGTTGAAGCCGCCGGACTCGGTGTTGACCGCCATCGCGCCCGGGGGCGGGTTCGTGAGCTTCTTAATCGCGTCGTTGCGCTCGATGTAGGCGACGTTCGTGCCCGTGCCGAGGATGAAGCCGATGTAGGCGCTGAACTTCTGCCCCGGCTTCTCGGCGGCCTTGCCCGCGAGGAGCGTCGCGACCGTGTCGTTCACGACCTGCACCTTGGAGGGCTTCGGGTCGAGGCGCTTGACGAGCTCGGCGCCGACCCACTGGCCGACGATCTCGGGCGCCTGGATCTGCTTCGTCCACATGAGGAGCTTCGCGTCGCCGTCGGCCGAGGCCTCGGCCGGGTAGGAGAAGCAGAAGCCGATGGCGGAATCCTTCACGTAGGGGCGGCAGCGGTTCACGTGGCTCGCAAGCACCGCATAGAAGTCGTAGGCCGAGACGTAGCTCTTCGCGCCCGGCATCTCGCCCTTCTCGACGTGTTCGATCCGGATCTCGCCCGCAGACGGAATCGTCACCGTCGCGCCCCGGAAGTTCGTGCCGCCGGCGTCGAGCACCGTCACGGGCACGTCCTTCGTGATCTCGCCGTAGGGGGACGTGTAGGTGGGGATCATCTTCAGCGAGGACGGTTCGCCCGCGAGGCCCGCCTCCATCTCCTTCTGGAAGGCGGCGATCAGCGCCGCGCGGTCGAGCGTGGCGGTCGCGAGGCCGTTCGATTCAAGAAACTCTTCAGGTGTCTGCATGACTTGATCCTTTCTGATGATGTGTTAAGAATAGCACAGGAAGCCCGCCGGGAACAAGCGGAAACCTCACGGGCGGGGTTTGTTCTCCGCGCCGAGGAAGACGACGCGGGGCTGGTGCAGGGCGGCCTCCTCGGGCGTGAACTGTCCGAAGGCCATCACGATGAGGCGGTCGCCGACCTTGCCCATGTGGGCGGCCGCGCCGTTGAGGCAGCAGACGCCGGAGCCGCGCGGGCCGGGGATCACGTAGGTCTCGAAGCGGTTGCCGTTCTCCACGTCCGCGCAGAGGATCTTCTCGTTGGCGAAGAGGCCGGCGGCCTCCATCAGGTCCACGTCGACGGTCAGGGAGCCGACATAGTCGCGGCACGCCTCCGTGACGCGGATGCGGTGGAGCTTGGCGCGCAGGAGGGTGACGGTCATTTGAGGTGGTCCTCCACCATCCGGGCCGTCACGACGACCTTCTTCGCCGTCTTGTCGTCCGGCGCCGCGTACATGACGTCCGTCATGATCCGCTCCATCGCCGCGCGCAGGCCGCGCGCGCCCGTCTTGCGGGCGAGGGCGTTGCGGGCGAGGGCGCGCAGGGCCTCCGGTTCGAAGGAGAGGTCCACGTTGTCCATCGCGAGGAGCTTGCGGTACTGCTTGACGAGGCAGTTCTTCGGTTCGGTGAGGACGCGCACGAGGTCGTCCTCCGTGAGTTCGCCCATTGAGGTGATGACCGGGAGGCGCCCCGTGAACTCGGGGATGAGGCCGAACTTGACGAGGTCCTCCGGCTGCACGTCGAGCGGACGGGCAGCGCCCTTCGCCTCCGCCGCCGGGGCGCCCTTCGGCGCGTCCTGGCGGAAGCCGACGACGGATTTCCCCTGGCGCTCGGCGATGATGCGGTCGAGGCCCACGAACGCGCCGCCCACGATGAAGAGGATGTTCGAGGTGTCGATCTCGATGTACTCCTGGTCGGGGTGCTTGCGCCCGCCCTTGGGCGGGAAGCGGCAGGTCGTCCCCTCGAGGATCTTGAGAAGCGCCTGCTGCACGCCCTCGCCGGAGACGTCGCGCGTGATGGAGACGTTGTCCGTCTTCGAGGCGATCTTGTCGATCTCGTCGATGTAGATGATGCCGCGCTTCGCGAGCTCCACGTCGCCGTCCGCGTTCTGCCAGAGGTAGCGCACGACGTTCTCCACGTCCTCGCCCACGTAGCCGGCCTCGGTGAGGGTGGTCGCGTCGCCGATGGCGAACGGCACCTTCAGGAGCTTCGCGAGCGTGCGGGCGAAGAGCGTCTTGCCGCAGCCCGTGGGGCCGATGAGGAGGATGTTGGACTTCTCGATCTCGACGTCCGCGAACTCCGCGCCCGCCTTCGACGAGGCGGATTCGAGGCGGCGGTAGTGGTTGTGGACGGCGACGGAGAGGATCTTCTTCGTCTCCTCGTGCCCGATCACGTACTTGTCGAGGAACGCCTTGATCTCGCGCGGCGCGGGCACGGGCCCGAGCGGCGCGGGCTTCTTCGCGCCCTTCGCCTTCGCGGGCTGCGGCATCATGCCGGCCTCCTTGTGGAGCTCGGCGATGAACTCGTTCACCGACGCGGCGCAGTCCTCGCAGATGCAGGCGTGTTCGGAGGGGACGACGAGCACGCCGTCGGCCGCGCTGCGCCCGCAGAAGGAGCAGACCGGCCCGACGGGCGGATGGGGTGTCTTCTTGGTTGCCATGGACTCAGGCCTTCTTCGGAACGAGCACCTGGTCGATCAGCCCCCACGCGCGCGCCTCCTCGGCGCCCATGAAGTGGTCGCGGTCCGTGTCGCGCACGACCTGCTCCATCGGCTGGCCGGAGTGGGCGGCGAGGATTTCATTGAGCTTCTGCTTGAGACGCAGGATCTCCTGGCAGGTGATCTCGATGTCGCTCGCCTTGCCCTCGGCGCCGCCCCACGGCTGGTGGATCATGATGCGGGCGTTCGGCAGCGCGAAGCGGTGGCCCTTCTCGCCCGCCGTGAGCAGCACGGCGCCCATCGACGCCGCCTGGCCGATGCAGTAGGTGTGGACGGGGCAGGAGATGAACTGCATCGTGTCGTAGATCGCGAGGCCCGCCGTGACGCTGCCGCCCGGCGAGTTGATGTACATGCTCACCGGCTTCTTCGCGTCCTGCGCCTGCAGGAAGAGGAGCTGGGCGACGATCAGGTTCGCCGAGTCGTCGTTCACCTCGCCGCCCAGCAGGACGATGCGGTCCTGCATCAGGCGGCTGTAGATGTCGTACGACCGTTCGCCGCGGCTCGTCTGCTCGACGACCATCGGCACCAGGTAGGAATTGCGTGCGGACATCTTGTTACTTCGCCTCGGACAGGATCAGGTCGATCGCCTTCTCGGCGCGCAGCTGTTCCTTGTAGAGATCGACCTGGTCGTGCTCCTGCAGCTGCTTGAGGAGGTCGGCGGCGGTGGTCTTGCCGTTCGAGCCGGCAGCCATCTTCTCCAGGCCCGCGTTCACGTCGGCGTCGGTCGCCTCGATGTTCTCCGCCTTGGCGATGCCGAGGAGGATGTAGGAGAGGCGCACCTGGCGGACCGCGTTGGCCTCGGCGTCCGCGAGGATCTTGTCGCGGTTCTGCTCGATGTAGTCGGCGGACATGCCGGAGTACTGGGCGCGCTGCGCGAGGTCCTGCAGGTAGCTCTGGATCTGGCGCTGCACGAGCGACGGCGGCACGGCGAAGTCGGCCTTCTTGAGCAGCAGCTCGATCGCCTGGCCCTTGCGGTTCTCAAGCTCGGCGGCCGCGGCGTCCTTCTCCATCTGTTCGCGGATCTGCGCGCGCAGGGCGTCGAGGGACTCGGCCTTGGCGTCGGCGGCGAACGTGGCGTCGTCCGGGAGCGTGCGGCGGCGGAAGCCCTTCACGGTGACGGTGTAGACGCACTTCTTCCCCTTCAGGGCCTCCGGCGCGTTGTCCTTCGGGAACTTCACCTTCACGTCGTCCTTCGTCTCGCCCGCCTTCATGCCCTTGAGCGCGTCGAGGATCTCGGGCAGGAAACGGCCCTCCTCCAGCTGCGTCCAGAAGCCCGTCGCGCCGCAGACCGCCTTCTGGTCCGGCGCGACCTCCGCGAGCGGCGTCTTCGCCTTGTCGTCGAGCGCGCCGGCGTAGTCGAACTGCACGAAGTCGCCCTCGGCGATCGCGTCGCCCTCCTTGGCGTCCTCGAACTTCGCGAACGCCTTGCGGAAGCTCTCCACGCGCTCCGTCACCTGCTCATCCGTCACCGTCGCGTCGCCCGCCTTGATGGCGAGCTTCTTGTACTTCGGCAGATCGAAGGTCGGCTTGACCTCCACGAGCGCCGTGCAGGAGAACCCGGTCTCCGGCGTGAAGAGCACGTCCGTCACGTTCTGGAGATTCACGGCGTCGAGGCCGGACTCCTTGAGCGCCTTCGGGTAGAACTCGCTGAAGCAGGCCTGCTGGCATTCATGGGCGATTTCCTGCTGGAACTTCTGCTTGATGATGTTCAGCGGGACCTTCCCCTTGCGGAAACCGGGAATCGACGCCTCGCGCATGAACACGTTCAGCACCTTCTGGTACGGCGCCTTGGTCTCATCGGCCTCGGCCTTCACCGAGAGGGCCATCACGCAGGGGCTGGACTCTTTCGTCTCGAACTTCATTGCTAACTCTTGCCTTTCTTTGGAAAATGGATGGGCTATAATAACAAAAACGCGGGAATATTGCTAGGTGGAAATGGCCGAATCACACCCGTGCGGATGGACGTGCGATGTGCTATAATCCTGCCCAAAGGTCAAACCATGGCGACAACGGAAGAAAAACGGACGGAACGGGCGCCGCGCCTCACGACGCTCTGCTACCTTGAGAAGGACGGACGTTACCTCGTCCTCCACCGCACGAAGAAGGAACACGACGAGAACGGCGGCAAGTGGATCGGCGTGGGCGGCAAGTTCGAGTACGGCGAGAGCCCGGAAGAGTGCGCGCGGCGCGAGGTGAAGGAGGAGACGGGCCTGACGATGCAGGCCCCGCGCTTCCGGGGGCTTGTCACGTTCGTCTCGGACGAATGGGGCGTCGAGTACATGCACCTCTTCACCTGCACGGCGTTCTCGGGCGATCTGACCGAATGCGACGAGGGCGACCTCGTGTGGCTCCCCAAGGCCGAACTCCTCGGCAAGAAGATGTGGGCGGGCGACCGGCTCTTTCTCCGGGCCCTCGACGAGCGGACGGACTTCTTCACGCTCAAGCTCCGCTACGAGGGCGAACGGCTGGTCGAGGCGAAATTCGGCGCGTGACCGCAGCGGGTTTTGCGCGGGAGGACGGGATATGGTAGAATGCATCTGTCCTTAATCAAGGGAGGCGTGACATGACGAAGATCGCAGTATTTGACGCAAAGCCCTACGACCGCGCGTCGTTCGACGCGGCGAATGCGGGGCGCTATGCGTTCCGCTATTTCGAGACGCGGCTGACGGCGGCGTCCGTGCCGCTCGCGGAGGGGTGCGCGGGCGTCTGCGCGTTCGTGAACGACGCGGTGGACGCGGCGACCGTCGAAGGGCTCGTCGCGCGCGGCGTGAAGGTGCTCGCCCTGCGGTGCGCGGGCTACAACAACGTCGACTTCAAGGCGGCGTTCGAGAAGGGCCTCACGGTCGTGCGCGTGCCGGCCTACTCGCCCTACGCCGTCGCGGAGCACGCGATGGCGCTTCTGATGACGCTCAACCGCCACCTGCACAAGGCAGCGGCGCGCACGCGCGACTTCAACTTCTCGCTCGTGGGCCTGACGGGCATGGACCTGCACGGGAAGACGGCGGGCGTCGTCGGGACGGGCAAGATCGGGCGCATCTTCTGCGACATCTGCAAGGGGCTCGGCATGCGCGTCCTCGCCTACGACGCCTTCCCGAACCCGGCGAGCGGCCTCGATTACGTGACGCTCGACCGGTTGCTGGCGGAGTCGGACGTCGTGTCGCTCCATTGTCCCCTCACGCCGGAGACGCACCACCTCTTCAACGCCGAGACGATCGGGATGATGAAGCCCGGCGCGTTCCTCGTCAACACGTCGCGCGGTGGCCTCGTCGAGAGCGGCGCGCTCCTGGACGCCCTCCGCAGCGGCCGCCTCGGCGGTGCGGGGCTCGACGTGTACGAGGAGGAGAGCGACTGGTTCTACGAAGACCGCTCGCAGCGCGTGAACCAGGACAAGGTCCTCGCCCTGCTTGTCTCGATGCCGAACGTCCTCGTCACCTCCCACCAGGCGTTCCTGACGCACGAAGCGCTCGCGAACATCGCCGCGACGACCTGCGCGAACCTCGACGCCTACTTCTCGGGCGCGCCGCTGGAGAACGAGATCTGCTACCGCTGCCTCGGCCAGCCCGCCGCGGCCAAGGCGTCCTGCCCGCGCCGCCGCGACGGACGCTGCCACTGACCCCGCCCGGCGGCGCAGGGCCTAGGAGAGCGCCAGGATCCGCTTCGCCGCCGCGAGGGCGCGCGCGCGGTGGGAGATCGCGTTCTTCGCGGCCTCGCCGAGGTCCGCAAAGGACACCGCGTGTCCGTCGGGGATGAAGAGCGGGTCGTAGCCGAAGCCGCCCGCGCCGGAGGGCGCCGCCGCGATCCGGCCGGGACACGCCCCGCGCACGACGTGTTCCCGTCCGGCGGGGTCCACGAGCGCGACCGCGCAGACGAAGCGCGCGGCGCGGTTCCGGACGCCTTCGAGGTTCTTCAGGAGGAGCGCGTTGTTGGCGGGCGTGCTGCTCGGCTCGCCCGCGTAGCGCGCGGAGCGGACGCCCGGCGCGCCGCCGAGGGCGTCCACCTCAAGTCCCGAATCGTCCGCAAGGCACCAGGCACCCGCGTGGCGCGCGGCGATGGCGCGCACCTTGATGAGGGCGTTGCCCTCGAACGTCGCGGCAGTCTCCTCCGCCGCCGGGTCGTCCGGGACGAGTTCAACGCCCGGCAGGATCTCCCCGATTTCGCGCAGCTTGTGCGCGTTATGCGTAGCGACATAGATCTTCATACGTCTTCACCTTCAGGATGGACAGGATGTGGCAGAAGAGGACGGCGCCCGCGCAGGCGTCGTAGAGGGCGTCGTGCCAGGTGCGCCCGGCGCAGAGCGCGTCGACCCGCGCCTGGAGGCCGAACGTGCGGATGAGGTCGCCGAGCGCGAACGACTGCATGAGCGGCCAGAACGTCCGCACGAGCCGGAGCGTGTCGATCCAGGGGCCGAACGGCGTGAGGGGGGCGCGCTTCACGAGGATCGTCCGTTCGGTCGCCGCGTTGTGCGCGACGAGCGGCACGCCCACGAGGCGGCCGGCGAGCGCGGGCCAGAGGTCCATGAACGACGGGGCCGCCGCGAGGTCGTCCCGGATCTCCGCCCAGCGGCCCGGCGCGCGCGGCGAAAAGGGGCGGTCCGCCGCCACCCGGAACCAGGTCTCCCACTTCGAGGACGCGACGGGCGCACCATCCGCAATCGCGACGAGGCCCAGCTGCCAGGGCTCGTTGGGGTAGCCCTTCACCGCGCCCGTGGTCTCGAAGTCGAGCGAGACGAACGTCACCCTTCGTAGTCCTTCTTCAGGAAGCACGTGCGCGCGACGAGGATGACGAGCGCGCCGACGAGGTAGAAGAGCGCGAGCGACTGGAAGCCCGCCTGGAGACCGAAGTGGCCCTTCATCCAGCCGAGGACGGCGGAGGAGGACGAGCCGAAGACGAATCCGCAGCAGAGCATCACGCCCGCCGCCGTCGCGTGGAAGCGCGGCTTGATGACGTCGAAGAGCGAGGCGAGCAGGTTCGAGTCGTACACGCCCCGGAAGACGCCGAAGAGGCACATGCCGACGCAGCACGCGGCGAGGGACTGCGCGCGCGCCATCAAGAGGATGAACGGGATGCCGAGGACGAGGCCCGCGATGTTCACCTCCATGCGGATGCCGGGGCGCACCTTCGCGAAGCGGTCGGAGATGCGGCTGCCCACCATCACGCCGACAATGGCGCCGAGGTAGTGCCAGAGGACGGCGAAAAGGGCGGGCGCGCCGCGCAGCCACGGCACGTGCGCGTCGAGCCAGCGGAAGTCGGCCGCGAAGGCCTCCGAGCGCAAATAGTCCGGCATCCACGTCTTGAAGCCGCCGTCCACGTAGATGAACATCCCAAGGCCGATTGCGAGCAGGATCGCCGACGGCTTCTTCACGATGGCGCCCACCGTCTCGCCGATGCCGGGCTTGCCCGTCGCGCCGGGCGCCGCGACGGGCTTCGTGTCCTTCAGGAGGAAGACGAGCGCAAGCGCCCAGACGACGCCAATGCCGCCGAAGAGCTTGAACGGCGTGCGCCAGCCGTCCGTGCCGAGTTCCCCCATCCAGCCGCTCGCCCACGTGCAGCCGATGATGCCGAGGTAGAGGCCGAGCTGGAGGAGGGAGAGCGCCGTCGCGCGCGACTCCTTGTGGAGCTGGCCGATGAGCGAGGTGGCGGACGGGTAGTAGAATGTCTGCCCGAGGCCGTTCAGGATGCTGTAGAAGACGAGCAGCGAGAGGAACGAGGCCGCGAAGCCTGAGCAGAAGATGCCGCCGCAGAAGACGAGGACGCCGATTGCGACCATCCACTTGCGGCGGAAGAGGTCCGCCGCAAGCCCCGCGAACGGCACGCAGATGCCGTAGACGAACATGAAGACGGTGCCGATGAGGCCGATCTGCTCGTTGCTGAGCCCCAGTCCGTCCCGGATGAAGCTGTTCGTGCCGCTGTAGATCTGCCGTGTGCCCTGTTGGAGGAAGAACGCCACCCAGAGGAGGGCGAGGGCCACCCACTTGTAGCTCTTGCCGTTCGTTTCGTCTGCCGTCCGTTCCATGCCGCCGCTCCTTCCTCAGTTCTTCGCCTGTCCGTTGTCCGCCGCCGCCTTCGCGGGCAGGATCTTCGCGACGAGCTCCTTCACGCCCGCATGGTGCCAGGCGTCCAGCTTGATGCGCCGCCCGTCCTTCACGAGGAAGACGATGATGCCCTTCCGCGCCCACTGCGCGTCCTCGACGCCGACGATCTCAGAGAAGGGCGTCTCGACGTCCCCCGCGCCGGGGCCCCACAGCTTCTCGTCGTCCCATTCGACGACGCGCTTCCGGTTGGCCCACACGCGGAAGGCGATGCAGAACGCCGCGGTGGCGAGCAGCGCCGCGAAGCTGTACTGGAACTCGACGGTCGTATGGTGCGCACCGTCCGCCGGGAGGTACGGATAGACGAAGACGGCGTCGTAGAGGAACCAGCCGGCGAGGCCCGCGAAGAGCGCGGACACGCCGAGGTGGCGGACGGCGTACTCGCGGTTGAGCGTCAGTTTCATATTCGTTCTCCTTCTGGACAATACCCATGATTAGAGTTCGGAGATCGGCGTCTTGCGGTCCGCGTCGGGGAGGTCCGCGACGAAGCGCGGGAGGCCCAGACCGCCGATGCGCGCGGCGCACGCGCGTTCGATCTGCCGCGCCCGTTCAAGCGGCACGCGGAAGTGCGCGATGCCCGCGACGGGGTCGCACTGGAAGACGTAGTACGGGCGCACGCGCGCGCGCTGGAGCGCGCGGAAGAGGGCGAGCATCGCCTCCGCCGAGTCGTTCACCCCGGCGAGCAGCACGGTCTGGCACGAGACGGGGATGCCCGCGCGCACGAGGTTGCCGCACGCCTCCGCCGCCTCCGGCGTCACTTCGCCCGCGCAGTTGAACTGCGTGTTCACCCACACCTTGCCGCTGCGCCCGAGCATCGCGGCGAGTTCGCGCGTGACGCGCGCGGGATTCACGCACGGCGCGCGCGTGCAGAGGCGCACGACGTCGATCTGCGCGAGACCCGCGAACGCGCGCACGAAGCGCATGACCTCGTCGTCGGGGAGGACAAGCGGGTCGCCGCCCGAGATGAGCACGTCGCGCACGAGCGGATGGTCCTGCACGTAGGCGAGGCAGGTCTGCAGCTCCTCGTCCGTGCGCACGATCTCGGCGCGATGGAGGAGGCCCTTGCGCGTGCAGTGGCGGCAGTTCATGAAGCAGCTGTCGCTCGCCATCACGAGCACGCGGTCGGGGAAGCGCTGCTTCAGTCCGTAGCAGCCCGCCGCGCGGTCCTCCTCGCCGAAGGGGTCCGCATCGTAGCCGTCGTCTTCGAGCTCGCGCGGATCGGGATTCACCTGCTTCGCGAACTCCGGGCAACGCGCGGCGAGCGCGCGCGAATAGTCGCACGCGAAGGGCGGATATCGTTCGGTCACGTTCACAGGCCGTTCTGCTGGGCGACGAGGGAGGCCGCGCCGTACATCCGGCGCAGCTTCGGCTTCTCGATCTTGCCGGTGGGGTTGCGCGGCACGGGCGCGAAGATGATCCTGCGCGGGCGCTTGTAGCGCGGCAGGTCGAGGCAGAAGCGGTTCACCTCGTCCTCCGTGAGCGACATGCCCGCCTTGACCTCGATGATCGCCGCCGCGATCTCGCCGAGACGCGCGTCCGCGAGGCCGATGACGGCGACGTCCTTGATCGCCGGATGCGCCCGCAGAAAGTCCTCGATCTGGACGGGGTAGAGGTTCTCGCCGCCCGTGATGATCACGTCCTTCGCGCGGTCCACGAGGTAGATGAAGCCGTCGCGCACCTCGGCCATGTCGCCCGTCCGAAGCCAGCCGTCGTCCGAGAGGATCTCCGCCGTCGCCGCCGGGTTCTTGTAGTAGCACTTCATCACGCCGGGGCCCTTGAGCGCGAGCTCGCCGACCTCGCCGGGCGCAACCTCGCTGCCGTCCGGGCGGATGATCTTCGTCTGCCAGCCGTAGCCCGCGACGCCGATGGCGCCCACGTGGTCGATGTTCTCGACGCCGAGGTGGACGGCGCCCGGCCCCGTCGATTCGGAGAGGCCGTAGTTCGTGTCGTAGGCGTGGTGCGGGAAGACCTTCCTCCAGCGCCGGATGAGCGCGGGCGGCACCGGCTGCGCGCCGATGTGCATGAGCCGCCACTGGTCGAGGCGGTAGTCCTCCAGCTTCACCTCGCCGCGCTCGATCGCATCGAGGATGTCCTGCGCCCACGGGACGAGCAGCCACACGATTGTACACTTCTCCTCGCTCACGCAGCGGATGATCCACTCGGGCTTCACGCCCTTGAGGAGAACGGCGCGCCCGCCGACGAGGAAGCTGCCGAACCAGTGCATCTTCGCGCCCGTGTGGTAGAGGGGCGGGATGCAGAGGAAGCAGTCGTCCTTCGTCTGGCCGTGGTGGTTCTGCTCCACGCGGCAGGCGTGCATGAGGCAGTGGTGCTGCAGCACGATGGCCTTGGGGAAGCCCGTCGTGCCGGAGCTGAAGTAGATGGCCGCGTCGTCGTCGTCCGCGAGGGGGATGGCGGGCGTGCGGGACGAGCAGTAACACGCGAGGCCGCGATACGGCTCCGCGAAGGAGGGGCAGTCGTCGCCCACGTAGAAGCGCGTGCGCACGCGCGGCACGCGGTCGACGATCTGCTCGACACGGCCCGTGAACTCTGGACCGAACACAAGCACGTCCGCATCCGCGAGTTCGAGGCAGTACTTGATCTCGTCCGCCGTGTAGCGGAAGTTGAGCGGCACGGCCAGGCAGCCCGCCCGCAGCGCGCCGAAGTAGATCGGCAGCCACTCCAGGCAGTTCATCAACAGGATGGCGACCTTGTCGCCCTTCTTGTAGCCGCGGCTCAGGAGGAGGTTCGCGAAGCGGTTCGCCTTCTCCTCGAACTCGGCCCAGGTGATCTCGCTGCGGAACGCCTCGATCGGACTCGATTCGATCAGCGAGTATTCCCGCCACGTCGTGTGGCGGTTCTCCAGTTCCTGCGGATTGATCTCCACCAACGCGACGTCGTTCGGCCATTCCCGTGCATTGCGCGCCAAGACTTCTGTGATTTGCATGTCTTGTATTCTACCACTTATTTTCGAATGCGTCACGCACGGCGCGGAGACACCGCCGCAGTCTATTCGAACCGGAAGGCGACGGCCGCGTGGGGCGGAAGGGTGGCCGTGAGGCAACCCGTGCGGACGGTTGGCGCGAACGGAACGAGTTTGACGTTGTCGGGATTCTCCTCGTTGGTCGCGTAGGCGCCTGGTCCCGTCAGGATCTCGGACGCAACCACCGCGCCCCGGCCCGTGAAGCCGGAGATGCGGCCGATGTCAAACTGGACGTCCCGCGCCGAAAGCGAACGGTTGAATCGAAGTCGTGAAAACTCATTGTCGTCGATGCTGATGAAGATCGCGCCGTCACTGGAAAGCAATTTCTGCAAGAGGCGCAATCGCGGGTACATCATGCAGAGGGTGATGAATACGGACGGAATATCCTTGGAGGTACCGGTCGAGGATGACATTAAACTGGAAGCGGCAGAAGCGTCCGCATCACTTCGATGCCCTGAACGGGGCATGGCAGAAGACGGCCAGTATGTCCTCTATCTTGCATCCATATTCCTTCATGGCAGCAAGATACGCACCATCAATGTCCTTGGACATGACGATGCGAAGGCCAATCCCGTCGATCAGCACTGACCACTTTTTTATCATTTGTCTCCTCCTCTTTCGCCAGAGGTTGCACGTCTGTCCTCCCTCATTCCCTGCAACACCTCAACAAGAAAACGGCGCGTCCGTTTCTGGATGCCGCCCGCCTTGCTCTCACGCGGACCAGCCACATTCAGGACGAATGGCACGGGATGCTCGATCTCGAAGAATTGCCCGAGCCACTTTCGCACCTTGCCGACGGCATCCGCCTCGCCCAGCGACACGACAACGTGCGACCGCATCGCCTCTTGGCAGAAGAACCGCGTCTTCAATGTGCCGCCCGTGAGCGGATAGGCGTTGGTGATGATAAGCGTGGCGTGAGAATCGACAACATTGCGGCGAGTCCTTCCGAGATAGTTCGCGCTCGCATGCTCCTGCATCTTCGTGCGATACAGAAGCGGGATCGTCCCGTTCTCCGACCGCCATCCTTTCGGTGCCCAGCCGCCCCACGCAAGGCAAAGATCGATGGCGGCATGGAGCGCCCCCTGATCGACACCGGTCTGCCCGCCGGAAACTATTTTCAGTTCATTTCTTGTCATTGATTTCCCATCAGCGGCGTCAAGTCCCCTCCCTTAACACTCGATCGAGACGGCGTTGCATATGGCGTCTTCAAAAGACGTCGATCCGAAGAACGCCTCCAGCGCCTACGGCGCCGATCCCTGGCACGATTCGTCCATGTGGTATGTCGGACGTATCTCATCTAGTCTCATCTAGCGCGAAGTCCATGAGATAGTAGCTCCCCACGACATGCGCGCGTATCTCAGTAATCTTCCACCCCTGCCGCTCTTCACGTGTTGGCAATTTCATGCTACTCCTCCTTTCTGATACTATACCCCCGGGGCATGCCATGTCTTACATCGCAATACGAGCATTTGTCACTGCGACAAGCGCTTCTGCATACGCCTTGATCCCTGCTCTGCGTATCTCTACGCCTTCCTCTGAGTGCATGTCTCCCCTGCACGGCATGCAGACGGAGCAGCATGGCAGATCATATTCGTCATACTCCCATGCTTCGTCCGGTTCGCCGTCCACGATCACGCATGGATTGCCGTCTATGTCGGCAACGGCCCCTTTCAGCGATTCCGCCGTCCTCTGCTGGCGCGACTCGTCATCTTCAGGCAACACGTTCTCGATTGTGAATGCCTTTTCATCCTCCCAACCTTCCTCTGTCACGTCCGTCACTACGACGTGTTTGACGGCAATCCCCTTTCCCGAAAGCGACTCGGCGACCTCATCCGCGCCGCCGAATCCGTCATCGGTCTCTTCATCGCCCGTGAACGCCACCATGACATTGGGATTAAACGCATTTGCCTTCATGCAGGCGACAATCACGGCATTCGTGACGAGATTGTCAAAGGATCCTTTCCACAATTCGCCGTCGCACTTTGCGTAGCACCGCTCGGCCACCATGTCAACGTGGGACGAAACGACGACGACGGGGTTCCTCGGATCGGAACCACGCCGCGCATAGATTTTCGCAAGACGGCCATCATGATAGAGTTCCCATGCCGAATCCTTGAGGCGATCAGCGATTGCATCCACCCGCGTCGTATCCGTAAACTTCTTGCCGTCATCCTCTCCCCGCACGGCGATTCGCTCAAGAACGGGACGGACTATTCCTGAATCAATCTTCATTTCTTTCCTTTCGACGAGAAGGACCTTCTTGAATACCGCACCCGGAAGCGGTTTCACCGCTTCCGGGTGCGCAGCCTCTGAATCCTATTGGCGGACCAGAGTGCCGCTCGACTTGTAGAGCCAGGTACGGCCGTTGTCCATGGCGATCGACACCATGGCATCCGTGCGGCTGTCGCCGCTCACCTGCACTCCGACCACATTGTGGGGCACGTTGATCTGACGGAACTGGATTTTCGTGTCCGTGTACAGCGTAACCTTCCTGCCTGACCATTCAGCGATTATCATTTTGATTTCCTTTCCGGGATTTACCCAACCACAATTATATCAACGGCAATCAAGCTTGGTTATTACACCTACAGTTTAATTTTCATCAGAATGCTTAAACAATCGTTCCTAGGTAATTTATTGCCGTCTGTGCTATGGATTCATAATATGTCACAACTGGATGATCTGCATTATTGACCAATTCCTTTATCCTCTTAATTGCTCCTTTTGTACCGTTTGGGTGATAAGCCGCTATTACTCGCCGTCCGTCTATTTCTTGTAAGTCAAAACCGTCAAACGCATCATGTGAACTCGCATACACGGAATCTACATAGTCTGAGTCAAGAGCTCCATCTCCCAATTTTATGATTACCTTTGGATCTACTTTTTCGATTTCAGCATTTAATACGCGACTAAAAACACTCTTATCATTTTCCTCTATGCTCTGTCGAACCACATTACCATCGCCCTTTTTATCCTTCAAGTACTCTTCAACCATTTGTTTTGCTGGATCAATGAATTTTTCCATTGCTTTACCTTTCGCAAATACTACTTGGAGACTCTGCGCTCTTACTCGGACTTCCCATTCTTCATGGCATTTTCAATCAGTTCGATCAGCTCGTTCTTCTTAAGTCCGTGCTGGTATATCCACTTCAGGACTGGCTCGCGAGACTCAGGGAAGAACTGGCTCGTCAGGTGGTATTTCTTCGCTCCAAGTTCCATCGGCGGGATTTTGTAGTAACGCCTATGTCCGCTTTGATACAGGCCGGGGTCATCGTCCGTCGTGTAGAGCTTTAGTATTCGACTCCCGCGCGTCAGAAAATCATCTGTCGCCTTTTTTGAGAGCAGATATGCAATGTCTCCCGCGCTGATTGCCTTGCGCTTGAACAACTCAGGGAATGCCATTCTGACGAGAATGCCGACGGGATATGGGAAATTCCCAGTCTGTTGCGTTGCGGTCTTTCCCGACTTGGGGGACTTCTCGGGCGCATGCTCTGACGAGTTCTCCTCGGACAGTTTTTGCAATTCACCGTCCAACTCTGACAAGAATGCGTCAAACGCGCCCTTGAAGCGCGCCCATTCTTCATTCAAGGAGCTGAAACGATGGCGAATCTTGTCTAAGGGCATCTTTTTCATCGTTCAGACCCTCCGTATTGTATGTTCGTCGATCAGAGCTTTGAAGTGCCGCTGAAGCTTGCCTGCCACACTCCTGTCCTTGACGAGAAGTCCAAGCTCCATGTTCTTCGACATGGCCGCTCCCGTCAGATTCGCGCTCGTCACGAGAACGGCGTCTCCATCCGCAATGGCGCATTTCGCGTGAACGACATGCTGAGAAGAAGAATCGTCTTCCCAACGATAGAACTTCGCATCGGGAAATTTCTTCTTAAGAATCTCGGCAGGGTCTTCTTCAAGTGACCCACCGTTTTCCTTTGACGCTTCAGTCAAAATGCGGACGGCCACACCTCTGTCCAAAGCAGAGCGGATTGCCTTGTACACCTTTTCGGCCTTGTATGCCACGAAACTTACGATGAAGAGGTTTTTAATTGCGGAGTCTACAAGTTCGCACAAGGCCGGCTCAGTCTGCCTGACAGGAACAGCAGCCGTCTGCGGTCCTGTCCAGAGGATTTCGAGCATGCCATCCTTCCCCACCAGTTCCCTTGTAGCACACGCGGAGAGCAGAATAGAGGCAACCTCCCGAGACGCCAGCGATGATTCAGCCGCGAATTCACAGAATTGCCTGACGATCGGATTCTTTCTATGGCCGGGCGACCACTGCATCTCCAGTTCCAAGCCCCCGACGCTCTGTGCGCGGATGTCGGCAATCTTCCCTGCTATGTGCCGAATCGTGTCGCATGGATACAGCACCGCAATTTTCGCTGCGATGGAATAGATGTCATTCATTGAGTGCAACCCCCTTGAAGAATGCAGCATCCTTGATGGAATATGTCGGGACTACAAATGCCCTGTCTAGATAGCGGTTCCCTGTTTCGCATGAGGTCTCCGAAACAAACGAACAAGCATGGCATGCCGAAGCGTGAAGCGTGCCGTCGGTGCTAGGATCGTGTTCGCTGCAAAGCGGATCTGATGAGCATGTGGAAGCCCTGCTTATCGCCTGACGCATGATCTGCTCAAGTCTCGACGGCGTTCCAAGCTCCACCAGCCCCCCAAGCGTACCGTCAGAATCGGAAGCAGCCGTATAGACAAGAATTCCCGCCATAGGATTGTCACCGCCCTGGGCGTAGATACGCTCCTGGATGCTGGCAGCATTGTATCCGCACTCAAGGGCCAGCTCTCGTATGAACAGATGAGCCAGCGTATGAAGCATGTAGTACCTTGCGCCGGGGAAGCCCTTTGACGCATCAAGCCCCCGATTGGTACGCCAACTCCTGTAGCCGATTTCAAGGCGCTTGCACTCTTCCTTTACGGCTGGCAGCTCCTCCCAGTTCTTTACGGCCTGCTCATCGAATTGCAGGAACAGCCCCTCGCCGAACACCTCGCAAGCCGGCACCCATGTCGGAACGCCTTTGCCGAGTCGGGATGGCGCAGTGGCGTTGTCCGCAAATTCATCCCGCGCCTCTATGCGCGTGAAACCCACCAGCGCGTTAACTTTGCGGAGTCTCTCGAGAAGAACCACCTTCTTAAGCACGCCCGAGAACGCTTCCGGGACCGTGCCTTGGCTGCAAAGGAAATGCGGGAATTTCCCGACAGGCTTTTCGCTCGTCAGCTCCTTCCATTCGGGAATCTTGACATCCTCCTGCGTGACCTTTCCCTGTTTCTTGGGATCGCGCTCCTTTAGGATTGCCGCCCAGATGTCAGATGAGCTATATGTAAGCAGATCGGAATTCTCTCCGCTCTTGGACCAGAGTTTCAAGTACACCTTGACTTCCGCCTCGTCCTCAACATCCTTAAAGATATTCCATTTGTCTGCAACGATCTGCGCAAGTTCGTTTTCGCGCGTAGGGATCGCCAGAACGGACATCGTCACGGGGAACCAGCTGTTTGACGCCCCAAGAAGAATCGGCCGAATCTTCTCCTTGCACTCGCTGAAGCCGTCCGTATCATGCCCGAGATGCGGATGATGCCCTCGACATGCCGGCAGAGTCTGTTCGCCGATTGCGCCGAAGGCCATTGCCATCGACTTCTTCTTGTTGCACTGGCGACATTCAACCCAGAGGTTCTCCGTCTGGAGCGATGCGCCTTTTTCATAGAAGTAGAGGGGGGCCGTGCAGTCCGTCGGACCGTCATGAACAAACCACCGCCACGGAAATTCGTCGATGTGCCCGTTCTTGCAGGCGACAAGGAAACGCACAGGGACTGCATCTACGGGCTTCCCTTTGAATCCCTTTGGACAGTTGGCATGGACAAATCGCGTCCGCTCCGGCCTGTAGAAGTTTTCCTTGATCTCAAAGAGGCCGGAATCGTATGTTGCGAGGAGTCCGCACTTCACGCACCTGAACCAGCGCGGAAACGGCTGGACCGGCACGCCTACGTAGGATTTCGGATCGTGCGGAGAGTCGTCGTCCACTTCCGAAGCGGGCGGCTGGAACAGGAACTTGACCTGCGGGCCGCACATCTTGCGCACCTGCTCAAGAAGTCTCGGCTCCTCAATGGGCTTGCACTCGCTCTGCTTCCAGTAATCAAGTCCCATCGTCATGACGGAGAAATTCGGAAGGTCTATCATCGCCCCCGGACCATAAGTCCAGATGAGCTGGCTGGGACGGATGTTCCCCACTCTGCAATCGTTCGCCATGTACTACTCCTTAGCTCCTGTGTCGTTTGCGGTGGCCTGCGTTTCTTCAGAACTCCCGGCTTCGTCATCGGCTGGACGGAACTCCCATTTCTTTGGCCCGCCGTCCCCGTCTATCGTACTCTTGTTCATGATGAGCCGAACGCTACTCTCGACCTCTCGCATGGACGTCGGCACGGTTTCCTTGTCCCACATGGCGAGTCCTGGCCGCTTTAGATGCCCGACGACTTCACCTGCCTTGGACTCCGTTTCGTAGCCGAGTGTTCTTCCGGCCTGCGTCGCGGCCTTGACCCATCTGTCGATCCGGTCCTTCAGCTCGTCTCTAACGGCGTTCCCCACCTCATTGTCCATAACATGCGCCGCGCGGTCGGAAAACGCGTCCGTCGCCTGTTTTGCTCGCGGGTCTATGGCCGATTTGAGTTCGGCTGCGCCTCTGTTTGCACTCAATCCGGGATTCGCAAGGCGCATATCGCTGACTAGCGCCCCGGTGAGTCCCCTGTCAAGCGCTCTCTTCGAGAACGGCGTTACGCTTTGCGCCTCAACTTGCTTGTAGAACGTCGCGTGGTAGTGCTCGAACGCCTCGTAGTGCGAGAAATCGCGCGGTCGCGCCCATGCGAAGACCGTGCAGACCACGCCGGGATGCTTTCGCCCGACGCGGCTTGTCGCCTGTATGTATTCCGCCGTGTTTTTCGGCTGCCCGTTCGCGATCATCAACCCAAGCCTGTCAACGTCAACGCCGACCGAGAGCATGTTTGTCGCAAGGACAATGTCCATTGGACGCGCCTCTCCCCTGGCGTACCCAGCCTTGAACTCGACTTCCAGTTGGTTCAGCTTTTCAGGGATGCTACGGCTGCTGACTCGGGAGGTCAACTCGTCAATCATCGTGACACGGCGTTGCGAGAGTCCAGGACGCCTTACACGACTGTCAAGCGCCACGCGGTAACTACGGGTCTGCACGTCGTCTTCGGAAAGGCGACGCATGCCGCCGAGTTCCCGCAGCGAATTGAAGTATCCGATGACCGTCATGTAGGGGTCTGCGAGCCTCCCGAAGCTGTCGAATAGCGTCTGCCCAGCCGTGAGGAACGCGACGTAGGTGCGGATCAGCGCCGCCGGTCTCGACGTTCCAAGGGCGCATACGCCCATGTAGTCACGTCCGAACTTGTCTTCCGTAGGCCGCTGTTTCGAGAAGAAATTGTCCTCGATGTCGATGCCGCTCGGCGGGAAGACGGAACACTTGCGGTAAAACACGCGGTTTATCTGTTCGTCGGCCATTCGCACCGTTGCGGTGGAGGCCACGATCTTTGGATGGATCTTGTTGGTACCGTCCGACGACCACGAACACAGTTCGTCGACGGCGGATTCATAGAGCCCGACCATCGTTCCGAGCGGACCGCTAATGAGGTGGAACTCGTCTTGAATGATCAAATCCGGCGGACGTATCTGCTGAATGGCCTTCGGATGCGTGGCGGGCTTCACATGGAAACCGTTGCAATCATCGTCAGGACAGATGATCCCATGTCTGACACATTCCTTTTCAGCCTTGCCGAAAAGTGTCCTGACCGAGCCGCGCCAAGCCATCTGCGCGAACTTGTCCACGGTGCCTATCATCATGGACGGCGGGCGATGATACATTTCGTCATCGACAGTCTTAACCGGTATTCCCGACTCGTGCTTGTGCTGCGAAAAATCGCACTCGAAATCGCTACAGAACAGCCTTGTCGTCATGTCTTCATCGTGACAAACAACGTCTGTTCCTTCGCGTATATCCGCACCGCACCACGGGCAGGTCGTCAGCTGCGCAGGAGTGGCACCGCTGGACGGATTGCCTTCATGCGCCTTACGGACGATGTCACGGCTATCCTTGTAGCTATTGGGCGTCGTCTTGTTGCCAACCCACAGCCCAAGCGAGAACGGCTCTTTGCCCCACGTTTCTGGATGCTCGCTGCGGGCTTTCTCCATCGCACAAATGAGCGTGGCCGCGCGCTGGAACTGCTGAACCGTCAGCAAACGCAAGGTATAACGCATGATTACGGCAAGCCCACGGCTGGAGTCCAGTCCACCAAGATTCCCCTGAAGCCGTCTGACAGCCATTGCGAACGCAGCTACACCGAGGTACGCCTCGGTCTTGCCGCCGCCCGTGGGGAACCACAGGAGGTCGGCGAACGCATCGGCCGAACACGTCCGATCCTTGTGCGTAGGATCGGCGAGCGATGGAATCGCCAACAAGATGAATGCCAGCTGGAACGGACGCCATTCGTGGTTCTTCACGGCGTTCCTGATTTCCTCAATGCCGGGATTTTGCTTCTGCCGCCTTAGCAGCGAAAAGATGGAGTGTATGCGCTGTTCCGCCATCGCTGTATTGGCGAACGCAAAGGCCTTTCTCGCATTGGCGTCGTTCTTGAGCGTCTTGACGCCTTCGCGCAGACGGGCGAGAATACCCTCGCACTTCTTAAGGTTGATCTCTGCGGATTTCTTGAAAAAAGAGAATCCCTTTGTTTGCGCAATGGCTTTCTGTTCTTCGATCCACGCCGCATAGTCATCAACGATGAGGCCTATTGCGCTCGCGTCGATCTTTGCCGAGTCTCCATCCTCAACGCACTTGGCGATTTCATACATGTCAAGGAGGTGCTTGGACGCGATGTCTTTCAGAACGGGGCGGTCGCCATCAAAAGCCCCTGGCACTTCCGTGGCAGGAACCTCGAAATGCGGAATCGACACCGTTCTCACCTCGGTCGCCAGTTCGTAATCGCCCTCGGAGGCAACCGCATGGACGGAAATGTTGTGTCCGACCGCGAACTCGACCTTTCGGCGATAGAGCATGTCGAGCGATTTCATCTCCTCGTCGTCTTTGGAAAGGTTCTGCAGCGGGCGCTTCCTGAATATCGCCTTCCCATCGGGCGAGCGCACAATCAGCTCCGGCTGGAAAATCCAAGCCGCATCACGAAGCTCTTTACGTTCCTCTTGCTTGTTGACGAGAAAGAGTGTGACAAGTCTTGAGCCCTCCACCGGCTTCGACACAGAGCCGACGACGCAGACTTGCCCTATCGAATTGTCGGGGTTGAAAGAGGCTATCTTGCCTTCCGCCAGCTTCAAGACCTGCTTGCCGCCGAGCGGGACGCGCTTCCAGCACTTGAACGGCTTTCCGTTATCCCTGAAGGCCGTTTCGCTGTCGGTGCGATAGTAACTGCCCCACCTCGCTTCAACCTCAATGTCTGGGAGACTTTCATCAATGCAGAATGTCAACCCCATCGAAGAAGGCACAAGCGAATTCGAGCGCAAGATATCATCTCCATCGACAACGTCCTCGGCAACCTCCTCTTCTGCGATGTCCGAGGCGCCCATTTTCGAGTCGCCATGGTCAATGTGATCGGCGTTTCCGTCCTTGTTCTCGGTCTGTGCCTCGCCGTCCTCGGTCATTTCCACCCCCTCGTCTTGCGCACTCTTCAATAAGTGCGCGTGCGAAGTGGGAAGTGCGGAGTTGCATTCCCCACTCCCACTCACACTCCCACTCTCTACCCTTCGAGGCCCAAGGCGGCCAAGGATGTACCTGTCCCTGACGCTCATGCCGACGATCTCCTCGTGCGGTCCCAGCGCAGGGCCGAGCAAATCATCTGCTACGACGGTTTCAAGAAGTTCTCGAACATAAGCCCGCGTCTGACCCTTTGAATCGTCACCGACCTCCATCTCGCAAAGTTCAGAGAAGTCGAGAGGCAGCAACTCCTCGTCTTCCGGCATGGACGGATCCTTGGGTCGTCCTGACTGATAAGAAGCCAGAACGTCGTCGATCTGCTCCAAATCGATTTTACGAAGCGTTTGCGCGCCACCACGGATCGTCTGCAAAGGCATTGTCCTTTCAAAATCCAGGAACCTGTCGAAGTATATAATGCTCCTGTCGCGCTCACGCCTCACGAAGAACACCCGCCTGACACCCCATGCAATTTCGCCAGACTCGTCGAGAAGCAACATCGCGTCGCCTGGATTAATCACCTCATACGCGGACTCTTCGCCCTCGCACGCGACTTTGAACCTGCAGGATTTTGCCGCCGGAAGCGTCCAAGCTGTCGGCAACGGTTGCGATTCTGCGTTTTCGTGTTCTTTAGCCATTGGAAATCCTCCTGAAATTATTCACACTCTCACTCCCCATTCTCACTCTCACTCAAAGCGCACCCTTTCTCTGTAAGCCGGTATTTCTGAAGGCGCGAATTGGGCTTATGCGGAATCGTGTATTCCACAAGCCCCATGTCGAGCAGAAGCCTGAGATAGCGTCTCCGCATATTCTTCGATTGGCTGATGCCGACTTTTCCCGCCAGTTCGGATGTGGACATGACGCCACCCGCTTTGAGTACCGCCAACACCTTCCTTTGCACTGCGTCTATCAGCGTTTCACTCGGTTTTTCGACTGGGGGCATGACTGGGGGCACAACTGGGGTCATGACTGGGGTCGCGACTGGGGTCATGACTGGGGACACAGCATGTACAACACTAACCAGCTGCTCATCGTTGTAACCATAGATCAAGTTCGGCAGCGTTGTACGGAAATAGGTGGGGAAGGATTCCAGTTTAGGCATCCGGGCACCTGGATTCTTGAAGTTCTTCGTGTAGTCCTCGAATATCTTTTTGACGCCGCTCCCGCGTCGCTCCATGATCTCCAGCCGTTCGCACATGTCCGCAAGAAGTGGATTGCGGCGAATGGACGGCATGCTACGGATATCGAAATCCTCCAAACTGCGCTCGCCCGGCATCCCGCCAGGAGATGTGATTTCAAGCCTGTCGTCAAAGATATCCACATGGACTTCACTTCCAGTCACGAGGTAGTCTCGATGTATGAATGCGTTGACGAGCGCCTCGTGAACGGCCCTCTCTGGATACTCCACGAACTCTACGCGTGTCCGCGCCAGCTTGTGCCAAGCCCGCCGTGAGTTTACGCGCACGAAGTCCTCGGCGTACTGGAGCATGGAGAGGATCCCTCCAGAATACTCCTGATCGTCCTTGGCATCCATCACGCCCGCCGCCATGTCGCACCCATTCCAACGGGTGCAGAACACCCGCGAGTGGCGAAGCGGGCAATCGTCAGCCAAAAGCGCTCCTGCATTCGTCAAGCGGCCGTCCGGCAATGCTAGCCCGAACGATTCGAAATCCGAGTCCAGCAGCTTGACCTTGCGTTCTTTCTTGTATCGTGCGGCCAATGTGGTAAACGCATGCTCATCCTTCTTGAATCCGCTGAATGTCGGGGCCGAGTCCCAATCCAGTCCGCTTTTCTCCAAGAGGAACTGCGTCAAAGACGAACCTGTGAGAATCATCTTAACCGCGCCAGTGCGGTAGTGGTATTCGCCGTGATAGCAGACGGGGAACATGCTCTTCTTTACTTTTACGCGAATGACATCCTTGCCGCTTTTGCGCAGCAGGGCGACATCCGCGACAATGCCCATCGTATCGCGTATCTTGTTGGGAACGTCCTCCATCAACTTGTTGGCGTTTTTCACGCCGACCGGCTTCTTAGTGCCGTCCTCGATGCCGAAGTAGATTGTGCCGCCCTGCGCATTGGCATAGCCGCATATCCAGGCAAGATACTTGTCGTGCCAGCTTTCCTTGTATTCGACATTCTGCGATTCGTCACGTTTCATAGGAATTCCTCATTTCAGATTATAGCAAATCGTGGGGATAAGGCCGCCAGCTCCGGCAGCCGCTCCAGCGTCACCATGTAGAAGAATAGCCGCTTGTAGTCAAATCCTCGCAGACGATGTATAGACCTTCATATCCTCAACTACGAATCTCCAACAAGGTTCCGAGATACTTCATGTTCTTGGCCCGGCTCTTTGGTGTGCCGCCAAGGTCTCTGACAATGCCCTCAATGAATTGGCAATATACATCAGCGTTTCGAGTCGTCGTGTACAACGCTCCATTATTCTCCGAGTCGCGCCAGCTTCCCTGCCACTCAACGCGAACATTCAAGGGTTCTTTCGGTTTGAATGGCTCTATATTGAAAATCTGATGCTCCTTGCGCGTTATCCATGCTGCACCAACTTCAGACAGTACAGCCCAGGACTTTGACATCATTTCACTTGTTATGAAGACTACATAGACCATTTCTGTCGATGCACTCTCGACAAAAAATCTACGAAGGTAGTCAAAGATGCTGATGCCTCTTGGGATTCGCGCTTCCTGGTCTTCGCTACTTGTATAGATGATATCTTCCTTGGAAATGCCATTGAACTGTAGCATCTTGTATGCTACAGCAGCGAAGTCTGCATCTGCACCTGTGTGGCTGATAAGGAGCTTCTTTTTCAGACCGTCAACTGTCGCCTTCAGCCCCAGATCGGGATTGTGCTTGTTAAGCGCATTTTCGACAATGTTTGCCACATCCTCCTTGGTCAGCGGCCGGCCTTGCTTCAGGCACTCTTCGGCTGCTTTTGACGCAGTCGCCCCTACTGATTCACGATAACGCTTAGCACGTTCCCGCAGTTCGGCCTCTTTTGCCGCCTGTTCCGCCAATTTCTGCTTTTTGCGCTCTTCGTTCTGGTAGTCCGCCCATTTGTCTCGCATCGTCAGGATTTCGAGCAACAATTCGGAACGAATATAATCAGCAACCCTGATGTACCGCTTGTCGTCTGATTTATAACCCTGCCGATTGCTAAGCGCCATGTCGGGTAGCTCTGTTTCCTCGAATAGATCGACATGAAGCTGCCCGACCACATAAACCTCATTCAGCCTGTTCTGGCCAACCAACGGCAAGATGTCGAACTGTCCAAGCTTATTGTTGGCATAAAGCGAAATGTGGTTGTCTGGGAAATCAGTAAACTCTGCCTTGCGTCCACGTGTCGTCTTGTATGTCCCAATCCAACCCTGGATTTCAAGCGTATACTCATGTTCAACACCAGCTTTATCTTTGAGCGTAATCGCTTCCTTCCACGCCTTGCGCTGGGATATAAACTCATTGCGCCTATCATCTCCATCAAGGACTTTGTCGCCGTAAGCCTTGAAAGAATCGCCAAGTGTAATTATCGAACACAGTTCAGACAATATCTGCGTGTCAAACGCATCCAGCACTTCTTCTTCGTCATTGCGGATAATGTGTATCTTAAAGTCTGAGCTGACCGCTGGGAATATCTTGGCGATGTTCTTTTTTACGACCGAGAGCGTTTTGTGCAATCGATATTCGGGGTGAATCATCACTACCGATGTGCCGTTGCCTTCAATCTTCTTGAAGGTTATCTGTTCTTCTGAAAGAGGCTCAAGCAATCTATCGCTGCGCACATGGCGTGACAGCACAAACCCTGACACGTCCTCGCCAGAGCGCGTCTGCACCAATACATTTTCAGAAACAGACAATGCCGCGAGTTTGCCGATGCCTTTTCTTCCCATCTTCCGGCGGCTGCCGTCTTTGGTATAGGTGTCGGCATCTGTCGTTCTTGATTCACGCGCTACCGCCAGATAGTGACCGGTAACTTCTTCATACGTCATACCAAGCCCATCATCCTCTACGGTAATGCTGTCCTTGTCTGCTATGATATAGACATTCTTCGCCTGCGCGTCGTATGCGTTGGCAATCAACTCCGCCAGCACATAATAGATGTTGGTGTACAGACTTGGCCCAAGCAGTTCAAGGATGCTTGGTTCGATGCTTAATGGGTATGTTTTCTCGCTCATTTACATTCCTCCAATCGTCTGTTGCGCATTGAAACTTACAATCATGATTCAACATGAACACCGCAATACTGTTCCAAAAGATCCAACTTCAACTTTGCAACATGGTACATGTTAATTTCTTTACGCTTCAGCGGCGTACCCAAGATAATCTTTACAGGATCAGTACATATCCCAACATTCAAAAAGTGTGCCTTTATCTCTTCACGATACGACTCATTAACAACCTCACCGATCTGAAGAGTTTGAACCGCCACGTCTTGATACAATTGACCATAAACATCATCTATTCTATACAACGATTGATAATTGGCCAGCGATGCCTCCACATTATTCGCCGAAGTTGGCCTTGGCTCAAGCCGGATTCTCAATGCATCGACGCTTTCAACACCCTGTTTCATCTCATTTGTCAATCCTATCAAAACAAAGCGGGTCTCAGAATCGACATCGTTAAGATAAGGGTGAAATGTCCCTAAAACTTCTTCGTGCTTGTCAAGTTTGAACTTTGAATTGCACCTATCACATGCGGGAATAAGATTATATAGCGACAAACCAAGAAATGGGTAGCGCGATCTTGGGTAAAAATGGTCAAACGCACTTTTATATGATTTGCCATTGTCATCGCACTTTATGGTATAAACCATGTCTGCATTGCAATACGGACAATATCGAACATGTTTTAATACCGTCTTAATCAACGGAATGCCTCCACCTTTCTTTCCTTGTCCTTTTCGGCCTGCGAAATTATCGTAGTCAAAAATTCCCCTCAGCGTATCGTTCACACTTTTGTATAACGCAGGAACTTCTAAAAGATTTTGGTACCAGTTGCGCTCAATCTCATAAACAAAATCTTTCAAAGTCTCTACACTCGCAACAAAGCCATCGTCATCTTCAATAAACTCCATGATTCGGCGAACATAACGCCGTTGTGCAGGGCAACACAACTGCCGTTGCAGCACTTCAAGCCTTCCACCTACTATGTCTTGGCAACACAGGCGGTGGGACTCTATAACTTCGTGAGAGTAACTCGGCAATTGCTTCATATCAGACCTTGTTCCTTCAAGACATTGAAGTAACGAATCAAAACCCTGTCGCCAATCAACGTTTGCGTCAACTTGTCTTCGTCATCGGGAACATTCGTTATGCCTTCTGCGTTCTTCTTGTCACAGCGTAAAGCTTGTGCCGCAATCCTCTTCAGTTGGCGGCGAATCACCATAGACGAGAATTCGCCGATTGATCCGTTGTCCATAAAGAACGCATTGCGAAACAAATCATAAATGTTTGCACCAAACGTATTCCTAGATTCCTCTGAACTTCTAAACGCACAACTTTGGGCATATTTCTTTCTGATGCCATTTTCTTCAGCATTGACAACATTCAAAAAACAACAGTTACCAGCGGGGATGTCGGAAAGGAGCGCTGGAGAATGAGATGCAAACACAAGTTGGTAATGCCGATGTGGGATGAAGGCTTCTAAAAATCTGATGAAATATCCAACTATTCTTCTTTGCCACTCGGGATGAAGTGTCGTTTCCGCCTCATCCAAGAAAATCATTACATTGTCCCCTGGTTTTGTCTTCTTGCCAACAAACCGATACAATCGGGCAAACATGGACATAAACGCCATTTCACCTGAGGACATTTTCGGAAGAATGTCAAATGTAAGAAATGGCGAGAATATCTCCGTCAAACTATGCAACCTGACTAATTCATCAATAAGTCTTTGAACCTCCACATCGGACAATCTACAATTCATTTCACCGCCAGCGAAACACTGTACCAAGGGCATCCCATCAGCATCTTTCTTTCCTTGCAGTTCGCAAATCTTAGATAGGCTCGCAAAAAAATCTCTCGCATAAGGATATGGCGAGTTTCTTCCTCGGCTATTGCCTTTGTCAGTTTCGCCATTGAGAGGCGGAATATTTGATTTGAAAAATGTTATAACATCTTTCGACTCTATTGCTTTGTGCGACTCATGCGACATAACGAAAGACTTTAATGCATAAAGATATGAGCCTGGCAGAATTTCAACCTCGGGGAAAACAGACCCCATTATGCCGCACTCTTGTAGATACCTCGCTACGTATGCTATAAAAACTCGCGTAAAGAAATCCGAGCAAGACAACGACTCTTTAAGATACGGGGCAAGAGATCTTAGGAACTCCCTAACTGGGTCGTGCAAAGCATCTGGTGTCGGTTTCATCCTTGCGAATATCTTAGTTTGGATGCCTGATTCTTTCTCTCGTTTTTTCTCTACAAACTTATTTAGCTCATTAATTGCCTGTATAACACCTTCGGAATATGGTGCGATTGACACCATCAACGGAGTCGGAATATCAATTCTAATCTGACTATTCGGTTGCGACGCAACATTACCACTATCGCCCATTACATTGTCTTCATTCTGAAACTCTCGCCGATATATTTCACAAAACTCCAAGACACGAATTTTTTCGTCAACATCGAAAATGCGCAGGTTTGAAACTCCTTCACGCAACAATATCTCCGAGTTTCCCTCAGGATGACGCATCAACCATGTTGTCGAGATATTGAAGACTGAATCGCCTTCATCCCCCATATCCCAATCATACTGTTCTGTTGTGTAATGTGGCGAATAATAAAAGAATTTAAATGGTATCGTAGGCCGACATCCAAGGTCATCCATTACTAAAGAGATTATTGGTATCTTCTCTCCACCGTTTACACTAATTTTATCTACTGGATATGATGTGTATGCCAATAATCGCTTGTCAATTTCCACAATTAGCACAATCTTTGCATTCTTAAGGTGGTCACCGGCCGGAGCAAGGCTACACAACAATCTAGCAATCGTTGTTTTCCCTGAACCATTCTTACCTATGATTGCTGAAACCGAGGACACGCACCCGTTAACAGAAGGTCTTATAGAAAAGAAATTCTCTGGTAACTTCCGTTCATGTTCAATACGAAATGAAATCCTATCCTCGGATTCCACTTTATATACTACTTTATAATCCGAAGAAAATGACAACAACTGGTCTTGAAATATACCGTAATTGCCTAGATAGATTGCTACGAGTTTCATTGTTCAGAGCTCCTCACCTCTTCTACTTCTTGTGCGAGCCGACGGCTTCCTTTCATACCACACCGCTTCGCTCTCACGCGTCAAGCGCTATGCAGAAAATTCTTCGATTTCTTTTGCAGCTTGATTATTTGCCATTTTACATTCCTATTTTAGAAAGGGCAATCGGAAGAATCAATCATTCTTGCCTCCAAAGCATCCTTCGTCAACTCGCGTTCCAGGAACGCCTTTGCACCTGTCAAACAAACATCAACAAAATTCTCGTCGATACCGAGAACTGATGCCACCTTCTTTTTTTCTTTGCTCACAGCATCTTGATCGTCTGGATTTGCGTGCCACGAGACATTCAGAAGTTTCGTGTCCCCTTTGCTGAAAGCGTGTGTTAATATGCTGTTGATGTGTCCATCTTGGAAACTATATCCAACTGTTACAATTAGTTTAGCATCGAATGCGCTATCTCTGAACGCCGACAGAAAGAACAAATATGGCCCATCGGATCTCATCTTATTGGCCGTACCGAAAATGAGCTGGTAATTTCCAGCATCTTCGCATGGTTTTGGCGAATCATAAGAGACGAGCTTCTCGCCTTCCTTGCGCCAATCGACAGAGCCATGCAATTTGTACAGACGAATGGGTGTGGTAATCAGATCGTCCGATTTCATGGCTTGCTCGTTCCACACCTCGCCAGCCCTGTCGTTCTCATGAACGAATCCAGTAAAGACAGACTTTCTTTCACATCCCGTTTCCACGCAAACATCATAGTTCAATGAAAAGATTTTTAGATTTGTGCCTAATGACGACTGGAATGTTTTGAAGTTACCCAAATACTCGGCTTGCCTTACATCTTCCAGTTTCACCCAGTCTTCCACAAGTGTTTTGATAATCAGCTTTCGGAAATCCTTTATACGCAAGAAATTTTCACCCGCCTCCTCCTTCAACACCATGTTCCACGATGCAATAAATGGGTAGATAGGATGATCCTCGCACCGCGCCAATTCCGTTAGAACGTTTACCAATTCCTCAATGTTGACTGTTGTGCGTGGAGCACCTTTAAGAGCGTCCCCATACAAGATACCAGCCTTCACGACATTGTAAAGTCTTGCATAGTCCTCCCAATCCCCTTTCAGTCTTTCTTCTAACCGAAGAGTCATTTCATCAGACGTTTTAAGGCCCGCGTCACGACTGGCACCTGCCCCAAGAAGAAAAATGACATCACTACTATTCATGGCAGACTCCTCACAAAAACCACGGCACAAATTTCTCTATGCGTGGCAACTTGATTCCCCGTTCTGCCATATCGGCCATCATTTTGCCGACAAGATGGCAATAAAAGACTGAAACGGGGCGCGCCTTTGCGTTGAAGCCTCGCCAGTTCGCCCCCGCAAGATTGCAAAGGTCTTGAAGAAGATCTCGTTGCTCCGTTTCCGTCAATGGAGGTTCCGCTCGATCAAATGAAGCCATCATAGGCATAGACGGACGCGTTGAAATGGCACCGTTAGCGGGTGTTCCATCCGGCCAGACCAGATAAGTCCTGCTTTGAAACTTTAGGATCGTATTTTCATCAGGGACCATTGTTGCCCTATTGATGTCAAAGGCGTGGAAATGATGTTCGGTGTTTATTCGCATGATAACGATCTGCGTAGAGTCCGATTGGCGTCCGACAATCTCCGCCACAACATCTCGGATGGCTGTCATCGCCGACTTGAGCAACCTGAAGGAACAATGCAGCACGATCCTTTCCGGCTTCTCCTTTTCGATTCTCTCAACGAGCTGCGTCCGTACGCATTGGGCCAACTCTTTCACATAGTCGGACTCGTTGTTCTTGTCCGAAAGTGTCCTAATGTCTTTGAATAATCCATTGGCATCCGTGGTAACAGAGTAAGCCACGAATCTTGTGGTTTCCTGATCTTTGGGCATCCACAGTTGGCTGATGCCGATGATAATATCGTGTTTATGAGGCGTCTGCACGCACCAAGGTATTCCGCCAGCCTTGCAAAAAAGCTGAAGGGCGAGCCCCGCAACCGACCATTGGAATGATTTGCTGTTTAGTAACTTCGGGATGGTCACGTCTTGCGACGGAATACCGTGGTTCAAATAGACGGATTTCTGTTGGAGATAAGTTTCCTCATCCCCCGGCACTAAAACGATTGCAACCGGATTGACGCAATTGTCCGCTACAATCTGCACAGCAGTCCTTTCATATTCAGATTCCGAATACGAGGATATCGCGATATACCGAACATTACTTCCGCCCCAATGGACATGAAAGAAATTTGTCATTCCGGAAAAACGAGCGGGGAATGCCTTTCCAGAAAGACACTCATACAAGAAACGAGCAGAAGGTCTATCAACTTCCCTGAATATAAAATAGAAAGTCGGTTCTTTAGGACAAACTTGATATGGGCCAGAGCTTCTTAACCCCCAATAGACACTGCGATTGACTATTGAGTTGCCGAACTCGAAACTTTTCCCATGAAGTACCAGACAAGGTAACTCTACAAGCGTCTCGAATTCAAGTTCATCAGTCACAATTGGAAGTGTCCACTTTTTTGCCACAAGAAACCTTTGTGAGAAAGCGCAAATCCACTCGTAGTTGTTCTTATAGATGTCTTTATTGGGGCATCCAGACTTGTCAAGGCTGTGACTCAATTTCTGTACGCTTATTGTATCGGTGCAACCTTCATCGCGAAAGAAATGAAAATTGACATACAAGCCATGCCGGCGCACCTGCGAATTCCAATCGAATTCCGCAATAAAACCTTGCCATCCCAAGCCATCGTGATATTTGACCTTAACCTCAAGCTGCGGCCTGAACTTCTCGACGACTTTTGCTTTGTAGCGCTCCGTCGAATTGATGTCATCCGCCATCCTGTCCAACAGCATTCTGGCGCACAACCAACGGACAGCAAACGGCTGATCAGTCGAGACAATCTCCATTTGCTGCCAATCCTCTTTTTGTGTTGCCGTCAGCCAGCTCGGCTTGCCGTCCTGATTACAATCTCCGGGGAAGAGATAATGATCGACGTCTGGACGAGGCTCGTCCGATACCGAGCATTCGCGCGTCCAACATTTAGCAACGAATGTTGAATTCCGCAATGGGAAAAAATTGATTCGAAGAAATCTACTGTTGTTCATAACAAGACTCTCACTTCCTTCCCTTCTTGTGCAACCCTGCCGCTTCTTCCTCTTCCCAGCGTTGGCGGTTGAGGGCGGCGAGGCGCTTGAGGATTTCGATGCGGGCGGGCTCGGAAATCGTGTAGCGGACATTGTCGTTCGCAGGGAGATAACCGACCTCGTGGAATCCGTGATCGAGATCGATGTCCTGCCAGCCATACGCATCCCGAATGGCAATGTCAATTTTCTTCTGATAATCCCGCATCTCAATAATCTCAGGAGATACATAAGAGGGCTGGTGAAAACGATTGTAAAGCTGTGTGAAACCAATTTTCTTATCCGCCATAATCTTCTTGCGAATTTCCGAATACTCTGTCCCTAGTGCTTCTGTTGCCTTATTCACCGACAGAGGGAATGGGAATGTTTCATAGCAAGTTGACGGAGTATACCTAGGTCTCGTTTCAAGAGAACATCCCTGCTTAAATGACCAGACTAAATGTATTGAACTTGATAAGCAAGCGAAGTTTTTAGCACAGGCAATCACAACTATTGTTTGATCAATCACTTGAGCGGGTGAGATGTAATCAAAGAAGCGGTGTTTGGATGTTAGTGTTGTCCCGATGCATTTGTCGATCTCAGCGTCACCACCCCACCCCTCTGGATGATGCTCGAAATACCCCCCCTTGCCGATTGCATGATACAATGCTGGGTGCTTTTCTGCAAAATGCCACCAGCTATCACGATAGCACTGCCGTTTCACCAAGTCGCGCTGAGGTTTCACTTTCTGCTCAACGATAGTAAATAATTCCTTGTATGAAGCGGCGCGTTCCAAACTCCAGTCGAAGAAATTGATTGTCCATCTTGACGGTGCTTGCGTAGGCGATGAATTTAGGTCATCTCCGCTTAAGTAAGGAAATAACACATCAGAGTTCTTTACGTTCTTGGAGATGTATCTCCGAGCCTCGTCCTCTGACATCGTAAACCCAAGCCCTAAGACGTAGGAGCCGATGTATGACTGGTTTGCGTTTGCCGACAATTTCTTAGGGGCCCATTCTTGTGCATCGGCGAGAAATGTTGAAATTACGTCTACTTTTTCCCCGTTTAATTCAAGAGATCCGTTCCACGTTCCTTTGAAGATAGAGACTGGTGAAATTGCAACGCCAGCTGTTCCTGGCCACGGCATATTAGGTTTAGCATTGATAATTGTAGCTTGAGCCAACACAATTTGTTCAAGGCCCACAGCTCTTGTTTCTCCTTGGGATATTGTGTTGCATGCAATCAAAGATTGAGTTCCGTGAGCATTAAGCAAAGAGAATGTTTTTAAGTAAAAATATGCAACAAGATCGGCAGACCCCTTCACCCCATTGGCAATATAAGATACCAAGAAGTCGCGATATGAGTCACCGAAATTTCCGGTAATATGCTTTCCACCCATAAAAGGCGGATTTCCGACAATGGCATTGAAGCCGCCTTGTGCGAAGACCTCCGGGAACTCGAGTGCCCAATGGAACGGGCGACGCGCTTGTGTTTTCCCGGCGGGAAGATCGTACGAGAGCATCACGATCGTGCGCTTCTTCTCCTGTGTCGCGGCAAAGGAGTCATCCTGCGGATTGAGGAGCGCGGCGCCTTGCATCGCGGCGGTATCGAGCTTAGCAAAAGACTTCTTTGTGGGCTTGCCAAGGACGAGAACTGTGCCGATGAAATAGTCGGCGTAGTCCCGCAACCGCGAAGTCGCCGCTTCCGCCTTTTCAAGGTGCTGCATCTGGACCCGGATATCGCGTATGTCGCGTATCCGCGTCTCTCGCAACTCGAGGCGCTCCATCTTCGCCTCTTCAACAGCGTTGCGGATCTGCGCGCTCATCAGGTTGCCGGGATCGCCTGGCTCTGGCTTCATGCGGAACTGGACAAGCTGCTCGACATCCGATATGCCGAGAAGCGAATCGCCCGACTTGAGGTTATGGTCGAGGAATCCAAAAGGCCGCCCCTTGGAGATCGTGACAAGCCAGAGCGAGAGCTTGGCCAGTTCCACTGCGAGCGGGTTGATATCGACGCCGTAAAGACACTTTTCGGCTACAAGGCGACGCGCCTCCACGAGGCGGTCTTCCTGAACCTTGCTCATCGGCTCGTCCGGCGGGAAATCAACAACTCGCCCTTGCGAGTCAATGGCTCGGAAGTTAGAGTGGGAGCGGGAAGCGGGAAGTGCCGTATTGCACTCATCATTCTCACTCCCCACACCCACTTTCTCGGCCTGCTCCCAAGCATCGACAAGGCGGTCGCCGAGATAGCGGCACGCCTGAACGAGGAATGCTCCCGATCCCATCGCTGGATCGCACACTTTGAGATCGAGGATTTCTGCCGGAGACTTGAGTTTCCATTCGGCTCGCGGCAAGCCCTCCGCTGGACCGATATAAACGACCGGCTCCAACGCCTCTTTGACCATCATCACCGTGAGTGGCTTGGGCGTGTAGTGCGTCCCGGTAGAACGACGATCCGGCCCCTCGGTGACATAGAACGAGTCCTTGTGGTAAACCACAGGCTCGCCCCATTCGCTCGTACGCATCCAATTGAAGAACGGGAGTATTCTGCTCTTCAGGTCCTCGTCGCCGCGACAGGCCTTGCCGAGGAACGGCAGCGTCGTCATGTCCGGCGGCTCGGCGTATTCGCTGGCTATCGCGCTCCGTCCCGTTACCTCCTTCATTCGGGCAAAGAGTTTCTCCTCGCCCTCCATCTTGAGCATCTCAAGTTCGGAGAGCGCGATTTCTGGATTATGGTGGTCTTTGTCGCCCTTGAGACCAAGAAGCGTCTCCTCAGCCTGCGCCCCTGTCGTCTCGAGAAGACCCTCGTACACATAGCCAATCTGCTCCACGTCAAGCGAACGGAACGAAAGCGGAATCGCGCCGTCCTTGGCCTTGAGAACTTGCAGGGACTCCAGCAGCAGAAGAACCGTTCTGTTGTCGATAGGGAGTGGAGGAGGATTCTCCACATCCCAGGAGACATCGCGGCTGCGGCCTTCGAGAAAAGGATACTTGTCGGGATCGAACAGGCTGCCGCCCATCGCGGGCATCCTGAGAAGCGGATGGTCAATCCCCGAATAGATGGCGCGAAACAGTCCCAGAAGCCTTACCCAGGCATCATACCGCCGTTCAAGAACCTGGTCGCCAAACTTGTCGCGGTCAGACTCCAGCCGTCCTCGAAGCGTCGATACGGCGTATGCATCGTCGTATGCCGGTTCGCCAAGGAGCAGAAGACCGCGCTCTTCGGCGCAGAGGATGAACACGAGGCGCATCATCACGGTGAGCGACGCCTCGTAGAGCGTTTCCGGCGATACGTCGCGAAGAAGCGTCCGCTTGGTATCAAGGTCTGCGCGGTCAAATCCTTCGAGCAGGACTTCCACCGCAGTCATCACCTGCTTGCCGAGCGTATCGGTAACTTCGTCAAGATGCTCCAGCGATTCGTCGAGAAGTCGAGGAAGCGTCTTGTCCGGCGCACCGGTGAAGCGGTCGAACCCAAGGAGCGCGAAGAAAGCCCTAAGCGTGGAATCCTCCTGGAACCACAGTCTCGCGTACCACGTCGCGCTTCCGGAAAGCGCACCGCCCTGGGTGGCGTTCACGAGAACCCATTGCTCGCCGTTCGTAACGAGCCCGAGGCGTGTGCCGCAAGAGCGACAGAGTCGCGTCATTTTCTCGACAAACGTATCCTTCCATTCGTCAGAGGTGTCGCGTCCATGCGGCAGAACACCTGGCGGAAGAATCTTGACAAAGAGATCGACCTTGTCGCCGAATATCTTTAGGGCGCGGTCGGGAGAGAAAACGCCGATGCCCCCCTCGCCGTTCACCGACCAGCCATCCCCCGGCAACAGGTATTTCTCGCGGTAACCAAGACCCCTGCGCAGAACGGCGTCGCACCATGCCGTGTGAAGCGCGGGGAGGTCGGCTGCGTGTCTGTCCTGTGCCGTCTGCCACTCATCGTAGTAGTGGGCGAGTTCGCGCTTTATGCGCTTGTCCAGGGCATCAAGCCCAGAGGGAAAAGCCACGTCAAGCGCTGTCGCAGAAAGAAACGGGCCAGAGACGTCTATCAGGCGAAGCCACTCGTACTGTTTGGAAAAGATCTTCATGCGCGGCACCCCCAAGACGCATTTTCGGGAACGAGAAACACCACAGCCACCGGGAACGTGAGAGCCTTGGCGTCGGAATAGTGCTTTTCGATGGAGGCGATTTCCTTCTCCCTCTCGCCCGGTATCTGCTCAAGCCTTGCGCGGAGCGCGACAAAGTCCCGCTTCAGTTCCTCTTTCTCGAGATCGGAAAAGTTCAATGTCATCTGGACATAACGCGGCTTGTCGTTTTCGATGCCAAGTTCCTTGCGGATCATCTGCTCCAATTCGTCCAGAATCTGTTTCACATCCCTGACTTCCGAGTCCTTGCGGTGCGACAGGGTGGTGAGCAGCGCGTCCCTGCGCTCCTTCGAGCGCGCTTCGTATGTCTTGGTAATGGAATCAAGGTACTTGTCGAAATAGCGCTGGAGTATTCCGAACGCATGATCGGGGATGTCGTCATAAGGATGCGAGGACTCCATCAGTTTTTCGAGGTTGCGCAAGACACTCTCGCGGCGGAAGCCGTCCGGCTTCATTTCCCCGCCGGAGAACGTCAGCTCCTCGTGAAGTCGCAGATGGTCACCGCCCACAATCAGAAGCCGACTCCAGACATACACCATCGGATGTGTGAGTCCCGGTACAGATCGGACGGCAACACGATTGAGCTTTGATGTCGCGCCGGTCTTCCACACCTCCTCGCGAAGCAGGCGGAGAGACAGCCGCACGAGAGGATGGTTGAGGTGCGCGAGAACGACATCGTCGCGATCCTTCACGAGGTCAGGGTCGAACGTCACGGGACGGATCGCATGGGTGTGCGGGTGGGCAAGGCCGACACGCGCCTCGCTCCAGGAATCGTTGAACACCGGAACGCGCCATGCGGTTATCGTGGGAAGTGCCGAGTGGAAAGTGGGAAGTGCGGAATTACATCCTTCACTCTCACTCCCCACTCTCACTTCTTCCAGCGGCGGCTTCCCTGCGAGCGCAAGGGCCGCGGACACGGCCTTGCGGATATTATCCGGGGTGATGTTTGCGTTCTTGCGCGAAAGCATGAGGTTGTCGTGCAGTTTCGCTATGCGCGTCTTGAGTTCCTTTTCCCCCGCGAGAATTCGCTTGGCAAGCTCCTTGCGGACGCTTTGCGCGTCCGCATCGAGACAGCTTGACCGCCCGAGCATCGCATCCTGAATCTGTGCGCTCAATACGCCGCCAACGCTGCCGAGGTCTTCGCGGATGGCATCGACCTTCTTGGCGGCACGAAGCAGATACTCGCCGTCGCCGACAATGTCGCCAGGCATTAGCTGGCGTGTCTCATCCATGCTGAAGCCTTTTCCGACGGGATGCCAGATATAGACCGAAGGCGAACGCTGTCCGTGGCGGTCGATGCGCCCGTTCCGCTGCTCCATCACGACAGGATTCCACGGAATCTCGACGTGGATCATGTACTTGCACCAGTTGTGGAGATTGATGCCCTCGGACGCTGCATCCGTCGCAAGGAGTATTCTCACGGGGGAATCCGCGCCCGGCTTGGTCTGGAACGCATTTATCACGGCATCGCGCTCTTCCATCGTGAGCGATCCGTGCAGCTCCATAAGGTGCTTCCCGCCGTATCCGCTCGTGGCGAGGATCGTCTTGAGCCATGTGTGCGTGTCCATGAACTCGGTGAACAGGATGACGCGCTCGTCGTTAAACTCTCCGCCCGGCTTGAGATACTCGCCAAGCCACTTGAGTATGGCCTCGGCCTTGGAGTCCTTCTTGCCGGAATTCGTCTTCGCCCACGCAAGCAGCTCGTCCAGCATGGCGGACTCTTCGCGTGAAAGCGCCTCGGCGAGCCCCGCATTCTTCTCCATCACCTCGTCTTCGGCGTCTTCGACCTCCTGCTCGTCAGCCGCGTCCTCCGTCGCCTTCTGGATCGCGTCGTATAGGGACTTTTCATCTCGTTTGTCGAATTTGCGACGCTTGCCTTCGGAAAGATAGGAAACGTATTTCTCCAGCGTCCTGCAGAACGCGGCCGGGGACGAGAAAAGCCTCTTTTTGAGTAGCATCATCACAAAGGCGGTACCGAACTTGCCGCCGTTCTTCCCGACGGATGCGATGCGGGAGTCCATGAATCGCTTGAGCAGTTCGTGGATGTGCCGCTCTCCAGGCGTGTAGTCGATTTCAAGCGGCAGAAGTTCGCGCTTGGGGAACACGCGATTGCCGTCCTTGTCGGTAATGTCCCGCTTCAGGCGACGAACCATCACCTGATGAAGCTGCTGAGGATTAGGCTCCACAGTTCTGGCGAAACGCTGGTTGTCGAGAAGTTCCAGCAGCGAAGTGAATGACTCCTTGTAGCCGTTGTGCGGCGTCGCCGAAAGGAAGAGATGGTGCGTACAATGTGGCGCAAGGCGCTGGATCGCGCGGGTGCGCAGGCTCGCCTTCGCATAGTTGCCGCTCCCTCCGGGGGCGATGTTGTGCGCTTCGTCAACAACAAGGATGTCGAACTTCCTCGGATAGGAAACTTCCGTCGGCAATGCCTCCTTGAGAAGCCGGAATCCCTCTCCCTGCTTGATCCAGTCCATCGATGCGATCAGATAGGGGAACGACGTCCACGGGTTCGCATGAATGCCACGGTCACGGCGGAAGTCCCGGACGGCCTCGCTATTCAGGATTCGGAACGGGAGCCCGAACTTCTCCTGCATCTCGCGCCGCCAGTTGGTCAGATCGGAAGCTGGGGCAACGATCAACACCGTTCTCGCCCTGTGGCGGATGATAAGTTCCTGAATCACAAGACCGGTTTCAATGGTCTTTCCAAGCCCCGTGTCGTCAGCAACAAGCAGATTGACGCGCGCCATGTCAATGGCACGAACGAGGGGGTCGAGCTGGTAATCCTCTATGGTTATGCCGCTTCGGAAAGGAGAAAGGAGATTGTTCCTGTCAACGTTTGTCGCGATGCCCCAGCGGACGGCATTCAGAAAAGCGTCAAGGCAGCCGTTCTCATCATGGCCTTTAACCTCTGGCAGCCCGGCCTTTTCCAGTATTCGAGCACCTGGCTCTATCTGCCAGATTACCGTTATCTGCTCGCCGTTGGCATCCTCCTCAATGGACTCGAGGGTGACAGCGTGCTGTTCTCGGTATCGGTCGCCTTCTGGATGATAGGGCTCGACATCGGAGACAAGCCACTGTCTGCGACGAACTTCGACGAGTTCTCCCTGTTCGGGTATGCGCAGGGGGTCTTTGGCAATGTTTACGGCAGTCACTTTGACACCCCCCTGTACTTGCGAACATGATTCATTATCGCCCGTCCGACCATCTCGCCAAGCTGGACAGGAACTGCATTGCCGATCATCTTTCCGAGAAGCGAGATGTTGTGCCGTGCGCCTTCGGGAAGAAACTGGTAGTCCGTGGGGAATCCCTGGAATATCGCGCCTTCGCGTATTGAGATGGCTCGATTCTGCTCGGGATGGCCAAAGCGCCCGTTCCCGAATCCGTAGAACTGCGTCGTCATCGTCGGGGCCGGCTTGTCCCATGACATACGCCCATAGACGCCAGGGTAAGTCTTGCCGGATTTCTTCTTGTGGCATTCGGCGATCAGTTTCTTAGGCCAATCACGCCATGTGCCGCCTTGTTTGGAATGCCTGATCCTTTCAAGATTCAAAGGGGACAGCGCCGCACAGAAATGAAGCCTGTCTTTCGGATCGCATTTGCCATGTCGCAGACTGGGGAGATCGCCTATCATCTCGCGCACGGTTGGCGGCTTGGCGCGTGGCGGTGTTGGAACTTCTATCGGACCAAGACGTGATGCCAGCAGCACAAGGCGTTTGCGTCGTTGAGGCCATCCGTAATCCGGACAAAAGACGATTTTCCAATCGACATGATAGCCAAGTCTCTTCATCTCCTTGACAAGCTTGACGAATATCGGGCGCTTGGTCAGGAGAGGCACATTCTCAAGGGATACAATGTCCGGCATTACCTCGCGCACAAGCCGACCGAACTCGTTTGGAAGTCTGTACCGAGGGTCTTGGTGCTTTGCCTTTTGGTTGTAGCTTGAAAAAGTCTGACACGGCGGGCAGCCGGCCAGCAACGACACATGGCCTTCTTCAAAGCAATTGCGAATCTCGTCAGCCTTTAGCTCGACCACCGACTTCTCAAGGAACTTGGCACCGCCGTTGTTGTGTTCATACGCATAGCGGCAGAAGGGGTCGATTTCAACCCCCATCTTCACGTTCACCCCGGCCTGACGCAGTCCGCAAGTCAACCCGCCTCCTCCGCAGAAGAGGTCAACTGCGTCAACAGCGCATGCTGCCTTGCGCTTCGTCGCTGTCGGCATGTTCATCTAACCGCCAATCTCCTCTCGCCTGTGTCCATCCATCTCATTCCCATTCCTTGGAACATAGCTGATTATGTCGCCTATGTCGCACTTCAACACATCGCACATCTTCGCAAGCGTAGATGTCGTAACCGGCTCGCCTTTGGAAAGCTTCGCGAATGTTCCGGACGACATGCCGGTCGCGCGCCGAAGTTCAGATTTCGACATGTGCCGATCTATCAAAAGATGCCAGAGGCTATCGTAACTTAATGTCATGACATTATACCCTCAATTATTTATGCTGACATAATACCATTTTTCTGAACTTCACAGCAATCTCTAAGACCAAAAATCTATCTTTATACACCGTTGATTCATTTATATGCACCACAAACAATTCCCCTCACCGCCAATCACCCCTGTGCGCACACAGAAGTTCTCAAAACTGCGGCACATCACTCAGACAAAACGGTTTTCAGGCGGGTAGGTTTGAAGCGAGTTAGGTTTTAGGTTCCGATTGTACCCCACGGGAACCCGACACGCGAAGTACCCGCGCCGGGCCCCTTCAGACGCCGTGTGCCCTCAAGTGGTGGACGATGAGGGACTCGAACCCCCGACCTTGACCGTGTAAAGGTCCTGCTCTAACCAACTGAGCTAATCGTCCAAAGAGGCGGTAAGTATATCAAAAACGGGGCGAGGGCGCCGTCACGAATCGTAGAAGACCGCGCCCTTGTCCGTCACGATGCGTTCGGCGACGGGGTAGGCGAAGCAGGGGGCCTGTTCAAGGCGCGAGACAAACTGCGCCGCCTCCCACTTCGCCATCGCGAGGTCGTGGAGGCGGAAGTTCCCGCAGTTGACCGCAGACGCGCCGGGAATCTCCCCCTCATCGTCGCGCAGGTGGCGGAACGCCGCGAGCATCAGGGGCAGAAGGTCCTTCTCCGGATCCGGCGCGCCCTTCATGATGAGATAGCACCCCGTGAGGCACCCCATCGGCCCCCAGTAGACCACCCGGTCCTTCCACTGCGGATCATTTCGCAGAAACGTCGCCACCACGTGCTCGATGGTGTGCATCGCGTTCGGATGGATCGCCGGCTCGGTGTTCGGGAACTTCATGCGGATGTCGTACGTCGTCACCGTCTCGGCCCCCAGCACGTCCGTACGGGACACATAAATGCCGGGCTTGATGCGCGTGTGGTCAACCTGAAAGGAGGGAATGAGGTCCATGAGTGATTAAGTGGTTAAGTGATTAAGTAGTTAAGTAGTTAAGTAGTTAAGTGATTAAGTGATTAAATGATTAAGTGGTTTAGCGGTTTAGCGGTTAAGTAGTTAAGTGATTAAGTGGTTAAGTGGTTTAACGGTTTAGTTTGCAAATGGCTGGGCGAACATGTGACCGTCTAATAAGTAGTTGGGCCGTGACAATGAAGGGCAGTAACGAGTACAGACTTAACTACTTAGTCACTTAATCACTTAATTACCTAAAGCCGAAGGTGACTTAATCCCGAAGAAGGCGGGGATTGCATCGGAGAGGGCCTTGAGGGCATGGGTGAGGTTGGCGTGGTACTGGTCGGCCGTGGAACCCGAACCGGCCACGTCCGAAACGGCCTTGAGGGCACGAAGGGGCACGTTGGCGCGGCGGGCGACGTGCGCGATCGCGGCGCCCTCCATGTCGCGGAGGTCGGCCTGGACGTCCTCGACGAGGAAGCGGTAGTCCACCAACGAATCGTTGAAGCGGTCGCCCGTCGCGAGCAGGGCCTCGGGGAAGGCGTTGCCCGCGCGGTCCAACGGCAGCTCGCGCGCCGTGTACTCGTTGAGCGTGCCGACGGACGTGCCGTTGATCGCGGCGAGGTCGAAGTCGTACTGTACGGCCGCACGCACGCGGTAGACCTCCGCGACCTGCATCGGCGCGTGGAGGGCCCCCGCGACGCCGACGTTCAGCAGGACTTCGGGGTTGAAGCGCGCGAGCGCAAGCTGCGCGGCGGCGGCGGCGTTCACCTTGCCGACGCCGGAGACGACGACGGCGGTCGGTTCGCCCGCGAGCGTACCCGTCACGATGCGGCGCCCGAACACCGACTCCTCCGCGATGGCGGCGAAGTGCGCCGTGACGGCGGTCGCCTCGTTGTCCATCGCGACAACGAAGACCTTGCGCAGGTTCACGTGAACAGGACCTCTTGGCCGTGGAACATGAAGTTTCCGCCCACGACATACTGCATCGCGGTGGGCGAGAAGCGGTCCTGCACCGTGATGTGCAGATGTCCGGCGAGAATGGCCTTCAGAAGCGGTTCGCGCCTGAGGGAGGCGATGAAATCGCGCGTCACGACGTCGGTCCGCTGCTTGCGGTAGTCGCCGCGCGCGTCCGGCAGGACGGCGGACGCGAACTTGCGTCCGGCGCGCCAGAACTTCTCATGCGCCCGCCAGATGTGCGCCGAGAAGAAGGGAACGTGCATACAGAGGACGATCGGCAACCCCTTCTTCACCTCGGCGGCGAAGCGTTCGACCTGGTGCGCGGTCACGTAGCCGTACACGTCGTCGAGCGTGACGAAGTTGACGCCGTTCACGACGGTGGATGCGAGTTCGATGTCGAAGGGGTAGGCGGCCGCAACCGGCGCGCGCGTCTTCGCCTTGTGCGCCTCGCTGTTCTCGTCCTTCCCGAGCCACATGTCCGGCGAGAACTCGTGGTTGCCGACCGCGCCACACAGGCCCGCGCCGAAGTGCTTCTTCACGAGGTCGAAGTTCGCGCGGCTCTGCCAGTCGATGAGGTCGCCGGTGTGGACGACATAGTCGACGTTCTCCTTCGCCCAGGCAAGCGAATCGCACAACGCCTCCTCCTGGCGCCCGCCGAAGGTCTTCGTGCGGACCTCGCGCAGCTTCTGCTTCTTCGCATCCTCGTCCGGATACGCGGCCGTGAAATGCGTGTCGGAGATGTGCAGCACGGAGAACGGCTTCTCCAGACCGATGTGGACGTGCTGGTAGGCAAGGACAAGACGTTCGAACTTGCCGCGCGCGGGAAAGACGGTCGGATCGTCCTTGCCGATCGCCGGCAGCGCCGAGACGGCGACAAGCCCGCCGAGAAAGCCTCTTCGTGTGAACTTCATGGACCCTCCAGTCTCTTTATTAAGTCGCTTCGCTTTAAGTGGTTAAGTCGTTAAGTAGTTAAGTTGGCTCGCGTAAGCACATGACGACTCCGTTGTCGGGGATTAAGTCGCTTCGCTTTAAGTGGTTAAGTAGTTAAGTTGGCTCGCGCAAGCACATGACGACTCCGTTGTCAGGGATTAAGTCGCTTCGCTTTAAGTGGTTAAGTAGTTAAGTTGGAATCATTCTATGGCTCAACTACTTAACCACTTAACTACTTAATTACTTAACCACTTAATCATCCAGCTTCCGCCGGATAACGCGCTTGGCCTTGCCCTCGGTGCGGGGGAGCGATCCGACGGGGTAGACCTCGCCCTTCGGGAGGAAGCCGAGGCGCTCCTTCAGGTGCTTCGCGACCGTGTGCCCGGAGACGCCGGGCTCGGCCTCGACGTTGACCGTGACGTCCGTCATGCCGTGGCGTTCTTCGAGGATGATCTGGAACTCGTCCTTGACGCCGGGGATCTCCATGAGGGCCTGTTCGACCTGGCGGGGGTAGAAGTTGACGCCCTTGACGATGAGCATGTCGTCCGTGCGGCCCGTGATGCGGTCGATCCGGAGCGAGGTACGCCCGCACGCGCACTTTTCGCGCGTGAGGATGCGGCAGATGTCGTGCGTGCGGTAGCGGATGATCGGCATCGCCTCGCGCGTGAGGGACGTGAAGACGAGCTCGCCGTACTGGCCGTCGGGCAGGACGTCGCCCGTCACGGGGTCGATGACCTCCGTGATGTACTGGTCCTCGAACACGTGGAGGCCGCAGTGGCAGCGGCAGTCCTGGCCCGTCGTGCCGATGCCGCCCGTCTCGGTCATGCCGTAGATGTCGAAGCACTCGATGTGGAGGCGCTTCTCGATCTTGCTGCGCATCTCGTCCGAGAAGGTTTCCGAGCCGAAGATGCCCACGCGCAGGGAGGGGATGTCGTGGTCGCCCGTCGGTTCCGCGTCCAGCTTCTCGATGATGCGCGGCACGTAGGAGACGACGGAGCAGAAGCCCTTCACGCGGAAGTCGCGCATGAGCTTGATCTGCCGTTCCGTGTTGCCGCTGGAGGCGGGCACGCAGAAGAGCCCGGCCTTGCGGCAGCCGTGGTAGCAGCCGAAGCCGCCATTGAAGAGGCCGAACGTCGGCATGATCTGGAAGGCGTCGCCCGCCTCCAGGCCCGCCATCGTGTAGCAGCGCGCCATGCAGTCCGCCCACTGGTTGAGGTCGTTCTTCGTGTAGGCCATCACGACGGGCGTGCCGGTGGAGCCGGACGACATGTGGAACTCCAGCAGTTCCTGGCGCGGCACCGTACACATCTGCAGCGGATAGGCGTCGCGGAAGTCGTCCTTTGTCAGGAACGGAATCCGCTTCAGATCGTCGAGCGACTTCACGTCCTCGGGGTTTCCGAAGCCCCGGCTCAGCAGCAGCAGCCGGCTCCACTCGTTCGACCACACGCGCCTCAGCGACTTCTGCAGGCCCTTGAGCTGCACGTCCGCGAGCTGGTCGCGCGACATCGTTTCGGCTTCACGATTCCAGAACTGCATCGTCTGCTCCTTCGTCCGCATCACTGCGCCACGGCGGCGCGACCGAGGTCGAACGCCTTGCGGTTGAGGTCCAGCAGCTTGGCCTTGGGACCCGTGAAACTCTCCTCCATCGCCTTCACCCACTGCGACTCCCGGAACGGCGTGAGGGCGGAGAGGGCGCCGGCGATGACCATGTTCATCGTGCGGGCGTTGCCGACCTCCTCGGCGATCTTTGCGGCGTCGACGACGAGCGCATCGGGGAACGCCTTCGCGAGGCGCGTCTCGAAGTCCGTGACGGGCTGCTGGAGTCCGCTCGACACCGTGACGGGCACGAGGTCGACGTTGTTCATCAGCACCTTGCCGTCCTTCGCGAGGAAATGCTTCCAGCGCAGGGCCTCCAGACGGTCGAACGCGACGAGGATGTCGCTCTGCCCTTCCGGAATGATCGGCGAGTGGACCTCCGTGCCGAAGCGCACGCTCGAGATCACGCTGCCGCCGCGCTGGGCCATGCCGTGGATCTCGCTCTTCTTCACGTCCATGCCGGCGATCGTCGCCGTGCGCGCGAGCATGTTCGCCGTGAGCAGGATGCCCTGCCCGCCGACGCCGACGAGGGAAACGTTGATGGTCTTCATGGAAAGCTTCCTTACTCGGCGCGCGCGACGGTCAGTTCGGGATCCAGCTCCTGGAGCCGGGACTCGATGCCCTGCTTGAGCGTCATGAGCGCGTAGGGGCAGCTGCCGCAGTGCCCGACGAGTTTGAGGGTGACGACCTTGCCCTCCATCTTCACGAATTCGAGATCGCCGCCGTCCTGCTGGAGCATGGGGCGGAGTTCTTCGAGCTTGGCCTTGACCTGTTCTTCGAGATTCATCGTGTTCTTCTCCTTTAAATGGATTCGTCCTGGTTCTCAATGGAACGCTTGCATCCTGTACCGCGTTATAATCGCCAAATCCGGGCGAACAGGCATTGTGGCGTAGGCGACGCCCGTCGCCGTCGTAGCCACATGCCTGTTCGCCCCGTTCTGCGTATGTGAAACATCTGCGTTCAACGAAAACCTCCACTAAAATCAACCGGGAAAGCGAGTATACCATTTATTCGAAACGGATGGAAGCGGCGCGCCCGTGCGCGTCCAGCCCCTCCACCTGCGCGAACGCCTCGATCGTCGCCTTCGTCTCGGCGAGGTCGCCCCGCGTGAAGGCGACGAACGAATGGCGGCGGCGGAAGTCGTCCGGCGTGAGCCCGTTGAACATGTTCGCCGCGCCGCCCGTCGGGAGGACGTGCGACGGGCCCGCCACGAAGTCGCCGGCCGACTCGGGCGTCCAGGCGCCCGCGAACACCGCGCCCGCCGCGCGCACGCCCTTCATGAGCTTCACCGCGTCCCGGCACATGATCTCGAAGTGTTCGGGCGCGAAGCGGTTCACGAGCTCCAGACCCTCCTCCACGGTCGGCGTCACGCAGAAGAGGACGCCGTCGCGGTCGAAGACGCGCTGGATGAGGGCCTTGCGCGACAGCGTTTCCGTCTGCGCGAACATCTCCCGTCTCACCGCCTCGGCGAACGCCGCGTCCGCCGTCACGAGGAGCGACTTCTCCCAGCCCGAACCGTGCTCGGCCTGGCTGAGGAGGTCGGCGGCGACCCACTTCGCGGGAACCGTGCCGTCCGCGAGGACGGCGATCTCGCTCGGACCCGCCACCTGGTCGATGCCGACGTAGCCGTACACCTGGCGCTTCGCGGCCGTCACGAACGCATTGCCCGGCCCGACGATCTTCTGCACCTTCCTCACCGTCTTCGTGCCGAACGCCATGAGGCCGATCGCCTGGATGCCGCCCACGCGGTAGACCTCCGTCGCGCCCGCGAGCCGCAGGGCGTAGAGGAGGACGGGGTTCGGCGTGCCCGTGGGCCCGGCGGGCGTGCAGGCGACGATCTCCTTCACGCCGGCCGCCTTCGCGAGGGTGACGGTCATGACGCTCGTGGAGGCAAGCGGCGCCGTGCCGCCCGGCACGTACACGCCCACGCGGTCCATCGGCGAGTAGAACTCGCCCGCCGTGCCGCCCTTCGGCGTCTTCATCGTCCAGGGGGCCTTCAGCGACGCCTTCGAGAAGCGCATCACGCGCGTGTAGGCGTCCTTCACGGCGCGCCTGAGCGTGGGCGGCACCTGCGCCTCCGCCGCCGCAAGCTCGTCCTCCGTCACGCGGAAACGCTTCGGCGTGAGCTTCGCCCCCTCGAACTTCGCGACATACCGCGCGACGGCCCGGTCCCCCTCCGCGCGAATCGCCGCCAACACCTCCGCCGCAGCCTTCTCGGCCTCCTCGGGGAACGCGCTGCGCGCGAGGAACTTCGTGACATACTTGCTCTGCGGCTTCTCGGCCGACCATTCGACAATGCGCACCATGCTGACTTCCTCTTGAAAAGTTCCACCTATTCTACCAGTTTCCTCCTGGTGAATCAAATCGGAGTGGACGGGGGGAAGGGGGAGGGAGAGGAGGACAGGACGCGGGGACTTCGCGTGGTAAGTTTTGTTCCGAACAAATCAAGCGGCGCTCCCGTCCTTGACAACGGCGG